>OFHA01000144.1_pt1 | contig 63565 bp, 63 predicted proteins | sample 1521891 | NCBI WGS metagenome assembly OFHA01 (sample SAMEA3504089, study PRJEB24116) | mouse gut metagenome | biome: mouse gut; feature: mouse-associated habitat; material: faeces | place: Denmark | collected 2011
AAAGAAAATCATTTTAAAAAGGAGTTTCTATATGGTAAAAGTGAAAACAGATGATTTTTCATTAGAAAAAATATGTCTTTCAGGACAATGTTTTCGTTTCCGTGAATTGGAAAAAGGAAAATATTGTGTTGTGGCTTTTGGAAAATATTTAGAAATAGAACAGTATGACAAAGAAATCATATTTTATTGTAGTAATAAAGAATATTATGATATATGGAAAGAATATTTTGATTTAGATACGGATTACAAAAAATATTTGAATGGTGTGGATATTACAGATGAATATTTGAATCAAGCAATACAATTTGGAAAAGGTATCAGAATATTAAAACAAGATGTATGGGAAATGATAATATCTTTTATTGTTTCACAACAAAATAATATCAAAAGAATTCAAAAAATTATAGAATTACTTTGCCAAAATTTTGGAGAAATGAAATATACACAACAAGGTATTATTTATTATACATTTCCGAGTATAGAATATTTAGCCAAAGCAACAGAACAAGATTTAAAACATTGTAATTTAGGTTATAGAGCAAAATATATATTGAAAACAACAAATGATTTATTTCAAAATCCCTCTATAATAGAAAATTTAAAAAATATGAATTATACAGAATCAAAAAAGGAATTGATGAAATTATATGGCATTGGCGAAAAAGTAGCAGATTGTATTTGTTTATTTTCATTGCATCATTTGAATGCTTTTCCTATTGATACTCACATCAAAAGCGTTTTACAATCACAATATCAAAATGGTTTCCCTTTTGATTTGTATGCTGGATATGAAGGTGTGATACAACAATATATTTTTTATTATGATTTGTATAAAAATAAAATCAGGTGAAAAAAGTATGATAAAAATTGCTATTTGTGATGACGAAAAAACAATGTGTGAATATTTAGAACAAAAAGTATCTGAAATATTAAAAAAATGGAATATTGTTTTTTCTATTGTATGCTATACAGATGCTTTGGAATGTTTTCAAAGTGGTTTATCATTTGATTTAATGTTTTTGGATATACAAATGCCTCATTTAAATGGTATAGCACTTGCTAAAAAATTAAGAAAACAGTCTTCAAAGTGTGAATTGATATTTGTAACAATATTAAAAGAATATGTTTTATATGCTTTTGAAGTGGAGGCAGCAGATTATATTTATAAACCAATAGAATTACATCGTTTAGAAAAAGCATTAAAACGTGTGATAAAACGACTGGAAAATCAATATAAAAAATGTATTTTTGTTCAGACAAAAAATTATTGCAAAACAATTTATTTAGAAGAAATTTATTATATTGAAGTGATAAACAGAAAAATATATGTTTATACTCAAAATGGTATAATAGAGTATTATGGAAAATTACAAGAGGTACAATATCAATTAGATGAACGTTTTATAAAATGTCATAGAAGTTATATTATCAATATTGATTATTTGAGTCATTATGAAAATGGTATGATTCAAATGAAAAATGGTAGTACCGTTCCAGTATCTCGACTGCGTCAAAAGGAATTGATAGATACTGTGTTTCAGTATATAAAAGGGAGAGAATAATATTGGAGAGAATAATATTGCTTATATTACCAAATGTATTATATTATATTCTACTGCCTATATTATTTTTATATTTTTTTTGTCGGTACTGTAATATCTGTTTTTTATGGAAACATTGTTTTTGTTATGCTGTATTATCTGTAATATTGTTTTTATTTACACACCAGTATTATCATATCAGTCTGGCTTTAGAAATGCTATTGCTGATTGCATATTGTTGTGTTATTTTAAAAGAAAAATTATTAAAATCTATTATGATAACAATATTATTGTTTTCTGTGTATAGTGTTTGTAATGGTATTGTACAGCTTTTTAGTTTTTGGATATTATCTAATATTGATACAACAAAAATGGCAATATTACAATATGCCGACAGCATATATATTTTGATAACAATATTTTTTATGATATGTTTATTATGGATAATATTAATTTATTTTGGTAAAAGTATTGTAGCAGTAAATGGATTGCATTTATTTTTGTTGATAATGCCTATTTTTTTTATTTTTGTTGTAGAAGAACTGATTCGTAATACGATATATGGAGATACCATAGTATTAGATAGTAAACTAGGTATTGTTTTTCCTGTAATTAATTATATTGAAATATTATTTTTGCAAGTAATTGCTTTTATTTGTATATTTACATCATTGATTGTATATCAAAATATTATAAAATCTATTTCAGCAAATCAAACAATACAATTACTGAAACAACAAAATCATTTTCAACAAATTTATATGCAGGAAGCACAAACAAGATATCAGCAAACACGTTCTTTTCGTCATGATATTAAAAATCATATTACAGTACTTTCGGAATTGCTAAAACAAAATTTATCACAAGAGGCATATCAATATTTATATCATATGGAAGAAATATCAAAAAATTTATCATTTACTGTTCAAACGGGCAATGTTGTAATTGACGCATTGTTAAGCAGTAAATTCTCTGTGGCAAAACAGAAAAATATTACTATAAAATGTGATTTGATTGTACCTAAAAATATTAATGAAATGGATTGGTGTATTGTACTTTCTAATGCTTTAGATAATGCCATAATAGAAAGTAGTATGATAACAGAACAGAAAAGATATATTTGTGTAACAGGCACTCAAAAAGGAAATTTTTATGTGATTTGTATAAAAAATAATTGTCGTGAAGAAATAAAAAATATACCAGATATGGGTATAGGACTTTACAATATACAATCTGTTTGCGAAAAATATAACGGAACAATGCACATAAAATTGGAGCAAGGAATGTATCAAATAGATATGCTTTTTATCATTTCACAACAATAAAATAGCATGATACATCAAATATATTGTAATGATAAATACGAGTGTTTATACTAATTACAAAGGAAGGTGATAGTATGAGTAATAGTAATTTATCTATGAATGTATCTAGTATAGGAAATTATATTCCAAGTAGTAGTGGTAGTGATAGCAGTTTAAAATCACTAGAAAAAAAACTACAACAGCTTGAAACAGAAAAACAAAAAGCAATACAATCAAAAGATAAAGAAAAAGAAGAAAAAATTAAAAAACAAATAGAAAGTGTACAAAAACAAATACAAGAAATAAAAAGACAACAACAAAAAACAGAACAATCAGAAAAAACAGACCCCAAAGATCCAAAAAAAGAAGAAAGGAAAAAACAAGAACAGGGGAAATATGTAGATGTCTACGCATAATTATAAAAAAGCTGAGAGAATATATTTTTTCTTAGCTTTTTTTATTGACAAAAGTCCGATATCATACTATAATAAGTATGATATCGGACTGGAGTGTGAAATGATGAAAAATGATAATGAAATAAAATTGAAAGAATTTAATGATATTTATAGACAGATAAGCGATATATATCATGATATTGCTAATAAGTTAGGATTATCAGATAGCGCATTTACTGTTTTTTATACAATTTATGAAATGGGAGGAAGTTGTTTACAAAAAGATATTTGTGAATTGTTTTATATGAGTAAACAGACAGTACATTCTTGTATCAAAAAGTTGGAAAAACAAGAATATATTTTTATCAAACAAGGAAAAGATAAGCATATTTATTTAACAGATAAAGGACAGCAGTTTGTGAACCAAAATATTGCTACTGTAATAGAAATAGAAAAAAGCATATTTTCAGAAATGACAGAACAACAAGGCGATATGCTTTTAGAATTGACAAAAAAATATTATAATTGCTTTAAACAAAAAATAAAAAATATGTATTTTGAAGATACAATGTAGTACTGTTTTGTGACGATATAATCAGAATACGGAAAAGGAGAATTTTTATGAGAATACAATTATCAGACCATTTTAATTACAGCAAATTGTTAAGATTTGTGTTACCATCTATACTTATGATGATATGCACATCTGTATATGGTGTAGTGGACGGATTATTTGTATCTAATTTTGTGGGGAAAACACATTTTGCTGCTGTCAATTTGGTTATGCCGTTTCTTATGGCAGTTGTGACAATAGGATTTATGATAGGCACAGGAGGTAGTGCCATTGTAGCAAAAACATTAGGAGAAGGCAAAAAAGAAAAAGCAAATGAATATTTTACAATGCTGATTTGTTTAACAGTAATATTGGGTATTATCATAACAATATTAGGATTATTATTTTTACGTCCTATTGTTATAATGTTAGGTGCAGAGGGAGTATTGATAGAATATTGCATGACATATGGAAAAATGATATTACTTTCTATGACAGCATTTATGTTGCAAACTACATTTCAAAGTTTTTTTATTGTTGCTGAAAAACCAGAACTTAGTTTAAAAATATCTATTGCAGCAGGGCTGACAAATATGATATTAGATTTTGTTTTTATTGTTATATTTCGTTGGGGGCTTGTGGGAGCAGCTGCCGCAACAATGATGGGACAAGTGGTAGGCGGTGTAATACCATTATTTTATTTTGTAAAAAAGAATAGTAGCTTACTTCATTTTAAAAAATTTGTATGGAATACAAGTGTGATATGGAAAACCTGTACAAATGGCTCTTCTGAGATGATGACAAATCTTTCTGCTTCTGTTGTAAATATTCTCTATAATTATCAGCTTATGAGAATTGCTGGAGAAAATGGTATATCAGCATATGGTGTCATTATGTATGTTAATTTTGTGTTTACAGCATTATTTATAGGTTATTCTATAGGAAGTGCGCCTATATTTGCCTATCATTATGGTGCTGCAAACCATAGTGAATTGCAAAATTTATTTCAAAAGAGTTTAAAGTTGATAACAATATTTAGTATTGTATTAACTGTTTTGTCAGAAGCAGTTTCGTTACCTCTTACAAGAATATTTGTAGGATATGACAAAGAATTGCTTGATATGACTTGCAATGGTTTTAGAGTGTATGCACTTTCATTTGTTATTTGTGGATTTAATATATTTAGTTCTGGATTTTTTACAGCATTAAATAATGGCTTTATTTCTGCTTTCATTTCTTTTACAAGAACACTTTTATTTCAATTAGGCGCTGTTTTAATATTGCCTTTTTTTATTGGATTAAATGGTATATGGTTCGCCATAGTAGTAGCGGAATTGCTTGCATTATTTGTTAGTATATTTTTCTTTGCTACAAAAAGAAAGCAGTATCACTATTAAAAAGAAGCCTCCAAAAAGAATAGTTTTAAAATAATTTTTATTTCTGCTTATTATTAGGAAAACAAAGTTTTCCATAAAAGTTTTTGCCTCGCTTTTTTCAAAAAGCGAGTAAAGAAGTGGAAACGATGTCACTACAGTCTTTTATACTTGCAAGTATATTTTGAAGGGAAGCATCTGAAAAACGCAAGGGAACTTTTCACAAATGAAAAAGGTTTTCCTATTAAATAAAATAGCATAAAAAATATTATTTTATTTGCAGGACGTGGCATCAATCCACAAACTTTTTTGAAAAAAAGTTTGACAAAAAACTTTAAATCGTCTACGGTGAACAAAAATTGATTTGTATACACTATTAAAATATCATATTGCTTATTTTTATACAGCAGTATAAAATAATAAAAAGAATAAACAAATGATACTTTAAATTGTGGGGAGGAAAGCAATATGAAAGAATACCGTTGGGCAACATTAGGCTGTGGTGTGATTGCTAATCAATTAGCAGAGGCATTGGCAAAACAAGGAAGGACACTATACGCAGTAGGAAATAGAACATATGAAAAAGCAATTGCTTTTGCACAAAAATATCATGTGAAAAAAGTTTATAATGTAATAGAAGATATGTTTACAGATGATAATGTAGATATTATATATATTTCAACACCCCATAATACCCATATTTCTTATATAATACAAGCGTTGAAAAATGGTAAACACGTATTATGTGAAAAGTCTATTACATTAAATGCGCAGGAATTACAACAGGCTGTAAAATTAGCAGAGCAAAATGATGTTATACTTGCTGAAGCAATGACAATTTATCATATGCCTATATATCAAAAATTAAATGAAATCATACAAAGTGATATATTAGGTAAACCTCGTTTTATACAGGTGAATTTTGGAAGTTATAAAGAATATGATATGAAAAATCGTTTTTTTAATAAAAATTTAGCAGGAGGAGCATTGCTTGATATTGGAGTGTATGCACTTTCTTTTGCCAGATGGTTTTTTTCACAAAATCCCTGTCATATTATGTCACAGGTAAAATTTGCTCCAACTGGTGTAGACGAGCAGGCAGGTATATTACTTATGAATGAAAAGCAGGAAATGGCAACAATATCATTATCTTTGCACGCAAAACAGCCCAAAAGAGGAATCACAGCATTTGAAAAAGGATATATTGAAATGGAAGATTATCCAAGAGCAGAACAAGCTACAATATATTATACAGAACAAAATAAAAAAGAAATAATAAAAATGGGAAAAACAGAATATGCTCTTTTATATGAAGTAATGGACATGGAAAAGGCGGTTTCAAAACAAGAAAATGTTATGTATTTGCAGTATAGCATAGATGTTATGGAGCAAATGACAAAATTAAGAGAGCAATGGGGATTAAAATATCCAGAAGAGGAATAAAATACAAATGAAATACAAACTATGAAATTTTACAATAAATATTACTGAAATTTTATGTATTATTTTAAAAAATATTGTGCAATATTATTTTAAATGACTATGTTATATAGTGGAATGTATTTGATATATGGACATAAAAAATAATGTATGAAAAAAAGAACATTTTATATTTAAATCATATTCAAATTGAGCAAAAAAAATAAAAATTGTATAGATTGCATAAACAATAAATCATATAAATTGAAAAACAAAACATATTGACGGAATAATAAACTGTTACTATAATAAATATAGTAATTATTTATTATTGATTCGAGCAAAGAGTGAAAAACACTTTTTCTTTATAACAAATTAATGATATTGGAGGAGATAACAATGTTTAAAGTAACAAATACAACAAAAGCACCAGCAGCGATTGGACCATATTCTCAAGCAATAGAATATAACGGATTTTTATTTGCATCAGGACAAATACCTATTGACCCAGCAGTAGGAGATGTTGTTGCAAAAGATATTGTTGCTCAAGCAGAGCAAGTTATGAAAAATATTTCTGCTATATTAGAGGAGAATGGTATTGGTTTTGAAAATGTCATAAAAACAACTTGCTTTTTAGCAGATATGGGCGATTTCCAAACATTTAACGAAGTATATGGAAAATATTTTGTAAGCAAACCAGCACGTTCTTGTGTTGCTGTAAAAGAATTACCTAAAAAAGTATTATGCGAAGTAGAAATTATTGCAGCAAAAAATTAATGTATTCATTTTAGATTTGGAGGGGAAAATATGGTTACATTAGAAATGATTCAACAAGCACAACAAAATTTGAAAGGCGTTGCACGTTTAACACCGCTGATTTCAGCACCTAAAATTGGCGAAAATGTATCCATTAAAGCAGAAAATTTGCAATTAACAGGCTCTTTTAAATTAAGAGGCGCTTATAATAAAATTTCCTCATTGACAGATGAAGAAAAAGCAAAAGGTGTAATTGCTTGTTCAGCAGGAAACCATGCGCAGGGTGTAGCATTATCTGCAACAAAAAATGGTATTCATTCTACTATTTGTATTCCAGCAGGTGCGCCACTTTCCAAAGTAGAAGCAACAAGAGGTTTTGGGGGAGATGTTGTGCTTGTACCTGGTGTATATGATGATGCCTATGCCAAAGCAGTGGAATTGACAAATGAAAAAGGCTATACATTTGTACACCCTTTTAATGATGAAAAAGTAATTGCAGGACAAGGTACAATAGGACTTGAAATATTAGAACAAGAACCACACGTTGATGCTGTATTTGTAGCGATTGGCGGAGGCGGTTTAGCAAGTGGTGTAGCTTGTGCTATAAAATCTGTAAAACCAGATTGTAAAGTATATGGTGTGCAAGCAGCAGGTGCGCCTAGTATGTATGATTCTATCAATAAAGGCGAGATTATAGAACTAGAAAGCGTATCTACTATTGCAGATGGTATTGCAGTAAAAAAACCAGGTGATTTAACATTTGAAATGTGCAAAAAATATCTTGATGGTGTTGTTACTGTAACAGAAGATGAAATTGCTACTGCAATATTAACATTGATGGAAACACAAAAAACAGTTGCTGAAGGAGCAGGCGCATCAAGTGTTGCAGCAGTAATGTTTGATAAAGTACCTGAAGTAAAAGGTAAAAATATTGTTTGTGTCATTTCTGGCGGTAATATTGATGTAAGTATATTATCAAGAGTAATTACAAAAGGTTTGACAAAAACAGGAAGAATTACAGAAATTACAACAAAAGTTATTGATAAACCAGGACAGTTAATTAACTTGCTTCAGTTAATTTCTAATGCAGGTGCAAATATTATTACAATAGACCATCAGAGAGAAGATAAGAAATCAGAAGTAAATTCTTGTATTGTTTCTATGGTTTTGGAAACAAGAAATATTGAACATTCTGAAGAAATTTGCAATGCTTTGCAGAAAAATGGATACGAAATATTTGAATCTTAATTTATAAATTATCAAAACAGCGGAATATTATGGAATATTCTGCTGTTTTTTGTATTGTTTCTATTGTTGCTTAAAATAATAAATGCTATAATATGCCAAACGTAATTAATATAAACATTTTGATAAAAATTAGGAGGGAAAATATGTGAAAAAGGCATTCAAAGCAGCTTTTCCATATACCATACCAATATTTGCAGGATTTTGGTTTATTGGTTTGACATATGGTATTTATATGAATGTTTTAGGATTTTCATTTTGGTATCCTATGATAATGAGTTTAGTAATATTTGCAGGTTCTTTGGAATTTGTAGCAGCAAATTTAATGTTAGGAGCATTTCATCCTTTACAAGTATTTTTAGTTACACTAATGATACAGGCAAGACATTTATTTTATGGCATTTCTATGCTTAATAAGTATAATAACAAAGGTTGGAAAAAATGGTATTTAATGTTTGGAATGGGTGATGAAACTTTTTCGTTGAATTATACCATAGAAATTCCAAAAGAAGTAGATGAGGGCTGGTTTATGTTTTGGATTACTGCCTTAAATCATTTTTATTGGTTTTCTGGTGCAACATTGGGAGGCATATTAGGCTCTTTGGTGACATTTAATACAAAAGGCTTAGATTTTGTTATGACAGCAATGTTTGTAGTAATATTTTTGGAACAATTTATGAAAGAAAAAAAGCATTGGACAGCGTTAATAGGAATTTGTTGTTCTATAATTTGTCTGATAATATTTCAAGCAGATAATTTTATGATACCTACTATGATAGCAATACTTTCTATGCTTACACTATTTAGAAAACCAATTGAAAGAGAAGGCGGATTTTCATGACAATTACGCAAAAAATACTGACAATAAGCATTTGTATAGCAGGCACTATGTTGACAAGATTTTTACCGTTTTTTGTATTTTCTTCTAAAAAACCGACACCACAGTACATACAATATTTAGGAAAAGCATTACCATGTGCTATATTTGGTATGTTGGTAGTATATTGTTTAAAAAATGTAACAATATTAGAAGGAACACATAGTATACCAGAAGCAATTGCTATTATTGCAGTGATATTAGTTCACATTTTGAAAAGGCAGATGTTGCTTTCTATTGCAGTAGGGACAATATGTTATATGATATTGGTACAATGTGTATTTATATAATTATGGATTATAAAGCATAATAAGAAGTGTGAAAGTTATTTTTTTAAAACTTTCAATACTTCTTTTTTTATGTTTATAGTACATTTGAATGATTAGTATATACAAAAATAAAAAAAGTAAATGTTAGATTTGTAAAATGAATTTACGAATACATTTGATTTTTTTAGTAATACTAAATTTGTATAAAAATCATGTTATGTTAATAGTAGTAATGCACTATTAGTATAACAAATATAGAAAAGTGTGGTGAAAAAAAATTGGATATTTATATCAAGCCCAATGAAAAAATAACCATAACAGGAAGAAAAATTGTTTATTTAAAAGATGTAGGAGAAATTTGGATACCTGGGCAAACAACAGCATCGCTAGAAAATTTAGTTGTATATCAAATACCAGAAGATACAGAAAAAACATATTTAATCAGTGTAATAGATATCATTAAAGCGATTACATTAAAATTTCCAGATGCCACAGTAAATAACGTAGGAGAAATGGATATATTGCTTACTTATCAAAAACAATATAAACAGCAAAATAAAGTATGGCTTTATAGTAAAATTGTTTTTATAGCATTGATATTATTTACAGGAGCATCTACTTCTATTATGTCATTTCATTCTGACGCACAAATACCAAAAATTTTCCAGAATTATTATTATATATTTTTTGGAGAATATAATGATATGCCATTGATACTTGCTATACCTTATACAATAGGTTTAGCAATAGGTATTATATTATTTTTCAATCATTTTTCAAAAATATATGTCACAAAAGACCCTACGCCTATTGAAATTGAAATGACAACATATGAAAAAGAAACCAATACCAGTATTATTGATGCTTTAAACCGAAAACAAAAAAGTGGGGAATGACTATGAATTTATTTTTAAATATTGTTTTAATAATATTAGGGCTTGCTTCTGGAGGAATGGTAGCGGCTGGTATTTTTGCATTTATATCTGCAATCGGTATTGTACCTCGTATGGCAAAAAGAACGCAAACACAAAAATATATTCCTTTTTATGAAGATATCATAACATTAGGCGGTATATTTGGTACAACAACAATGTTTATTAGATATCATTTACCTATTGGAAGTGTTTTAGTAGCAATATTGGCTTTTACAAACGGTATTTTTGTAGGCTGTCTTGCCATTGCATTGGCAGAGGTATTAAATGTCATTCCCATATTTTTAAGACGTTCTCGTATTGTAAGAGGAATACCGATATTTATTTGTACTATTGCCTTTGGTAAAATGTTAGGCTCATTATTATATTTTATAATAGATGGATTTTTTATAATGAATTAAGGAGGGAATATTTATGGAAGAAACAACACAAGCAAAACAAATATATGACAAAATGGTAAAAGAGGCATCTCCAGATAGTCCCATAGTATTAAACTGTATAAAAGCATTTGTATCTGGTGGTTTTATATGCACAATAGGACAGCTTTTAAGAAATTATATTGAAACATTTTCATTAGGAGAAGATACGACTTCTTTAATTGTATGTGTGATATTGATACTTGCTTCTGCAATATTAACAGGATTAGGCTTATATGGAAAATTAGGAAAATACTGTGGTGCAGGAACAATCGTCCCTATTACTGGATTTGCAAATTCTGTAGTATCTCCAGCAATAGAATTTAAAAAAGAAGGCTTTGTGTTTGGTATGGCAGCAAAAATGTTTTTAATTGCAGGACCAGTTATTGTGTATGGTACTTTAACATCTATTATTGTAGGATTAATATACTATTTTGTTGGTTAAGGGGGAAAGAATAACATGAAAAATAAAAGAATTGGCGCACAAACAGTAAAATTATCAGAGCCTGTTGTGATTGCAGGAGTATCCTCCGTTGTTGGTCCTAAAGAAGGAGAGGGTCCTTTGGGAAATCTTTTTGATACAGTGGCAAAAGAGGCATTATATGGTGAAGATAGCTGGGAAAAAGCAGAAAGTAAATTTGTAACAGAAGCATTACAGTTAGCCGTGGAAAAAGCAGGCAAAACAATGGAGGACATAGACTATATATTATGTGGAGATTTGTTAAATCAATGTACAGGTACAACATTTGGCATAAAAGATTTTAAAGTACCTTATTTTGGTTTATTTGGTGCTTGCTCTACTATGGGAGAATCTATGAGTTTGGGAGCAATGCTTTTAGACGGCGGTTTTGCAGAAAATGTTTTAGTAGGTGCTTCCAGTCATTTTTGTGCAGCAGAAAAACAATTTCGTTTTCCTCTTGCATTAGGAACACAAAGACCACCTAGCGCTACATGGACAGTTACAGGAGATGGCTCTGCTGTATTGTCTAAAAAAGGAAAAGGACCAGTTATTACAGAAATTACAACAGGTAAAATTATAGATATGGGTGTAACAGATACTATGAATATGGGTGCTGCTATGGCACCAGCGGCGGTAAATGTATTGACTGCTCATTTTAAAGATACAGGTAGACAGCCTAATTATTATGATGTGATTGCTACGGGAGATTTGGGTTATATTGGAAAACAGCTTGTAATAGAATTGATGGCAAAAGAAGGATATGAAATGGGAGAGAATTTTACAGATTGCGGTATTGAAATATTTGATAAACAAAATCAAGATACCCATTCTGGAGGAAGTGGTTGCGCTTGTTCTGCTGTAACATTTGCAAGCTATTTTTATAAAAAACTTTCAGAAGGCGAAATCGGTAGAATGTTATTTATACCAACAGGAGCATTGATGAGTCCTACTACCTCTCAACAAGGCTCTACCATTCCAGGAATTGCTCATGGTGTTGTAATTGAAAGCAGAAAAGAATAGGAGATGACAGTATGGATTTGGTAAAAGCATTTTTAGTGGGTGGTGCAATATGTGTAATAGGGCAAATACTCATTGACAAAACGAAATTGATGTCAGGCAGAATATTAGTCATGTTTGTTTGTATAGGCTGTATATTGGGTGGTTTAGGCTGGTATGCGCCTATTGAGGAATTTGGAGGAGCAGGTGCTACGGTACCTTTAACTGGATTTGGATATAATTTAGCAAAAGGTGTTATGGAAGAAGTGGACAGCGTTGGATTTTGGGGAATATTCACGGGAGGCATGAAAGCAGCGGCAGGAGGAATTACAGCAGCAGTTGTATTTGCATTCTTGACAGCACTTGTTTGTAATCCAAAAGAAAAATGATGGTATTTTGAAAAGATTGAGCAGAAAATTTTTGCTCAGTCTTTTTTTATATTATGTTATAATAAATATAAACGTAATAAAATTTTTTGCACAAATAAAGCAAATGAAAATATAAAAATATTAGGAGGAGTACAGCATGAAACAAGAATATATTGCAGTAATAAAAGTAGTTAATAAATTTTTAAAACAGGGAGAAGAACCAGACACATCTATGATTGCAAAAGAAACTTCTTTTACAAGTCAGCAAGTATATGATTTGATAACGGGTATGGAGGAAAAAGGATTATTAATTGCATTTGAAATTGATATGTGTTGTGGAGAAGATTATGTTGTAAAGGAATTAACAGAAAAAGGAAAAGCAATGTTGTAAACAAGGGGATATACTATATAGTAAAATGATACAAATGAATTTTTTTATGAATGTAGTGCATTTTTAATCATAGTGTGTTATAATAAAAAAATAAATATATTATATAATTAAAAGGAGCGAATTATGGAAAAAGCCATCGGTTCTAAAGTTAATTTGAAAAATATGGAAGATATGTTAGCAGTAGAATATATGTCCTGTGTATGGGATTTAATGGATGAGAAAAAAATACAGAAATTAGATGAACACGTACAACATTGTAATACAAGCAGATTACAACATAGTATCAATGTTTCTTATTATAGCTTTTTAATTTGCCGTTTTATGGGTTGGGACTATCGTTCTGCTGCAAGAGCTGGATTACTTCATGATATGTTTTATTATGACTGGAGAGTAACAAAAGGAAATAGAACAAATCACGCATCTTGGCATCCACGTGTGGCATATGATAATGCAAGAAAAATAACAGAATTAAATAAAATTGAAAAGGATGCCATATTAAAACATATGTGGCCATGTACATTAGTTCCTCCAAAATACAAAGAATCTTATGTATTAACATTTGTAGATAAGACTTGTGCAGTAATGGAGGTAGCAGGTCAAAAATGGAATAAAGTAAAAGCTAGTTTTGCCAATTAATCAAATAGCTTTAGAAAACGAACAAAAAGAAAAAGACTGATTATTAAGTCTTTTTCTTTTTGTTTTGTTCAGGAATGTCTAATATTATTTTACGGCAGTCTAAACAATAATAACATTTTAGTACATTTCCTACTAAAATCGAAAGAGGTGACAAATGACTAGCCGTTAATGGCATTTCTGTATACTCATCAATATAAAGCTGAGGAGAAACAATAGGGTGATGATATTTTGTTGTAATTTCTCCTAATTTCATTTCTTTGTTACAATAAGGACAAATCATATAACATTCTTCTTTCTTTAATTGTATTTACAATATTGATTACAAATGTGTTCTCCTTTGTATTTCTGAAAAAAATAAATCACGCCGAAACAAAAATAATACTCCAAAAACAATCATACTGACAGAAACACATATAGCAGAGGGATACAGCACATTTAATTTATGTTTTAAAAGAAGTATCAAAGGAATCAATGCTGATATCGCATCGAGCATTAAATACAATATATATTCGCTTGTATGCAGTTTTAAAATATAAGCAAGTAATGTTGTACTAATTATAGTACCAATACAAAGAAATGGCAATACATAATTTAATGACCAACCTCTGTAACCTGTTTTAATATCCCAAAATACGGCAAGAATAGAAAGTATTACAAATTGCCACAATATATTTTTAGGTATGTTGTGCCATTTTTTCATGGCAATACTGACGGAAAACCAAAAGCAAGCACTTCCAGCAAGCACAAAAAGTACCCACCAGCCATCTTGAGGACGAGAAAGATTGATGCCAACACAAACAGCAAGCGCAACCAATGTAATAAAAAGTCCCATACGAAACATTTTTTGACTAAGAGGAGGTTGCATATGTATAACAGGAAATACATTTTGTTCTGGTGTGCCATGTAATTCTGATTGACAAAGAGGACAGCATTTTATATTTCCTTTTATTTTTATATGGCATTGTTTACACTCATACATATATTATTCCTCCTGTTCCATATTTGTTGTGATTTCAATTTCTAAATCCATATCAGATAAATGACGAAAAAATCTTTTAGGTAAATCGTTTCTATAATAAGCAGTTGCAATACTGATTACAAAATTGTCTTCAAAAGAACAGGTTGCAATCTGTATTGTTTTTGTACTCACAAATAAATCAAACAAACGAATATATTGTGTAATTTCAGCAGGCATATTGATTTTACCTACATTAGAAATACAAGAAGTTGCCTTTTGATAAGAAAACCAGTTTGCAAAACGCAATATATAATCTTTTGTGGCAAGAGGAACTAATTTCATAGGTATATTGTGTTCTAATGCAGAAAGCGCATTCATATTTTTTTGTAAAGCATCTTTTGTTAATTTTTGTTGAAATTGTTCTTTTACAGAATAAATTACATTTTCTAAACTGCATTTTTGTTCGTCAAATTGATAGCTAACTTGTATTACTTGAAAAAAATTTCGTGTTGTTTGAGAGGGAAAATAATTTCTTAAATTAACTGGTATATTAATAACAACTGGCTTTTTTTGTTCTTTTACACTCATACCCTCATATATGGAATATATCCAAAGTGCAACAAGAAATTCTGTAATGGTACATTGCTGTTTTTTTGAAATAGCAAGCAATGCTTTTACAGAAATACAGCCTTCTATTACACCTAGTTGTCCAATATCAATGCGTTCTCCTTTTATATGATAGGCAAAAGGTGTATGTTTTAATTTTTGTGGTTTTTGTTTTTTAAAATATTTTGAAAAACTGTCTGCACTTTTTTCAAAAGGGGTTGCAGTGTTTTCTAAATATAAATGTTTATCTGAAAGTGTATTACTGTGCTTTTCTAATATATAATAAAATACAAGTGTTCTCAAAAAAAGCAATGCTCCTGAACCGTCAGAAAGTACATGATGTATTTCTAAATTGATTCTTTTATGATAATAGGAAACATCAAAAAGAAGGCTTTTTCTATTGGGATAATATAAAGGAGAACAAGGATAACGGTTTTCTATATGAACAATAGGTTTTCTTTCTGTGTTTTCGATATAATACCAAAATAGCCCTCTTTTTAATATAGAACAATAATAGGGAAATTTTTGTATAGTACGTTCTAATGCTTTTTGCAAATATACAATGTCTATATCTTCATATAATTCGCATGAAAAACGAAATACCTTTGTATCTCTTTGGTCTGTATTTGGAGGAAATATTTTAGCAGCATTATCTAGTTTATGCCATTGTGGTTTTTTTATCATTTTCAATGTTGTTATCACCTTTTTCAATAAAGTATTTTTGTTTAAAAAAAGCGTTTTTATGTGATATATCAATATTTTTTATTATCATAAAAAATTATGAATTTTGCAAAAATTGATTGATTTCTTGATAAGTTTGCTGTATTAAATGATGTTTTTTAGGCAAAGAAGAAAAATAGCCATGTAATGCGTTTGGCATTCTTTTAATTATAACATCATTACCAGCCTCCTGTAATTTTCTGCCATATGCCTCACCTTCATCACGTAAAGGACAATATTCTGCTGTGATAATTAATGTACGAGGTTGTTTACTGAAATCTTTTTCTAAAAGAGGTGCAAAATAAGGATTTCTCCAGTCTCTTTTATTTGGACAATACATTTCCATATAGTCAGAAATTGTTTTTGATGTTAAAAGGTAGTCTGTACCATTTTCTCTAACAGAAGGAAATGGAGATGTTTCGCTGTGGTCATGGAATGTAGCAGGATAAATTAATATCTGTTGTTTTGGTAAAAATTCTCCTCTATCTCTTGCCATAATAGAAAGTGCAGCAGCTAAATTTCCTCCAGCACTGTCGCCCATTATTGTGATTTCATCTGTATTTGTTTTTAATAATGTATTATCTAAAAAAATTTCTTTTGCAACGCAATAGCAATCTTCTAATGCAGTAGGAAAAGGATATTCTGGCGCAAGACGATAATCTACAGAAATAATAATGCGGTCTGTTACTCTTGCCATTGTAGAACATACACTATCATAACTTTCAATATTACCCGTTACCCAACCACCACCATGAAAAAATAATATAACTGGGTGAGGTAAATCATTAGGAGGGGAAAATATACGAACAGGTATATCATAACCTTCTCTTGTAATTTTATGATTCCATGTTTTATAATAAGGTGGTTTGATAATTGGTTTTCGTGTTAATGTAACAATTTGTCTATGTATTTTATATGTTTTTTTAATATCTGGGCTGGAATGGCTTAAGAGCTTTAATGCAGCAAGTGTTGCTTTATGAAATGCCATAATGAAAACAACTCCTTTTTTTTATTTTATTATAACATTGTAATATGATTTTAGTGAATTTCAAGCATTTTGTAAATACTTTATATTTTATATAATTTTATAAAATAAAAAAACTGAAATAATTTAATATCATTTCAGTTTTTTTGACTTTGCATTTCAGTCATATTTTGACATTGGCTTTAATCAAGATAAGCGTCTTTTTGTCTTTCTCTTAATATTTCTTCTCTTTGCAAGTAAAGCACAAATTCTCGAATACTATATTCTTCATTTGGCTTTAAATCTTCGTAACAACAGCCATAACAACGTAATTCATGTTCAGAGTCTTTTGTTTTGACTTTTACATCTTGTATACGTAATATACGAGCTTTTACATCGAAAGAGATTTTTGGGGAATGGAAATGATAAATAACAATTTCTTTCTCCATAAGCATTTCAGATGGGCAAGAAAAGAGTATTCCTCCAGCACTAATATCAATAAGTTCTGCAGAAACTTCTTTCATACTACGAAATGGTAAAGATAATTGAATTTTTAAATTATGCGCTTTTACTTTAACATCTTGACGACGTTGTATGGTTTCTAATTTTTGTAATATAGAAAATACAACATTGACATTTCTGGCACCTTCTCCAGTATAAATGTTGGTACATTCGCCATGAAAATAGCACATACCTTTTATATTATGCGTCATTAAAATAATGACATTGTTTTGAATTACATCATTTTCCATGAGTTGTTTGATATCATCTCTTGAAGTATTGCTAAAAACAACAGTAATACTGTCATCGCCTTGTTTAATCAGAGAAGCGTTTTGAATCAATTTTCTACTTAGCGTGTAAATTTTAACCTCTTTATTGTATTCATTTATTGCCATTATTCAATCCCTTCTTCCTTAGTTACATTGAAACACTTTGAATGGGTGTTACTTTTATTATATATGAAGTAAGAAAGGTTTGTAAAGACAATAATTGTGTAAAGTGATAATTTCTTCAATAATTGTATAAAAAGCGTATAGAAAGGAGAAGTGTTCTCGTTGACAGAAAGGAATAGAACATAGTAGAATAGTAAAATACAGCAAAATAAATATAGAAAGGAAATATTATGATTTCTTATATAAAAGGAAAAATAACATATAAAAGTGAATCGTTTATTATAGTAGAATGTCATGATATAGGATATAAAATAACTGTTTCTACATTGACACTCACGAAATTGCATGAATTAGAAGATATTAAAATATATACATTTATGAATGTGAAAGAAGATAACATTTCTCTTTTTGGGTTTTTGACACAACAGGAACAACATTTGTTTCATAAATTATTGAGTGTTTCTGGCATTGGTCCAAAGGGAGCAATGGCTTTTTTATCTGAAATGACTCCAGATGAAATTGTACTTGCTATACTTTCAGAAGATGTAAAAACACTTAGCAAAGCGCAAGGAATAGGAAAGAAAACAGTACAAAGATTGATACTGGAATTGAAAGATAAAATAAAAATAGAAGAAATACCAGAACAGCAAATAGTTGAAAATCAAACACAAACAACACAATGTAATGAAAAATGGGAAGCAATGGAAGCATTAACATCATTAGGATATAGCAGAAGCGAGGCAATGCGTGCAGTAAATGCTTGTTATAAAGAAGGACTCTCGGTGGAAGAGATATTAAAATTGTCATTAAAAAAATTGACAAAATTTTAACGAAAATAGGTGGTTTTTGTGGAAAACAGACGAATTATAACAGCAGGTTTTCAAACGGAAGATATAGACGTGGAACAAAAATTGCGTCCTGAAACATTAGATAGTTATATTGGACAGCAAAATATTAAAAATAATATGCGTATATTTATGGAGGCAGCAAAACAAAGAAATGAAACACTTGACCATGTTTTGCTTTATGGTCCTCCAGGATTGGGCAAAACAACACTTTCTAATATTATAGCAAATGAAATGGGTGTCAATATTAAAACAACTTCAGGACCAGCAATAGAACGCCCTGGAGATATGGCGGCAATATTAAATAGCTTATCAGAGGGCGATATTTTATTTGTAGATGAAATACATAGATTGAATCGTATGATTGAAGAAATACTTTATCCAGCAATGGAGGATTTTGTAATAGATATTGTAATAGGAAAAGGAACAGGAGCACGCTCTGTACGTTTAGATTTGCCTCGTTTTACATTGATTGGTGCAACAACAAGAATAGGTCTTTTAACAGCGCCTTTACGTGATAGATTTGGTGTAATACATAGACTGGAGTTATATACTATTGATGAACTAAAAACAATTATTTGCCGTTCTGCTGATGTTTTACAAATAGAAATAGAATATAAAGGAGCAGAGGAAATTGCAAGACGTTCCAGGGGAACACCTCGTATAGCAAATAGGTTATTAAAAAGAGTAAGAGATTTCGCACAAGTAAAATATCATAGTCATATTACAGAAGAAGTGGCAAAACTTGCTTTGGATTTGCTTGATGTTGATAAGGTGGGGCTGGATTATATTGATAGAAAATTGCTTTTGACAATGATAGAAAAATTTAATGGTAGACCTGTAGGACTAGATACCATTGCAGCATCTATAGCAGAAGCACCAGAAACAATAGAAGATGTTTATGAGCCATATTTATTACAATTAGGATATATACAAAGAACACCAAGAGGACGTATTGCAACAGAAAGGGCTTATGAACATTTTGGAATAGCATATCATAATGAGCAATGATAATGTAATGTTTGAATTAGAGGAGGATTGTTATGAAATTATCAGTAGAGGAAGTAATCGAATTAGTAAAAGAAGAACTACTTTGTTATGAAGATATGGAGCAATATGCAGAACAATGGGAAAAGGAATTTCTGCAATGGGTAAAAAAGAAATATGCTAAAAAAGTATATGTTATGACAATAAAAGATGAAGATGAGATATTTGAAATAGCAGATTCTTACATTGATGCAGTACAGCAAAACAGTGTAAAGGAGTATTGGAAAACGTTTTAATATTGGGGGATAAATATGGGTAATTTTTCAAAACAGAGAGAAGAAATAAAACAGGCTGTATTGAAAAGTGAACAGCATCTTACCGCAGAAGAAATTTATAATATTGTAAAACAAAAAAATGAAAAAATTAGTTTAGCTACAGTATATCGCAATTTGAATTTATTAAGTGATTTAGGTATCATACGAAAAATATATCTTCCAAATGGTTCTGTGCGATTCGATAGTTTGCTATATCAGCACTATCATGGTGTTTGTATAGAATGTGGAAAAATATTTAATATTGATTTGAATTTAGATAATTTATACAATGTGATAGAGGAACAGACAGGTATACAGTCTGTGCAGTATCATTTTGTTATAGAAGGAATCTGCACAGACTGCCAAAAATAGTACTGTTTGTAGGAGCTTATTATGACAATATTATTTTGAAATAGAGGCTTCTGCAAGCCCCTTTTCAACTGCATCTAATATTAATTGAGCAGTATATGTATTTTGAGAGGATACATCAATGGCAGTGGATTGTTGTTTCACAATTTCGCTTGCAATTTCTTTTGCTGTTGTTTCAACAAGAGGATAAAAAACAGAAATCGTTTCTGGTGTATCTGTTAAAGAAACAGATTTAATTTTATTTTTATCGACAACAATTTCTACTTCTGCCATTTCGCCGTTTAGTGTAAATTGTGCATAATAAGTACCAGGATGATATACTGCTGTTTTTTCTTCTTTTGGTAAAAAGAAATAGATAAGCCCTACAATAATGATAACACCTAATATGGCAAAAACGATTGTTTTTACCAATTCTCTAAATTTAATGACCACAAATTTTGTTCCATTCATAATGTGACCTCCTAAAACTGATAAATACGTTTACAATACTGTATGAATTTTATATTGTAATTATGCCATTTGTACAAGCTAAAAAGAAAGAAGGAAAATAATATGAGTTTGCGTTTTGTGATTGGACGTGCAGGAAGTGGAAAAACAGAATATTGCTTAAAAGAAATTGCTCAAAAACAAAAACAACAAAAGGGACATTTTATATTGCTTGTACCAGAACAATATTCTTTGCAGGCTTATAAGGAATTGATACAAAAAACAGAAGGAAAAGGTATTTTACAAGCAGAGGTACTTGATTTTAATAGCCTTGCATATAAAGTATTTCAAAAAAAAGGAATAGAGAAAACAATTCCTTTAAATACTGTAAGTAAATCTATGATATTAAGAAAAATACTCAATCAAAATAAAAATGAATTTTTATATTTTAAAAATAGTTTAGACCAACAGGGTTTTGTAGAAGAAATAAGTACAACAATTACAGAAATGTTTCAATATCAAATGGATACAGAAACATTAAAATTATATGAAAAAAATGATAAGATTTCTCAAAAGGTAAAAGATAAATTATATGATTTAAGAATCATTATGGAAGGGTATCAAAATTTTTTAAAAAAAGAATATATTTCTGGTGATGAATTATTAGATTTGCTTGCGGAAAGACTTCAAAATACAAAATATTGGGAAAATACAGAAATCTGGCTTGATGGCTTTTATGGTTTTACACCACAGGAGTATAAAGTAATCAAACAGCTTTTACGTTTATCAAAATGTGTAACCATTACATTGACATTAAATGAAAAAAGTTTTTATAAACAAAGTATACCAATGTATTATGGATTTTATGAGCCTTATATGACATCAAAAAAATTAAAAGAAATTGCAATAGAACAACACTGTACTCTGGAAAAGGAAATTATATTGCATGAAAATAAAAGAACAACAAAAAAAGGATTACTTTTTTTAGAAAAATATTATTTTCAATATTATAATCATAAAACAGAATACTCTGAAGGAATTTCTATTGTTGCAGCAAAAAATCAATATGAAGAAATGACAATACTTGCTGAAACGATTATATTTTTGTTAAAAGAACAAAATTTAAGATATAGAGATATCGCTATTGTAACAAATGGATTGCAGTTGTATGAAAAAAGTTTAAGGGGCATATTGGAAGAACATAATATACCTTATTTTATTGATAAAAAAAGAGAAATTATATCTCATCCTCTTATTGAATTGGTACGTAGTGTATTAGAAACCATTACATATCAATTTAATTATGAAAGTATGTTCGGATATTTAAAAACAGGCTATTCTCTTTTAACACAGGAAGAAACGGATATATTAGAAAATTATGTCCTTGCCTATGGTATTAAAGGGAAAAAATGGTTTTTGGATGCATGGGAATATGGTATGCAGAACAAAACAGAAGAACAAAAAACAGAAATTAATTTGTTAAAACAAAAAGCAATTTCTCCTTTACAAGAATTATATCAAATGTCACGAAACAAACAAAAATATACATTGCTGGAATGGTCAAAAGCACTTTTTGAATTTTTGCAGTTTGTAGACGCAAGCAATAAAACATTGCAAATGATAGAACAAGCTGAAACAATAGAACAAGCAAATGAATATCATCAAATATGGTCTATGCTTGTGGAACTTTTAGAAAGCGGAGCAGAAATATTGGGCGATGAAAAAATGACACTGCCAGAATTTTATAATATCATAGAGGCAGGACTGGAACAAAGTAAAATGGGTATTGTGCCTCCTACTGTGGATAGTGTGATTATAGGTGATATTGAAAGAAGCCGTTTACCAGAAGTGAAAGCACTTTTTGTATTAGGGGTAAATGAGGGAATATTGCCTTCTCCTATGGAACAAAATGGCATATTTACAGAAGGAGAAAGAGAAAGTTTATTGATTGCTGGAGCAGAATTAGCACCAGATAATAAAAGACGAGCTTTTGAAGAACAATATTTAATATATAGAGGATTTACAAAACCATCTGAAAAATTGTATATCAGCTATTGTATAGCAGATTTAGAAGGAAAACCCCTTCGTCCATCTTCTGTTGTTGTAAAATTAAAAAGAATGTTTACAAATTTAGAAGAAAAATTTGATTCTGAACAGTTAGGGCATATGGCAACGCCTAAAACAGCAATTCATTTTTTGGGAGAACAAATGAGAAAATACATTTTAAATGAAAATGATGATGATATGGACGCTGTTTGGAAAGATGCTTATAGTTATTATAATTCAAATGAAATGTGGCAAAAACAAATTGCTATGTTGAAAAGGGGACTTTTTGCACAGGAAACAGTAGAATCTCTTTCTAAAAAAATGGTTCAAAAAATATATGGAAATAGAATTTATTCTAGTGTTTCTCGTTTAGAGCAATTTTCACGCTGTCCATTTTCATTTTTTGCACAATATGGTTTGAAAGCAAAAGAAAGACAATTATATCAACTGCGTATACCAGATTTGGGTATACTTTTTCATGAAGTTATGGATTATTTTTCAAAAAGTTTACAACAGAATCATATTTCATGGCATGATTTAGAGCAAAAGCAATCTGATGAAATAATAGAAAATGCTGTGGAAGAAACAGCACCTAAATTGAGCAATCAAATATTGCTTGATACATCTGGAAATCGATATTTAATGCAACGTTTGAAAAGAATTTCAAAAAGAGCAGCATGGACATTAGCAAGACATATGCAGATGGGCGATTTTGAAGCATATGGCACAGAGGTAGAATTTGGTTTTGAATCTATACTTCCTCCTATTGTGATAGAATTGTCGGGGGGAGAAAAATTGTTGTTGAATGGAAAAATTGACAGAATTGATATTATGGATAAAGATAATACAAGATATGTCAAAATTATTGATTATAAATCTGGACAAAAGTCATTTGATTATAGCGATATTTATTATGGATTACAGTTACAGCTTTTGATTTATTTAGATGCCTTTTTAGAAAATAATAAACAGCAATTTGATATCAAACCAGGGGCGGTATTTTATTTCCATATGAAAGACCCTTCTATTATGGTGAAAAAAGAAATGTCATCAGAGGAAATATATGACGCATTGTTTAAAGAATTAAAAATGTCAGGGCTTGTATTAAATGATGTAAAAGTGATAAAAGGACTTGATAATATTTTTGATAGTGGAAAAGAAGACAGTTTGACGCCAAGTGTTACCTCTTCTATTATACCTGTATCCTCTTTAAAAAGTGGCTTAGTAAGTAAATCTGCAAAAGTAACAGATGAACAGAATTATCAAAAATTGATGGATTTTAGCAAAAAGAGAGCAAAAGAAATAGGAGAAGCATTGATGGAGGGAGAAATTGCTCCTTATCCTTATAGAAAAGAAAATAATATACAATGCACATATTGCCCTTATTATGGTATATGTCGTTTTGATAGAACGTCTGCAAATAGTAATTATCGTACCATGCAAAAATTAAATGAACAAGATTTTTGGAATTTGATTTCACCTAAAAAAAATGATTGAAAAATTGTTTTTAATTGTTAGTTATAAAAAAGCCTTTACAATTAAGGCTTTTTTTATTTTGGATATTTTGTTTTGAAATGGAAAAGAATAAGACATTATATAATATTGAGGTGAAATAAATATGACAATGACAATAGAACAGAAAAAAAAGTCAATAAAACAATGTGATATTCATTTTTTAAAGGGAGAACAATTTAAAACAAATATTATTAGTGTGGTGTTGAGAATTCCTTTAACGAAACAAAATGCGACAAAAACAGCATTACTTGCAGAAGTGTTAAAAAATGGTTGTAAACAATATCCATCCAGAAAAGCAGTTTGTCAAAAAATGGACGATATGATGGGAAGCGTTTTTGATATCTCTATTATAAAAAAAGGAAAAGAGCAAATATTGTTTTTTTATTTGGAAACAGTAAAACATGAAAAAGAATTGTTGGAGCAAGCATTTACCTTTTTACAAAATATGTTGCTTTATCCTTTACAAGAAGGAAAGGGATTTCCTAAAAAAATAGTAGAAATAGAAAAAGAGATATTGGCGGAAAAAATAAAAAGTAGACAAGATGACAAAAAAGAATATTCTAAAATACGCTGTCTGGAAGAAATGTGCAAAAAAAATACATTTGGTATTTTTGCAGATGGTTATGTAGAAGACTTAAAAGAAATAGATGAAATGATATTATTGATGCATTACAATAATATGATAAAACATTCTAAAATAGAAATTATTATGACAGGTGATGAAAGTCAAAAAAATGAAATGATTGCATTAGCAGAAAAATTAAATTTTGAAACAGATTTTTTATGGCAAACTGAAAATGAAAATGTCAAACAAAGTAATGATATTCAAAAAGTGGAAGAAACACTTCATACTGCACAAAGTCGTATTGTATTAGGCTTTGATACCAATATTAGCCCAGAACAAAAAGAATTTGCTTGTTTATTAGTTTGCAATGAATTATTTGGAGGAAGCCCTACGTCACTTTTATTTCAAAATGTAAGAGAAAAAGAGGGCGCTTGCTATGATATTAGTTCTTTTTTATTTCGATTGTATCCCATATTGATGGTAAAAGCAGGTATTGAAAAACAATATTATAATAAAGCAGTTGATATCATACAAAATTGTTTAAAAACATTACAACAGAAAAAAGTAGATTCGGAGACATTGGAACAGGCAAAACAAAATATGATACGATATTATATTTCTATGAAAGATAGTCAAACAGCATTAATGGATTTTGCATTAAACGAATGGATATTAAAAACAAACAGAACAATAGAACAGTTTATAAAAGAAATAGAACAGGTGACAATAGAAGATGTACAAAAAAGAGCAAAAGAAATCCATTTAAATACCATTTATTTTTTGCAGTGAAAGGAGCAATATAAAATATGGAAATGAGAAAAGAAAATAATATGATAGGAGATACCATTGTTACAAAAAAGTTGTCATCTGGTATGAAATGTTATATAATTCCAAAGAACGGATATCAAGAAAAAATGGCAGTACTATCTGCAAAATTTGGCTCAAATGATATATATTATCGCAAACCAACAGAAGAACAAAAACACGATATGCCATTAGGTACAGCACATTTTATAGAACATAAATTGTTTGAACAGTCTTGGGGAGATGCTTTTATTACATTTTCAAATCAATGTGCTACTGCAAATGCTTTTACGGATTTTCAAAAAACAGCATATTATTTTAATTGTCAAAAAAATTTTGAATTAAATTTAAAATTGCTATTATCTTTTATACAGCATACTCATTTTACAGAAGAATCAACAGAACAAGAAAAAAAGATTATTGCAAGTGAAATTACAATGTATCAAGATGACCCAAGTTGGATTGTATTTTTTAAATTACTTGAAAATATGTATCACAATCATACTGTAAAATATCCTATTGCTGGTACGGTGGATACAATACAATGTGTGACAAAAGAAATATTACAAAAAAGTTATGAGGCATATTATACTCCTGAAAATTTTTGTCTTGTTTGTGCAGGAGATATAGAAAGTGACAGTATATTAGAGTTGGCAGAAAAAATAATGAAACCTACAAATGGTCACAGGGCAGTCACACTTTTTGAAAAAGAGCCAGAAAGCATTGTAAAACAATATTCTGAAACAAATATGTCATTAGTAAATCCCATTTTTCAAATTGGTTTTAAACAAAAGCCTCAAGATGAAATCAAAAGTTTAAAGCAAGTTTATTTAATGCGTATTGCTATGGATATACTTGCTGGAGAAAGTTCTGATTTTTTTGAAAAGGCATATCAAAAACAACTTTTAAAAGAAACTATGGATTGTGAATTTTTTTCAGGGGAAGGCTATGCTTTTACTACATTTTCAGGAACAGGAGAATTTGCGCAAAAAACAGCGGAATTACTTTTGATAGAAATAGACAATATTCAAAAGCGAGGCATACCAGAATCTATTTTTGAAAGAGCGAAAAATAAACAAGTTGGCAGAATGATAAGAGGATTTAATTCTATTTATGCAATTTGTATGAGCCAGTTGGAGCTTGCTATGAAAAACAGGGATTTATTTGATGGATTTCACACATTAAAAAGTATAAAAATAGAAGAAGTGCAAAGAGTGTTTCAAAAAGATTTTTTAAAAGAGAATATGGTAATATCTGTTGTAAAATAGTATGTAAAATGTTTTGTGAAACAGTTAGAAATCATGATAAAATAATTTTTATAAAAGTAAAATATGAGCTAATTTCATAAATGAAGAAAGGAGAATTTGTATGGGGAATATGCCCGAAATATGGTTTCCACATTTGGGTATTCAAATTGAGCATTTAAGTCGTGTGATATTTCAAATATTTGGATATGATGTATATTGGTATGGTGTCATTATTGCAAGTGGCGTGTTAATTGCATTGGCTTTTGCAATACGTGAGGCAAAAAGAACAAGGCAAAATGCAGAAAATTATGTAGATATTGCATTGTTTGGTGTTATTTTTTCTGTAATTGGAGCAAGGTTATATTATGTATTGTTTTCATGGGAATTGTATATTGATGAACCGCTTAAAATATTTGCATTAAGAGAAGGCGGACTTGCTATATATGGAGGTATTATTGCAGGTGTCATAACAGTAATCGTATATACTAAAATAAAAAAATTGAATTTTTGGCTTGTTGCTGATACAACTGCACCTAGTTTAATATTGGGACAAATTATAGGAAGATGGGGAAATTTTTTTAATAGAGAGGCATTTGGGGGATATACAGATAATATTTTTGCTATGAGATATTTAAAACAACAGGTCAATAACATTGCTCCATCTGTATTAAAAAATACAATTACTGTAAATGGTACAGAATATATACAAGTACACCCTACATTTTTATATGAATCTGTTTGGAATATAGGGGTATTGATAATACTTTTGATTATGAGAAAAAATAAAAAATTTGATGGGCAAATATTTGGTTTTTATTTATTGGGATATGCGTGTGGAAGGGTTTGGATTGAAGGACTTAGAACAGACCAGTTAAAAATAGGTCATTTTGCTGTTTCTCAAATTCTTTCAGCAGTGCTGATATTTGTAGCATTTGCATTACTTTGGTATCGAAAACAAAAGTCAATTTCGATTAATATCAATAATGAATAAATATATAACATAACATTAAAAAAGTGTTGCTTTATTAGTTTTTTCTTGTTTTTTTGTTACATTTGTATTACAATAATGTATGAAATAGTATGTTATTACTGTGAATTATGATTAAAAAATAAAAGCATCTGGAGGGAAAAACATGGAGTTTCATCATGTATCGGTGCTATTAAATGAATGTATAGAATATTTGAATATCAAAAAAGATGGTATTTATATAGATGGCACTATGGGCGGGGGAGGACATTCTCTCGCCATTTGTCAAAAATTAACAACAGGCAGACTCATTGCGATTGACCAAGATTTGAATGCACATACAGCAGCAAAACAGATATTAAAAGACCATTTGAAAAAAATTACATTTGTTCATGACAATTTTGAAAATATCAAGACAATATTGCAAAATTTGAATATTGCAAAAGTAGATGGTGTTTTGTTAGATATTGGTGTTTCTTCTCATCAGCTTGATGAAAGTGAAAGGGGATTTTCTTATCAAAAAGATGCACCATTAGATATGAGAATGGATAATACAAATGATTTTTCTGCTTATGATGTTGTAAATACATATAATGAACAGCAATTATATACTATTATATGGGAATATGGTGAAGAACGCTGGGCGAAAAGGATTGCAAAATTTATAGTGGAACAAAGACAGTTAAAACCCATACAAACAACAACAGAACTGGTAGAATGTATTAAAAAGGCAATACCTAAAGGGGCAAGAAAAGATGGTCCTCACCCTGCAAAAAGAACATTTCAAGCAATACGTATTGAAGTAAACAGAGAGTTGGATGTATTACAAAAGGCAGTTACAGATACAGCGGAAGTATTAAATACGGGAGGTAGGTTTTGTATTATTACATTTCATTCTTTAGAAGACCGTATTGTAAAAAATGCTTTTCGTTTACAAGAAAATCCTTGCATTTGTCCTAAAGAATTTCCTGTTTGTGTCTGTGGAAAAAAACAAATAGCAAAAGTGATTACCAGAAAACCAATATTGCCTTCTGAACAGGAATTAGAACAGAATCATCGTTCAAGAAGTGCAAAACTGCGTGTTTTGGAAAGAATCTAATATAAGGAAGTGTAAAATTATGGCAGTTAAAAAAAGAAAAGTATCTAAAAAAACATATCAAGATGCAAAGGCATATTATACACATGGAGGAGCAGCATATGATATTGAACCCATAGAAGAAGAATATGCACCTCCTAAAAAACAGATAAAAAAACAAAAGAAAATAAAAAAGAACTCCTCTACAACAATGCAGATAAAAGCAAATCGTATTTACAGCATTAAAATTGCTTTAGTATTAGGTATTTTTTTCTGTGGTACATTGGCTTTTATGTGGTCTAGTGCATTGGCAACATCACAAAGAGTAGAAACACAAAAATATAAAAATAAATTAGCAGACCTCAAAAGTGAAAATGCTCTTTTAGCGATAGATGTTTCAGAGCAAATGGATTTAGATACTGTAAAAAAAATTGCAACAGAAAAATTGGGTATGGTAGAACCACAACCTTATCAAATACAATACATAGATGTTCCAGAACAAAGCTATACACTTCATTATAATGATGAAACAGAACAACCCAAAGAGCAAAATGAAGAAAACACATTAGTAAGAACGATTGTAGGTTTATTTAAAAAGGAATGATGAATGATTTATGAAAAGAAAAAGAATACCCATTGCTCCTATTAAAGGACGATTATATTTCGCTTTTTTTATGTTTGTAATTACATTAACAATATTAGGGGGACGTGTATATTATTGGAAAACGGTAAAAGGGGCAGAATATGAAAGCAGGGCAAAAGAACAGCAAATAAATAGTTATGATGTTATGGTACAAGCAAATAGAGGCTCTATTGTGGACAGAAACAATCAACCATTTGCTGTGAGTACAGTGGTATATAATGTAATATTAGACTCTCGTGTATTGTCTTTAAAAAATGCTAGAGAAGATTATAGAACAACACAGCAAAATAAAACATTTGCTGCATTACAGGAAGTTTTTCCAGATTTAGATTATGATGAGTTAAGACATGGTGTACAAATCAATCCAGAAACAGGAAATCCATATACAGATAATAGCTGGAAAGTTTTGGCGAAAAAAGTAGACAAAGATGTAAAAGAGGCATTAGAAGAACAGGATTTAATAGGTGTTTATTTTGAACAGGATACGAAAAGAACATACCCTTTAAAAACATTAGCTTGTCATGTGATTGGCTTTATACGTGGTGATTCTAAATCAGGTATTGAAAGTTATTATGATAAATATATGACAGGTACACCTGGAAGGTCTTTTATTGCTTATGATGGCAATAGTACAGCAATGCGTCAAGAATATGACCCAAAAGACGGCGATACTGTTGTAACAACAATTGATTATACCATACAACAATATGCAGAAGATATTGTAAAAGAAACAGCAGAACAATGGCCTGCTGATGCAGTAGGTATTATTGTTATGAATCCTAATACAGGTGAAATTTATGCCATGGCAGATTCTAATGCATTTGATTTGAATCAGCCAGATGAAGTCTTAGCCATGTCAGATGAAGAATTTAAAGAAACATGGGACGCAATGACAGAAGAAGAAAAGTTGGATTATAAATATAATATGTGGAAAAATTTTAATGTTAGTAGTACATATGAACCAGGTTCTATATTTAAGCCCATTACAGTAGCAGCAGCATTAGAAGAAGGCATAATTACACCTCAAGATACATTTTTTTGTTCTGGTTCTGTAGAAATGTATGATGAAATAATGAGATGCCATTTGCGTTCAGGACATAATACATTAGATGTACAAGGTGCTTTGGCACAATCTTGTAATCCTGCTATGATATATATTTCTCAAAAAATGGGAAAAGAAACATTATATCGTTATAAAAAGAATTTTGGTTTTGGTGATAAAACAGGTATTGATTTACCTGCTGAAGAAAATGGTATATTGTATGGTGAAGATGCGATTGGACCTATAGAATTAGCAACAATATCATTTGGACAAGGTTTTAATACAACATCAATACAAGCTGTTACTGCCTTTTCAGCTGTTATCAATGGTGGAAATTTAATGAAACCATATATTGTTTCACAAGTTGTCGATAAACAAGGTAATATTGTATATGAAAACAAACCAGAAATTAGAAATCGTGTTATTTCAAGAGAAACATCTGATTTAATGCGTATTATGATGAAAGCAACTATTGAAGAGGGTACAGGTAAAAAGGCAAAAATAGAAGGCTATTCTATTGGTGGAAAAACAGGTACAGCACAAAATGGTAGCCGTAAAGTACAAGATAAATGGGCATTAAGCTGTCTGACTTATTTTCCAGTAGAAAATCCACAGTATGTTGTATTGGCGGTAATATTCCGTCCAGAAGATTATCAAGATGGAAAACAAACACCTGTTCCTATGACAAAAAAAATGATGGAAGATATTATCAAATATAAAAATATACAGCCAAGTTATGCAGAAGATGGTACAGCAATTACCAAAAAGCAAGGTACTGTAACAGTAGATGATTATACAAATTCTGATATTTTCTCTACATTGCTGTCATTAGATAGCAAAAATTTGAATTATCGTACCGTAGGTACAGGAAATATTGTAGTAAATCAATTCCCACATGGTGGTACACAAGTAGAAGAAGGCAGTCAAATCACACTTTATGTAGAAAAAGGAGAAGATGATGAGGGAACCATGCCAGTACCAGATGTAAGAGGAAAAAACTATTCTGAAGCCGTTACATTGCTCAATGATAGTGGTTTTGAAGTGAAAACAGAAAATGAAAAAACAGACGGCGTTGTGTTGTCACAAAGTCCAAAATATGGTGTATCGGTAGAATTGGGAACAGAAATTACATTAACAATGGGAGAACAACAAAAAGAGGAAGAAAATACATCAAATGAATAAATAAGTAGATTGATATTTTATGAATATGCACCCTGTTTTGTCAATATATTGAACTATATTGAGAAAGGTAGGGTGTTTTTTTATGGAAAAAATAACAATACTCATGAAAAAAAGACTATTGGTGTTTTTGTTTTTGTCCACTATTGGATGGATGATACTATTTGGCAGGGTGGTATATATACAAGTAATATTAGGAGAAGAATTACAGCAAAAAGCATATGAACAGCAAACAAGAGATAGACTCATTACACCAAAAAGAGGAAGTATATTAGATAGAAATGGTGTAGGGCTTGCTGTAACAGAAACTGTAAATAGTGTTAGTGTCATTCCTGTACAGATAAAAGAAAAAGAACAAACAGCAAAATATTTAGCAGATATATTGGAATTAAAATATGATACAGTTTTAGAAAAAATAAAACAAAATGTTGCATTAGTTCGTATTAAAAATAAAGTGGATAAAGATGTTGCAATGGAAATTAGAAAAAAAGAAATACCAGGCATTGTAATAGATGAAGATGTCAAAAGAGTATACCCTTATTATTCATTGGCGTCTCAGGTGTTAGGGTTTGTTGGAAAAGATAATCAAGGCATTATAGGTTTAGAATCAAAATATAATGAATATCTGGAAGGAAAAGCAGGAAAAATATTGACATTAACAGATTCAAGAGGATTAACAGTAGATAGCACACAAGAAAGAATACCTCCAGAAGATGGTAAAACACTTGTTACAAGTATTGATGTTGTAGTACAGCAATATGCAGAGCAGACATTAGCAAAAGCAGTAGAGGCAAAAGGAGCAAAAAATGGTATTATTATTGTAATGAATCCTCAAAATGGTGAAGTTTATGCTATGGCAAATTATCCGAGTTTTGATTTGAATGACCCTTTTACAATTAACAGTGAAGAATTAGCAGGTATTTGGGGAAATATGAGCGAACAAGAAAAGAATGACGCATTAAATCAAATGTGGAGAAATACCGCCATTAATGATACATATGAGCCAGGAAGTACATTCAAAACAATTACATCTTCAGCAGGACTGGAAGAAGGTGTTGTGACACCAGAAAGTGGTTTTGTATGTAATGGTTATTATGTGGCAGGAGATAGGCAAATTAAATGCTGGAGATATCCTAGGACACATGGAGCAGAAACATTTGTACAGGGTGTTCAAAATTCTTGCAATCCTGTATTTATGATAGTTGCAGAAAGAATGGGAGCAGAAGTATTTGCGGACTATATGACAAAATTTGGATTTCGTGAAAAAACAGGTATAGATTTACCTGGAGAGGCAGTAGGTATTATACATAAAACGGAAAATATAGGTCCTGTGGAATTAGCAACAATGTCATTTGGACAGTCATTTCAAATTACACCTTTACAATTATTAAGAGCAGTATCTGCTATTGTCAATGGAGGAAATTTAGTAACACCTCATATTGGTACTAAAATATTAGATGAAAATGGTAATGTATTGCAGACATTTGAACATCAAAAGGGAAAGCAAGTGATTTCTCAAGAAACATCAGAAAAAATGAAAAAAATATTAGAAAGCGTTGTTTCAGAAGGTACAGGAAACAAAGCATATATTCCAGGCTATCGTATTGGTGGAAAGACAGCAACCTCTGAAAAATTGCCAAGAAGAAGCGGAAAATATATTGCCTCTTTTTTGACATTTGCACCAGCAGAAAATCCACAAGTATTATCATTGGTACTTATCAATGAACCCCAAGGAAATTATTATGGTGGTAGTGTAGCAGGACCAGTTATGAAGGAACTTCTTCAAAATATATTACCATATTTGGGCATTGAAACAATATATACAGAAAAAGAAATGAAAATGGAAGAAGTACAGAAAATAAATGTAATGGATTTTGTTGGTATGACAGTACAGCAAGCAAAACAAATGTTATATGAGCAGGAAATGAATTATGAAATACAAGGAGAAGGAGAAAGTATTGTTTCTCAGTTTCCACAATGTGGAGAAGAAGTAAACAAAAATACAACAATATTGCTTTATACAGAATAAAATATTATGATTGTATTGCTGTAAAATATAGTGTAAAAATTTAGTCATACGAATAAAAATCATAAAAAGGTTTTTTTTACAGTTTAAGTAATATATTACAAAAAATATTTTGTAATGTTATAGAATTGTGCTATAATAAAACGATATGATATTCCGTTGCAATGGCATAAAGGAGGTTAAAAACATATGATACTTTCGGCATTACTGCAAAATGTAGATTGGACTTTATTATATGGAGAAGAAAAAGAAATTAATAAAATAACATATGATTCCAGAAAAGTGCAAAAAAATGATTTATTTATATGTATTACAGGATTTCAAACAGATGGGCATAAATATGCACAAAAAGCAATAGAAGCAGGAGCAACAGCAATACTTTGTGAAAAAGAAATACAGTCAGATAATAAAGATATAACGATATTGCAAACAAGCAATACTCGTTATGCTTTGGCGATACTTTCCGCAAATTATTACAATCACCCTTGTAACAGCATGAATGTAATAGGCGTAACAGGAACAAATGGCAAAACAACAACAACATATCTTATAAAATCTGTATTAGATACTATTGGACATAAAGTAGGTATTGTAGGAACGATTGAAAACCGTATAGGGGATAAAATACTTCATGCAGATAGAACAACACCAGAATCATTGGAATTGCAGGAATTGTTTTATGAAATGAAACAAGAAAATGTAACAGATGTTGTTATGGAAGTATCTTCTCATTCTCTTGATTTGCATAGAGTAGATGGTATAAAATATAACATTGGTATATTTACAAATTTAACACAAGACCATTTAGATTATCATAAAACAATGGAAAACTATAAAATAGCAAAATCATTGCTTTTTCAAAGAAGTGAAAAAAGTGTGATTAACATAGATGATAATGCAGGAGAATTTATGAAACAGAATGCAAAAGGAGAAGTGTTAACATTTGGTATAGATAAACAAGCAGACATTACAGCAAAAGAAATTGATATATCAGCAGATGGTGTAAAATTTACACTATGTTATGATAATAAGCAATATGCTGTGTTACTGCATACACCAGGTAGATTTAGTATTTATAATGCTTTGGGTGCGATTGGTGCTTGTATATTTATGGGTATTGCTATGGAAGATATTATTGCAGGATTAAATAGTAATGTAGGTGTTGCTGGAAGATTTCAAACAGTAAAAAGTCGTAAAGCAAATGCTATAATAGATTATGCTCATACACCAGACGGTTTAGAAAATATATTAAATACAGCACGAGAATTTGTAAAAAGGAAAATCATTACTGTTTTTGGCTGTGGAGGCGATAGAGATAAAACAAAAAGACCTATTATGGGAGAAATAGCTGGAAAACTTTCAGACTATTGTATTATTACATCAGATAATCCTAGAACAGAAGACCCTTCTGCTATATTAGATGATGTAGAAGAAGGCATGAAAAAAACAAATTGTAATTATATTAAATTAGTGGACAGACGAGAAGCTATTTGCCATGCAGTAGAATATGGGCAGAAAGGCGATTTGATTGTCATTGCTGGAAAAGGACATGAAAATTATCAAATTTTTGCAGACAAAACAATACATTTTGATGATGTAGAAGAAGTAAAAAAAGCTTTTGGAAAGGATAATTTATGATACCTATAACATTACAAAAAATAGCGGAAATTGTAAATGGCACATTGATAGGAGAAAAAAAGGGATTGCAAAAACAGGCAACAGGACTACAAAGTGATTCCCGAAAAGTAAAAGAGGGCGATATTTTTGCCCCCATAGTAGGAGAAAGAGTAGACGGACATGATTTTATACAAAAAGCATTTGAAGCAGGTGCAATATGTTGTTTTGCTGAAAAAGATGTAGATATCAAACAAGAACAATATATTATACGTGTAAATAGTGTTGTAAGAGCATTATTGGATATTGCAGAATACATTATAAAAGAACTTTCTATACCTGTTGTTGCTGTAACAGGTAGTGTGGGAAAAACCACAACAAAAGATATGATTGCATCTGTTTTAGAACAAAAATATTGTGTTTTAAAAACAGCAGGGAATTATAATACAAATATTGGTATGCCCCTTATGACAGCACAACTTACAAAACAACATGAAATTGCTGTGTTAGAAATGGGTATGAACAGTTTTGGTGAAATACATAATCTTTCTGTTGCTGCAAAACCTGTGATTGCTGTCATTACAAATGTAGGTGTAGCACATATGGAAATGCTGGGCAGTAGAGAGGGTATATTAAAAGCAAAAAGTGAAGTATTTGATGGCATGAATGAAAAAGGTATTGCCATATTAAATGCAGACAATGACAAACTACAAACATTAGAAGGAAAAATTAAACAGAATATTATATGGTATGGTGTGGAACATAAAAAAGGCATTTATGCAGATAATATCAAAAGTCATGGTGTAGAATCTATTTCTTGTGATATCCATACAACAAAAGGAGATTTTAATGTTATGATTCCTATGGCTGGGCAGCATATGGTTATGAATGCATTAGCAGCAACCGTAGTAGGATTAGAATTAGGTTTAACAACAGAACAAATTCAAAAAGGCATTGCCTCATTTGTACCTACAAAAATGCGTATGAATATTATCAAAGCAAATGGCTTTACAATTATAAATGATGTATATAATGCAAATCCTGTTTCTATGAAAGCGTCTATTGATGTTTTGGCAAAAGCAGAAGGCAGAAAAGTTGCTATATTAGGCTTTATGGGAGAACTGGGAGAAAATGAAAAACAAATGCATAAAGAAGTAGGGGAATATGTAGGAGAAAAAAATATTGATGTATTGATATCAATAGGAGATATTGCAAATTATTATGATGAGTGTGCAAAACAAAAAGGTACAAAACAAGTGTACCATTTTGATACACAACAATCTTTTTGGGAAAATGGTATTTCATTATTAAAAGAGGGGGATACCATATTAGTGAAAGCATCTAGAAGTAGACAATTTGAAAAAACAGTTGAAAAATTACAACAAAAATAATTGACAAACATAGTATGCTGTATTTATATGTAGTTATGATAATATGATATAAACACAGCAACAACAGAAAATACAAGGGGTGAAATTCATTTGGAACAACTGATACAAGGGATTTATGCAATTATGATTGCGTTTGTGATAGGTGTCATACTTTGTCCTATACTCATACCAATATTGCATAAAATGAAATACGGACAAACAGAAAGAGATGACGGTCCAGAAAGTCATTTGAAAAAGCAAGGAACACCTACTATGGGAGGAATTGCTATACTAATTGCATTTTGTGGGGGAAGTTTCTTATTTTTAAAACAAAATTATGATGGCATTGCTGTTGTACTTGTGACGTTAGGATTTGGTATAATAGGCTATATTGACGACTATATTAAAGTAGTGAAAAAGCGTTCTTTAGGATTAAAAGCAATGCAAAAAATAATAGGACAGCTTGTGATTACGGGAGTATTTGCTTATTATTTATATCAGTCTAATTTTGGAACAGAAATTTATATACCTTTTACAAAAGGAATGACCATTGATATGGGTATGATTTTTGTACCATTTTTAATTGTAGCAATATTAGGTACTGTAAATGGTGTAAATTTAACAGATGGTTTAGACGGATTAGCAGGCGGTGTAACACTCATTGTAGCAGTATTTTTTATGCTAGTATCTTGGGGAGCAGGAAGTGGCATATTACCAGTTTGTGGCGGTGTCATTGGTGCATTACTTGCCTTTTTGATATTTAATGCTTATCCAGCAAGGGTATTTATGGGAGATACAGGTTCTCTTGCATTAGGCGGATTTGTTGCAGCATCTGCATTTTTGTTAAAAATGCCTATATTTATATTGATTGTAGGGTTTATATATCTTTTAGAATCGATTTCTGTTATGATACAAGTGTTATATTTTAAAAAAACAGGTGGAAAACGCTTTTTTAAAATGGCACCTATACACCATCATTTTGAATTATGTGGGTGGAGTGAAACAAAAATAGTAACTATATTTTATGTTATTACAACATTGCTTTGTTTAATTGCATTTTTAGGCTGTCGGTATTTATTTGCAGTATAGAAAGAAGGGTTTTCATTGGAATATAAGGGAAAAAATGTTCTTGTATGTGGTATGGCAAGGAGTGGTATTGCAGCAGCAGAACTGCTTGCAAAAAAAGGCGCATTTGTGACATTACAAGATTTAAAAACAATAGAACAATTAGGAGATGTTTCTGATATAGAAAAAAAGGGCATTACAATATATGCTGGCAAAAATCCAGATGATATTGTTTTAAAACAACATTTGATTATATTAAGCCCTGGTGTGCCTTGTGATTTGCCTTTTTTATTGGAAGCACAAAAAAATAACATATCTGTATGGAGTGAAGTAGAACTTGCCTATACTATGACACCATGTCCTGTTATTGCAATTACAGGAACAAATGGCAAAACAACAACAACAACATTAGTAGGAGAGATATTAAAATCAGAATATCAAAATACTGTTGTAGTAGGTAATATTGGTGTGCCATATAGTGAAAAAGTGGAAAGTCTGACAGATGATGACTGGGTTGTGGCAGAAATCAGCAGTTTTCAAATGGAAACAGCGCATACTTTTCACCCTAAAATCAGCGCAGTATTGAATATTACACCAGACCATTTAAACAGACATAAAACAATGGAAACATACATTGCTATGAAAGAAAGAGTTTGGAAAAATCAAACAGAACAGGATTATTGTATATTAAATTGGGAAGATGAATTTTGCAGAGATATGGCAAAAAGAACCATAGCAAAAGTATTTTATTTCAGTAGTCAAACAGTGCTGAAAGAGGGCATTTATTTAGAAAACGGCAATATTAAAATTTGCTGGGAAAATATGCATGAAACATTATTTCATGTAGATGAGTTAAAATTATTGGGAGTTCATAATTATGAAAATATTATGGCAGCATGTGCTATTGCGGTTTGTGCTGGTGTGCCTTTGCAAAAAATAATAAAAATTACGAAAGAATTTGCAGGGGTAGCGCATAGAATAGAATATGTAGAAACAATAAATGATGTTGAATATTATAATGACTCTAAAGGAACAAATACAGATGCATCAATTAAAGCAGTGCTTGCTATGAAACGTCCTATACTTTTGATTGCTGGAGGATATGATAAAGGTGTTTCATTTGCAGAATGGGTAAAATTGTTTCCAGGTAGAGTCAAACATCTTGTATTGATTGGTGTAACAGCGGAGCAAATAGAAAGGGAAGCAATAGAAGCAGGATTTACAGCAATTTCAAAATGTGAAACATTTGAGCAAGCTATTTCACTTTGTCATGACAAAGCAGAAAAGGGAGATTGTGTATTGCTTTCTCCTGCCTGTGCAAGCTGGGGAATGTTTGACAATTACGAACAAAGAGGAGATTTATTTAAGAAATTGGTAAGAGAATATTTATAATATAACAATAAAGAGGTGACACATATGGCGGAAGCCTCTATGGCTAAAAAAAGAAAAACAGCAGTAAAAAAGAAAGCTTCAAAAGCATCATATGACTATATTGTAGTATTTGTGGTAATACTGCTTGTGTTGTTTGGTATTGTCATGATATTTAGTTCTAGTTATTATGATGCCATGACATCAGAAAAATTTAATAATGATATGCTTTATTTTGTAAAAAAGCAATTTAGAAATGGCTTATTTGGTTTAGTGGGTATGTTTTTTATGACAAATTTTAACTATCGCTATTTGAGAAGATTTACACTACCTGCTTATGTAGTAGGCTGTATATTGCTGATATTATTGATACCTTTTGGTACGGTGGCAAACGGACAAAAAAGGTGGCTTTGGGGATTTCAGCCTTCTGAAATTGTAAAAATTACAACAACATTATTTTTAGCTCATTTTATTTGCTTACATAAAGATTATTTAAAAGATTTTACAGGATTTATAAAATGTTTGAGTATTGTAGCAATTCCTTGTGCTATGATTGCCATTACAAATTTTAGTAGTGCATTGCTTTTAGCTTTAATAGGAGGTACAATACTTTTTGCAGCAGGATTTGATATGAAATATTTTGCTTATGTCAGTGGACCAGTTGTAGGTGCAGGCATACTTGCCATATTGTTGCCTGGTTTGGGTAGTTCAGACTCTGGCGGTTATCGTTTAGGACGTATACAAATATGGTTAGACCCTTTTTCAGACCCAACAGATAAAGGCTATCAAATTATACAAGGTCTTTTTGCCGTAGCATCTGGGGGAATGTTTGGATTGGGATTAGGGCAAAGCAGACAAAAAACATTTTTACCAGAAGCATATAATGATATTATATTTGCTATTATTTCGGAAGAATTGGGAATGTTGGGCGCAGCACTGATTATACTGCTTTTTGCAATATTGGTATGGAGAGGCATTAAAATAGCTATGAATGCACAAGACCAGTTTGGTAGTTTGGTTGCAACCGGTATTACAGCACAAATTGCTTTTCAAAGTATTATCAATATCGCTGTTACAACAAATACTATACCCAATACAGGACAGCCATTACCTTTTGTTAGTTATGGTGGTACATCTCTTGCTATTGCTATGTCTATGATGGGAATACTGCTAAATATATCAAAATTTCAAAAGGGAATAGAATAAAATATCATTCTTATTAAAAAAAGTGTTGACAAAATCAAAAACGTCTACTAAAATTTGTATAAGAAAAAAAGCAATGAAAAAGAGGAGTATCTATGATTCAGCTTTCAGAGAGAAAAACAAATGCTGTGAGTTTTTTAGTTTGAATGTAGAGAATGTAGCTTTGGAGCTTTTTTGCTGAAGCAATTTATTGTGTGTAGGTAAAAACGGTTTGCCCCGTTATAAGCTTTTAAGTGTCTGTATTGTTTATAATGAAATGCAATCAATCAATACAGGAATAAAGGTGGTACCGCGAACTTTCGTCCTTTTTGGATAGAAAGTTCTTTTTTTTGAAAATATTTATATATGAAAAACTGTTCTGTTAATGAAATATGAAAAATAATTTTGTAATATTTGATTACATTTACAAATTTAAAAATATACAAAGTATAGTTTTGTAGTGATATTATGTTGTCATATGAACAAAACAGAACAAAAGAGAGGTATAGGAGGAAAACAAATGAAAGAATTAGCAAAAAATTATGACCCCTCTAAAGTAGAGGAGCGTTTATACCAACAATGGATGGAAAAAAAATATTTCCACACAATTATTGACAAAACAAAAAAACCATACTGTATTGTTATGCCACCACCAAACATTACAGGACAGCTCCATATGGGACACGCTTTAGACAATACCATACAAGATATATTGATTCGATGGAAAAGAATGGCAGGATATAATACACTTTGGCTACCTGGTATTGACCATGCTAGTATATCAACAGAATTAAAAGTAGTTCAGAAAATGGCGCAAGAAGGTTTGACAAAAGCAGATGTTGGCAGAGAAGGCTTTTTAGAGAGAGCATGGGCTTGGAAAGAAGAATATGGCAATATCATATTAAATCAGATTAAAAAGCTGGGTGCTTCCTGTGACTGGGAAAGAGTTCGTTTTACTATGGACGAAGGACTTTCTGATGCAGTATTAGAGGTTTTTGTAAGATTGTACAAAAAAGGTTTGATATATCGAGGAGAAAAAATAGTTAACTGGTGTCCAGAGTGTCAGACAACAATATCTGATGCAGAAGTAAATCATGTGGATACAGCAGGACATTTTTATCATATCAATTATCCTATTGTAGGTAGCGATGAGAATTTACTTCTTGCTACAACACGCCCTGAGACAATGTTAGGAGATACTGCTGTGGCAGTACACCCAGATGATGAAAGATATCAGCATTTGATTGGGAAAAAATGTATATTACCTTTGGTAGGAAAAGAAATTCCTATTGTAGCAGATAGCTATGTTGATAGAGAATTTGGTACAGGTGTCGTTAAAATCACACCAGCTCATGACCCTAATGACTTTGAGGTAGGTGTTCGTCATAATTTGGAAAGAATTAACGTACTCAATGACGACGGTACTATGAATGAAAATGCTGGAAAATATCAAGGCATGGACAGATATGAGGCAAGAGAAAAAATTGTTGCAGAATTAAAAGAACAAGGCTATTTAGTAAAAATTGAAGATATTACTCATGCTGTTGGTACACATGAACGTTGTAATAAAGTTGTAGAACCTATGATAAAATTACAATGGTTTGTAAAAATGGACGAATTGGCAAAACCAGCTATTGATATATATAAAGATAAATCACTTCGTTTTATACCAGATAGATTTGGTAAGGTTTATTTACATTGGTTAGATAATATTAAAGATTGGTGTATTTCTCGTCAACTTTGGTGGGGACACAGAATACCTGCGTATTATTGTGCAGATTGCGGACACATTACAGTATCTAAAACAACACCAGAAAAATGTGAAAAATGTGGCTGTACTTCATTGACACAAGATGAAGATGCACTGGATACATGGTTCTCCTCTGCATTATGGCCTTTCTCTACATTGGGCTGGCCTGATGAAAATGCAGAAGATTTAAAACATTTTTATCCTACAAGTGTGTTGGTAACAGGATATGATATTATATTCTTCTGGGTTGTTAGAATGACATTCTCTGGTATGGAATGGATGAAACAAACTCCTTTCCATGATGTATTTATACATGGCTTGGTAAGAGATGACAAAGGTAGAAAATTCTCAAAATCATTAGGTAATGGTATTGACCCATTAGAAGTCATTGATAAATATGGCGCAGACGCTTTAAGATTGATGTTAATTACAGGAAATGCTCCTGGAAATGATATGAGATTCTATTGGGAAAGACTAGAGGCAAGCAGAAACTTCTTAAATAAATTGTGGAATGCTTCCCGTTTTGTGCTTATGAATTTGGAAGAAGATTTGCCTAAAGAAATGCCTTCTCATTTAACATCAGCAGATAAATGGATACTTTCTAAAGTAAATACACTTGCTGAAGATGTAGAAGAAAATATGGAAGGTTATGAATTGGGTATTGCTGCACAAAAAGTACATGACTTCTTGTGGGACGAATATTGTGACTGGTATATTGAAATGGTAAAACCACGTCTTTATAATAAACAAGATGATACTAGAATTGCTGCACTTTGGACATTAAAAACAGTATTGCTTACAGCATTGAAATTGTTGCACCCATTTATGCCATTTATTACAGAAGAATTATTCTTAAATATACAAAATGAACAAGAAAGCATTATGATTTCTGAATGGCCAGTATTAAATCCACAATGGGTATTTACAGAAAATGAAAAAGAAATTGATATGATAAAAGAGGCTGTTAGAAATATACGTAATATTAGAGCAGAAATGAATGTAGTACCTTCTAAAAAAGCACAGGTATTTGTTGTAACAGAAAACAAAGAGGTTGCAGATATATTTGAAAAATCAAAAGTATTTTTCAAAACATTGTCTTATGCAAGTGATGTTTCTATACAATCAGATAAAAGCAATATAGGCGATGATGCTGTTTCTGTAATGATTCCAAATGCTGTCATTTATATGCCATTTGCAGAATTGGTTGATATTACAAAAGAAATAGAGCGTTTGGCAAAAGAAAAACAGAAAATGCAAAAAGAAATTGAAAGAGTTGTAAATAAATTGGCAAATGAAGGATTTGTTTCAAAAGCACCTGAAAAAGTAATTGAAGAAGAAAAAGCAAAAGAAGTAAAATATAGAGCAATGCTTGCACAAATAGAAGAAAGATTAGCACAAATGGAAAAATAAAATAGTTTTAAATGGCACTCAGATATCACTTGAGTGCTGTTTTATGTTATAGATAATAAGTAAAAATATAGAGGGAGTACCTAAAAAGAGTAGTTTTAAAAATAGTTTTTATTTCTGTTTGTTATTTAGGAAAACGAAGTTTTCCATAAAAGTTTTTGTCTCACTTTTTTTTAAAAAAGCGAGTGAGAGTTTGAGAGCAAAGCTCTTAAGGTTTTAACAGAAGAATATTGTTTTATTTGAGGATGCTGTCCGCACCTGCAAACTTTCCCCCTATAAAGTTTGACAAAGAACTTTATCTTTTGCTAACGCAATGATGTCGCTATTTAGAAAGCAACATCCTCACGGTTTTAAATGCTTGTTTAGCCACTCCCAATATAGGGAGAATATTGTAATAAAATATCGTATGTGATATAATAAGTACTGTTATCATATTTTAATAAAAAGGAGGAGTGGTATATGTATTGTAAAAATTGCGGAAAAGAAATAGATAATAATTTAGTGCAATGCCCATATTGTAATACATATCAAAATCAAATGAATATAAACGATAATGACAGTATGTGGTGGTGTGTATTAGGTTGTTGTCTACCCATAGTGGGATTAGTATTGTATATTGTATGGAGAGATGTCAAACCAAAGTCTGGTAAAAAGGCTGGTATTGGTGCATTAATTGGTTTTATTTTAGCTGTTGTATTGCCTATATTGTTTAAGATTTTAATAAGTTTTGCTGTTATAAGCGCAACAAATATAAATGTTTTTTAGAATGAAGGAGTGAATAAAATGTATTGTAAAAATTGTGGAAAAGAAATAGATAATAATTTAGTGCAATGCCCATATTGTAATACACCTGTAACGCAAAATCATATCAATGTAGAAGATAGTGGTAGTATATGGTGGGGCGTATTAGGTTGTTGTGTACCTATTGTAGGATTGGTATTGTATATTGTATGGAAAGATACCAAGCCAAAATGTGGTAAAAAGGCTGGTATTGGTGCAATCATAGGATTTGTGTTAGGAATTTTAATTACAATTATCATTTATTTATTTGTATTTTATGTTTTTGCAGTGATAGGAGAAATGGGTGGAATGTATTAATAATTTAATAATAAGGAAGTGAAAACTATGTATTGCACGAATTGCGGAAAAGAAATAGAAGATACTACAATACAATGCCCCTATTGTAATGCAGTTGTAACAGAAGAACAAAAAGCAACACAAATATGTAATGAGGATAATGTATGGAGAACAATTAGCTGTTGCTTTCCGTCAATAGGGTTGATATTATATATTGTTTGGAAAATCAAAAAGCCTGCTTTAGCACAAAAAATAAAAGATAGTGCGTTAATTGGTATGGGTGCGCTATTTACGATACCAATGATATTATGTTTTTTGTATTCTTTTATATTAATTGTAGCGATAATTGCATTAATCATTACAGCGGTATTTGATTTATTATGAAAAAATTTGGATTTTTTTTAAAAATATTTTTTGGTTGTCATAGCTTGCCTGCACGCTCATTTTTTTGGAAAGGAAAACAATTTCCCATTTGTGCCAGATGTACTGGTGAACTATTTGGCATGATATTAGAATGTTTATTATTTGTTTTTTTGCATTGGTATGCTAGTTGGGGTTGGTGTATTGTTTTTGTAATGCCTTTGGTGATAGATGGCGTGTTGCAGTTAAAAACAAAATGGTTTAGCAATAATCCATTACGATTTTTTACAGGTACATTTTTTGGCATTGCATTGATTTCTTTTTTATTACATATACATTTTTTATTATGGGAATTGGTAAAAAAAATAGTTTCTATTCTATTTATGTAAAAGGAATTTTTATATTGATGTAATAAGTAAAAATAAATAAAAGCCAGCATTTAAAATATGCTGGCTATCATAATTATCATTTTATTTCTTTTTGGATTCTCCTCTATACCATTTTGCAGCTGTTTCAGGTAATATAGAATTGATATATGTTTCAGTAGCAAATTCAAGCCCTGCAAAGCCACCTATTCTTGGTAATATTTGTATTGACCAATGCAGACTGTTGCCATCGCTTTCGATTTCTTCTGTACCGCCTTCTATAAAACAAATATTATAACTGATATCATCTCTTAATTCTGTAATACGTTTTAGCATATTTTTTAATATTACAGCTAAATCTTTTAAATGTTGTTTATCTAAATTGCCAAAAGAACAAATATGTTTTTTTGGTATCAGCCATATTTCATAAGAAAAACGTGATGCATAGGGAGCGATAGCAATAAAATACTCTGTTTCACAGCAAACACGACTTTTTTTATTTTTTTCCCATGCAATCATATCACATATTATACAGCTATTATGCTCTTTTTGATATTGTTTTGATGTATTTTGATATGTGAGTTGTCTTTTTGATATAGCAGGTAATCCAATTAACTGCCAATGAGAGTGTTGTATAGACATACCTGCATCTGCTCCAGCATTTTTAAACACTTGTACTTGTTTGATATTTTGTTTTTGTTTAATATGCAAAAAGCGTTGTTGTAAAACAGTTAACACATTTTCTAAGTGTTCTAATGTAAATTGCTCTATTGTTTCGTTATGGTTGGGAGTATCCACTATCACTTCATGTACACCTACCGCTGGCATTGTTTCATAAAAACTTTCTTTTTCTATTATTTCATTGCAATGACTTTCCACAGCTGGAAAGCGATTGGGAAATACTCTTATACTCCAATTTTCTTCTCTATCTTGAAATATTGCCTCTGTTGTTTTATATTCATTTCCTTTACAAAAAGGACAAGTGTTGTTTTCTGTTTGTTTTTTTGTCATTTTTTTTTCAAATTCATAGGGTCTTTTTTGGCGATTTTCTGCATATAATATCCATTCTTGTGTCAGTTTATTTTTTCGCATTTCAGACATAATAACACTCCCTTTATTTCGGTTTTCATGATGTTTCATTATAAAAATTGTATAAATTGTATGAACAAAAATATTTTATAAACAGCTATCAGTAAAAAATACAAATAATAGAGCAATATTTAAAATTTTAAATAATTTTATTAAACGCTTTTATTAAAATTACTCTTTTTGATATAAAAACCATTCATTAATATTATCAAAAACATTGTTTTCTAATGGCTTGACATCTCCATGTACCTTTTCAGAAGAAAGTAGTATAAAATTACGAAAAGCAATACTAATATAAGGTAATTCTTCTGCAATCTTTTTTTGCAAATTACTATATGCTGCTTTTATATCTTCCTCTTTTACACTATTATAGGCTATGCCTAAAAGTGCGTCCATATCTCCATTTTGATAACGGGCATAATTTGCTGCATTAACTTGTGCAGAGTGAAGCATAAAAGAGTAATTGGGTATTACAGAGAAGTGCCAACCTCCTATAAACAAATCAAAATCACCAGACTGTAATTTTTGTGCATAAACATCATAAGGCTGTCCATCTAGTGATACACTTGCGCCAATTCCTCTTAATTCATCTCCTAAGCGTATTGCAATTTGTTTTCTAATTTCATTTTCTGTATTATATAATATAGAAATATGAAATGTTTCTGAAAGTTCATTTGTTGTTCTATCTAATATACCATCTTCGTTTGTATCTTTCCAATTAGATGCCTCTAAATAATCCCTTGCCTGCCTCAAATTAAAATCATATGTGGTGACTTCTGGTTCATAAAACCAGTATGTGGGATTGACAGGGCTTTCTGTAATATGTCCCCGCCCTAAATATACACTTTCTAATATAGACTGTTTTGGTGTAATGTGTGCAATGGCTTTTCTAACATTACTATCTTGAAATAAACTTTTTGAAAAATTAAATCCTACAAAATCATAATAATTTGTTGTATATTCATAATATTTTATTTTGCTATCATTATCTGATTTACCAATATCAGATGTATTCATAATAAGTAAATCTGTTAATCCTTGTTCAAAAGAATATAAATCTGTATCTTTATCTGCACTGATATTGACTCTAATATTATCAATATGCGCTGTTGTTCCAAAACTGCTAACGCATTTTTTTAATAGCATTTCTTTTGCAGGAACATAGTTTTCAAATTCAAAATAGCCATTTCCCATAGGAATCATATTTTTATCAGATTTTGTTACATTACTGCCATAATATTCACTACTGATAATAGGCATAAGCAAAGCATATAAATTACCACTGAAATTTTGCTGAAATGTAATATTAATACTATAATCAGATGTTTTAGTATAACTTCTAATGTAATTCATACAATCTTTGTATACTGCATTTGCATCTGCTGCTCTGGATAATGTATTAAAAGAATATATAACGTCATCTGCTGTTAAATTTGTACCATTTTGCCAATAAATGTCATTTCTTAAATTTAAAGAAAGTACTGTACCGCCTTCGTCAAAACTCCAACTTTGTGCAATACAAGGAGAAGGCTTATGGTTTTGGTCTAATTTGATTAATGGCATATATATCAATTTTAATATCGTATCTACAGAAGCATCTTGATTTAAAAGAGGGTTTAGTGTTTCTGCATTTCTCATAGAAAGAGAAAGTGTACCTCCTTCTTGTATGGGTAAATTTTCTGTTATTTCATTTGATTGATGCTGTATTTGTTCTGATATTTGTTGCTGTTCTGTTTGTTCTGTCTGTTCTGTTTGATTTTCATTTAATTCTTTGCGACACCCTGCTAATACTAAAAGCAAGGTAGTACAAATCAATATTATTTTTTTCATCATTTTCTCCTTGCTTGATTGTTGATATGATATTTATTGTATATGGTATATCCACTGATATATTTTTTGTACTATCATTACTTTTTTTACATATTTTTTTGTTTCTTCATAAGGAATATCTTTTAATGTTTTACCATCATCACTATAATTGCTGTCTTGAAGCCATTTTGATACATTACCACTACCAGCATTATATGCTGCTAAAGCCGTCTGTGTTGTTTCAAACTGATTATGCAGTTTATGCAAATACCAACAGCCAATTTGAATATTGATAGTCGGTTCAAAAAGCATTTCTTGATGGTATTCTGAAATGTTTAATATTTCTCCTGCCCATTCTCCTGTTGTTTGTCCTATCTGCATTAAGCCCTTTGCATTTTTTATAGAAATGGCATTTTCATTAAATCTACTTTCTGTAAAAACAACACCATATATTAAAGAGGGGGCTAAGGCATATTGTTCTGAAAAATAATTTATTTCTTTTTGATATTTTATAGGAAAAATATAAGGCAGTAGTACAAAACGGCAAAAAAGTATCACAACTGCAAAATATAATGTTATCTTTGCAAGTTTAATACATAATTTCATATTTTATCTCCATTTCCTATTCTAATATAAAATATAGATTCTAATTGTCTTTTTAAATGCTCTAAATCTTTGCTGTTATCTAATATCAAATTTGCTTTTTGACGATAAACTTCCCAATTTTTTTGAGAACCAATACGATTTTTTGCATCTTGATATGTAATGTTATCCCTTTCCATAATACGCCTTGCTCTGACTTCTTCTTCTGCAAATACAACCCAGATTTCACTGCATCTATTTTCAAGATTTGCTTCTAATAATAGAGGAGCATCTAATACAATACAAGTATCCTCTTTTTTTTGTTTTCTTTCTGCAATTTTTTTATCAATTTCCTGTATAATGTATTTATGCGTACAGTGATTTAAAAAATCCAATTTTTCTTTATTTGTAAATACAATACTGCCCAATTTTTTACGTAGTATATTTCTATCTTCATCTAATATTGCTCCACCAAAATAAGATGTGAGTTCTTCATAAGCAGGTTTTCCCTTTGCAATAATACCATGTGCAATTTCGTCTGCATCAATTACATAAGCACCATTTTGCTTTAAAAAAGCGGATACGATACTTTTACCGCTTCCTGTTCCTCCTGTTAATCCAATTACTTTCATTTTTATCGCCTTTCTATTATTTTTATTTTGTTTCATACCAACAATTTCCTTTATGAACATCTACAAGCATAGGAACATTTAATGTTACAGCTTGTTCCATTGTCTGCTTTAATAATTGAGAAACTGCTTCTACATCTTGCTTGTGTACTTCTAAAAGCAATTCATCATGTACCTGCAATATCAATTTTGCACGTAAACCTTTTTCAATCAGTTTTTTATGTACATTTATCATAGCAATTTTAATAATATCTGCTGCTGTGCCTTGTATAGGCATATTCATTGCTACCCTTTCGCCAAAAGAGCGCATAGCAAATGCCTTGGAATGTAGTTCTGGCATTGCCCTCCTTCTACCAAAAAGTGTTTCTGCATATCCTTTTTCATCTGCTTCTATTACAGATTTATCCATATATTTTTTGATATTGGGATATTTTGCAAAATATCCTGCAATATAATTTTCTGCCTCTCTTATTGTAATATTTAAGTCTTGGCTTAAACTAAATGCACCAATACCATATACAATACCAAAATTAACCGCTTTTGCATTTCTTCTTTGCAGTTCTGTCACATCATCAAAAGGGACATTGAATACTTGTGATGCTGTTAATCTGTGTATATCTTGATTTTTTGTAAATGCATCAATGAGTGTTTCATCATGAGCAATGTGAGCGAGTACTCTTAATTCTATTTGAGAGTAATCTCCATCTAAAAAACAATAATTTTCATCTGTTGGTATAAATACCTTTCTGAGTTCTCTGCCTAAATCTAAGCGAATGGGTATATTTTGTAAATTAGGCTCTGTGGAACTGATACGTCCTGTTGCTGTAATGGTTTGATGAAATGTAGAATATATTTTTTGTGTTTTTTCATCTAATACAGACAATAAGCCATCTACATAAGTGCTTTTTAATTTTGTTAATTGACGATAGTGTAATATTTTATCAATAATAGGGTGTGAATTTTTTAATTTTTCAAGTACTTCTGCGGCTGTGGAGTATCCTGTTTTTGTCTTTTTTGCTCCAGGTAGTGCCATGTATTCTTTGCTGAATAATATTTCTCCTAATTGTTTTGGAGAATTAATATTAAATTTTATACCAGCAATGGTGTATATTTCTAATGTTAATTTGTCTATACTTTTTTGCAGTTCTGCGCCGTATTGTTGTAGTGCTTGCTTATCTACCTTTATTCCATATTTCTCCATATCTGCAAGTACTCTAATTAAAGGTAATTCAATGTTAAAATATAATTTTTTCTGATTATTTTGTTCTATTTTTTGTAAAAGTACCTCTTTAGAACGATAGGAAATTTCTGCCTGTCTGCAAGCAAATTGCTGTAATTCATATTGTTCGATATCTTGAAAAGATTTTTTTGATTTTCCTTTTCCGAATATTTCCATTTCAGAAGGGTATACTTCTTCTAAAAATTCTCTTGCAATATCATCATATTCATAAGAATCTTTTGTCGAGTTTAATATATATGCTGCTAATGCAGTATCAAATATTACATCACTTAATTCTATATCATAATGACGCAGTGATGTCATATCTTTTTTGGCGTAATGAGCAATTTTATAGTATTCATTGCTTTCAAAAAAGTTTTTTGCTGCTTGTAGTAAATCAGATGTATTATTTTGACAGTATAAAAAATAAGCGTTTTCTCCGCCATCATATAAGCTCATACCTTTTATGATATTATTTTCTGAAAGTAAAATATAAGCAGTTTCTTTTTGTTTTTCTAAACATTCAAAAATAGAATTAAATTGTGAGGGTTCTGTTATGGTTTGATAATTAATTTCTTTTTTTGTTTTTTGCTTTTTTTGAAATTGCTCAAAACGATTCAAAAATGTTTTAAATTCTAAATTTTTTAGTATGGTATATGCTTCTTCTGTAAATAAATTTTCTATAACCATATCTTTTTTATCCATTTTTAAAGGAATATCTCTTACAATCGTGACTAATGTTTTACTAAGTATTGCCTGTTGTTGAAATGCTTTTAAATTTTCAGATGCTTTTTTTGGTTTGATATTATCACAATTTTGTATGGCAGCTTCTATATTTTTGTATTGTTGTATAATTTTAATTGCTGTTTTTTCACCTATACTGGGTACACCTGGTACATTATCCGAACTATCTCCCATCAATGCCTTTACATCTATAAACTGTGTAGGTGTCACGCCATATTTTTCAATGACATCTTTTTCATTATAATCTTCTATTTCTGTTTTTCCGCCCTTTGTTTTAGGCATACGTATTTTTAATGTATCACTTGCAAGCTGTAATAAATCTTTGTCGCCAGATACTACTACTGCTGTCATGCCACATTGCTCTGCTTTTTGTGAAAGCGTACCTAATATATCATCTGCTTCATATCCTTCTATTTCATATTGCTTGATATGCATAGCAGTCAGAACTTGTTTTAATAAAGGCATTTGTTGCTGTAATTCCTCAGGCATACCTTTTCTTGTGCCTTTATATTGTTCATACATTTTGTGGCGAAATGTGGGTGTATGCAAATCAAATGCTACTGCTAAGTAGTTAGGTTGTTCTTCTTCTAATAATTTAAAAAGTATGTTTAAAAAACCATATATTGCATTTGTATATTTGCCTTCTGCATTGGTAAGTAGTGGCACACCATAAAATGCTCTGTTGGCAATGCTGTTTCCGTCTATCATCATTAGTTTTTCCATTGATTCATTCTCTCTTTCTTTTTGGAATAGATACCATAGCCTATTATACACTATTTTTGCTTTAAAAAACATGACATTTATAAAATATATTTTTGATTGTTAAAAAACAGTGTATATATTGCCATTAAAATTTATATTTTGTCAATATAAGTATTTGTATTATTTTTTATTATTATAATTTATATATTTATTTTATTGTATGTTTCATAAACAATCCATGTTTTTGAAAATACGATAAAAAATTTTATATTTTATAAATACAATTTTTTCTATATATTAAAAAAACACAGTTTTATAATGATATAAAAAAATATAAAAATTTAGTATTTTTTTATTAAAAAATTTTTTATGGTAAAAATATATAATCAATTTATATATTATACTTATAAAATAAAATATAAATAGTATAAAAAATAGATTTTTTTGTAAAAATAGTATATTAATGTAGCATTTATGTATTTATTTTTAAACAAAGCGCAAAACCATATAATATAAGCGATATTGACAATTTTATTATATTAGTGCATAATAAACAATGAAATATATTGATTATACTAAAATATAGTATGATTATACATAGATAGAAAATTGCAGCAAATTACCTGCAAGCAATAAGTGTAAAAGGAAAAAGTTGGTATGGCTGGTGCAATGAGTATTTTTCATTGTACCTTTTTTATTCAATATTTATTTTATCAAAGGAGGGAATAATGTGCTGTTTATCATTCTATATGTATTATGGTTTTTGTTTAATGGCAAAATAACATTAGAACTTGCTGTGGTGGGTGCTTTGATATGTGGAGGATTGTATTATTTTACAAAAAAATTCATTTGGGAAAAAGAAAGAAAAAGTATATTAAAAGGGCGTGTATTCGATTTTATAAAGTATGGTTTTGTGTTGTTTATAGAGATTATAAAAGCGAATATTGCAGTAATGAAACTGATATTAAACCCCAATATGAATCAATGGCACCCTAGTTTTGTACGCTTTACATCTGATTTAGAACTAGAAAGAATGCGTGTTATATTAGCAAATTCTATTACATTGACACCTGGAACAATTACAGTAGGTATGGAAGGACATGAATTTACAGTACACGTTTTGGACAATAGAGAGGAGGGAAATGTCGAAAACAGTATATTTACACAAATGCTTAGTCAAATAGAAAGGGGAGAGGAGAGTGGCAGAAAATGAGAGTTTTTTACACACTATGTTGTTTGTATGTATGATTATCATTTCTATATTAATGTTTTTATGCTTATATAAAGCATTAAAAGGTCCAAGGTACACCGACCGTATGATTTGTATTAATATTATTGCGACATTAGCTGTTAGTTTTATATGCATACTTTCTGTATATTTGGAAGAATCTTTTTTAGTGGATATTGCATTAGTATATTCTATGTTGAGTTTTTTGGCTGTGGTGGTATTGTGTCGTATTGTAACAGAATATCATCAAGGTTGGTTACTTTATAAAGAAAGAAGAGAGGAGGAAAAACGTGAGTAAAATAGTAGGGGTATTATTTGTGTTGTTGGGTATATTTGTATTTGCAGTAGCTGTACTGGGTTTGTATCGTTTTCATTACACATTAAATCGTATGCATGCAGCAGCTTTGGCAGACACATTAGGCACAGCATTGGTAATGATAGGGCTTATGATATTAGGGATTGATATATTTCATATATTAAAATTGTTTTTGGTTGTAGCATTTTTGTGGATAACTAGCCCTGTAAGTAGCCATTTGATTTCAAAAGCGGAAATTTTAACAAATTTGAATTTAGAAGAAAGGATGAAAGAAAAATAATATGTTGATTGAAAATTTATTACTTTTATTTTTAATTGTTTGTGCTTTATTGGTTTCTGTTACAAAAAGACTGCTGAGAGCAGCTATTATATTTATGGCTTACAGTATTGCAATGTCTGTTGTTTGGATATTTTTGGAATCTCCTGACCTTGCTATTACAGAGGCAGCAGTGGGTACAGGTATTACAAGTATATTATTCTTCCTCACATTAAAAAAAGTACACGAAATAAAAGGAACACATGATGAATGAACCAAAAAAGAAATCTACATGGCGACATTTTGTAGATTGGGTCAATGGAGAGGAAGCCATTGAAGTGCCTAAAAAGATTTCTTTTAAAAAAATAGATTTTAACAAAATAAAAGAAAATTTTGAAAAATATATTTGGAGTGGCAGAAAAAAAGCAATATTTTATTTAGTAATGTGTGCATTTGTATGTACAGTGTTTATTGCTATATTACTGCATACTGTCAGTGCACTGCCATATTTTGGAGGTGGCAACAATCCTGCATCAAATGAGGTAGTACAAAGATATATTGAATCTGGTGTAGAGGAAACAGGTGCAACAAATATTGTTGCAGGTATGATATTAGATTATAGAGCATTCGATACTTTTGGAGAATCTAATGTACTGTTTTTAGCTGTTATTTGTGTTGTGATGCTTTTGAAAAAAGATAAATATAATACAACACAACAGGAAATACGAGAAGAAAAAGAAGATGAAATGTTTGATAAAGAAGATGATAATACCATATTGAAAAGAATCGCAAATTTATTGGCACCTATGTTATTTTTATTTGGTATTTATGTTGTGTTAAATGGACATATTTCTCCTGGAGGAGGATTTTCGGGAGGAGCGATTATAGGAGCAGGTTTAGTGTTGTATGCTTCTGTGAATGGTCAACAGAATATGCAGAGATTTTTTAAATATAAAACATTTGTTTTGATTAATGTAACTTGTTTATTAACATACTGTATATTAAAAGGATATTCTTTTTTTACAGGAGCAAATCATTTACCCAATATCATACCAAAAGGCATACCAGGAGCATTATTTAGTGGTGGCTTAATATTACCTTTAAATATTTGTGTAGGTATGATTGTTGCTTGTACGATATATGGTTTTTATGCTTTATTTACAAAAGGAGAGATATAAATGACAAATTTAATGACAAATCATTATGAGGCAGCAGCGGTAATATTGTTTGGCATTGGATTTATGAATCTGCTTCTCTCTCGTAATCTGATTAAAAAGTTTATAGGCTTAAATATTATGGATACAGCAGTATATTTGTTTTTAGCTGCAAAAGGATATATAGCAGGCAGAGCAGCACCTATTGTATTGGAAGGAACAACAGCAAGCGTTGAAAAATTTATAAACCCTGTACCAAGCGGATTGGTATTGACAGGTATTGTTGTTTCTGTAAGTGTGACAGCGTTTTCTCTTGCATTAGTGCAAAGGCTTTATAAACATTATGGCTCTCTGGATTTAGATGAAATTATGGAAAAGGCGAAAAAGGAGGGGCATTGATGGCACACGTGAACTATATACATAATATCCCTTTTATTAGTATATTTTTAACAATGTTTGGGGGCATTATTACACCTTTGTTCAGCAATGGAAAAATAGCACAGAAAATCAATTTGATTATTGTGTGTATTGTGGGGGTATTGTCTGCAATACTTTTAGGTAGTGTTTGGCAAAATAAAGAAAGTTTTACATTTATGATGGGACATTTTCCTGCGCCTTGGGGAAATGAGTTAACAGCAGGTCCTTTGGAGGCATTGATGGCTTTAACATTTTCATTTGTTATGGCAACAACATTGCTGGGTGGTGCAAAATTTATTCAAAATGATATATTAGCTGAAAAACAAAATTTATATTTTGTTATGATAAATTTGCTTTTTGGCTCTATGCTTGCATTGATATATACTAATGATATATTTACAGCATATGTATTTTTGGAAATCAATACCATTGCATCTTGTGCCATTATTATGGCAAAAGGTACAGGAGAAAGTATTGCAGCAACATTGCATTATTTAATTATATGTCTTTTGGGTTCGGGACTTTTTTTGATAGGCATATCATTATTGTATAGTATTACAGGACATCTTTTAATGCCTAATATACAACAGTCTATTATACAACTTACTAGGACTGGAGAATACGCTTTTCCATTTGCTGTGGTAATTGGTATGATTATCATTGGTATTTCCATTAAAAGTGCGGTATTTCCCTTTCATTTTATGCTGGCAAGCGCACATCCTGCGGCAACACCAGCATCAAGCAGTATATTATCTGGTTTAGTATTAAAAAGTTTTATATTTTTAAATATTAAAATGTTTTACTGCGTTTTTACAATAGATTTGATAAGAAATTTAAGAATTACAAATGTATTGTTTTTGTTTGGGCTGATAGGTATGGTAGTAGGTTCTGTTTCAGCATTAAAAGAAACAAGAATTAAACATATGCTTGCTTATTCTTCGGCGGCACAAATAGGCTATATTTATATGGGCTTGGGATTAGGTAATCATGCAGGTATGGTTGCGGCGTGCTTTCATATATTAGCACACGCAGCAACAAAAGCAATGCTTTTTATTTGCGCAGGCGGTTTGATGTCTGTTTCAGAAGGAAAGGATGGCATACATGACTTGAGAGGTGCAGCACATAAAAATCTTATGGCTGGTATTGGTTTTACTGTTGGAGGACTTTCTATGGTGGGTGTGCCTTTGACAGCAGGTTTTGTATCAAAATTATATTTTGCCTCTGCAACAATATACTCTCCTCAAAAAATGGTAATCACATTACTGACATTAGCAATTAGTATGATATTAAATGCTATGTATTTTATACCTTCCGCTATTGCTATATGGACACCTGTTGAGAAAAAAACAGAACGTCCAAAAGTTTCCAGAAGAATGGAAATTGGTATCGCTATATTTATTGTAACAAATTTCTGTTTGGGTATATTTTATAAACCAATCATTGATATGATTGAGTTGGGTATTGGTTTATTATAATTCAAAATTGTAGAAAAGGATTGATGTGTGTGAGTGGTAATAGTATGCTGTTGTTTCCCGTAATATTCCCAATCATTGCTGGGCTGATTTTTTTAACTGTGAAGGGACAAAAACAACAGCAAATTTATATTGTAAGTGTGATATTTTTAGAAGCACTAATTGCAATTTATTTATGTGTTACAAAAAGCGATAGCTTTACATTTTGGCATATGAATAAAAATGTATTTATTTTATTACAAACAGATAAGTTATCACAATTTTTTGTTTGTTTGATGAATATAATATGGTGTTTTGCAGCAGTGTTTTCACAGGAATATATGAAACATGAGCAAAATACAAAACGATTTTTTACATTTTTTATTATGACATTGGGTGCATTAAATGGTCTTGCTTTTTCTGGAAATTTTTTCACATTGTATTTGTTTTATGAAATGATGACATTGTTAACAGTGCCTTTTGTCATTCATAGTGGTACAGAGAAAGCAACAAAAGCCGCAATGAAATATTTGGGCTATTCTATATTTGGTGCAGGGCTTGCATTGTTGGGAGCATTCTTTTTGAATTACTATTGTGATAGCATAACATTTACGGTAGGTGGCACATTAAATGCCTCATTAGTTTCAGGAAATGAAAACACATTACTTGTTATATTTTTGATAATGATGGTAGGCTTTGGCTGTAAAGCAGGTATGTGGCCTCTACATGGCTGGTTACCTACTGCTCATCCTGTTGCACCTTCTCCAGCAAGTGCTGTACTTTCTGGGATTATTACAAAAGGCGGTGTACTTGCTATCATTAGAGTGGCATATTATTTATTTGGTGCAGAATTTTTAAAAGATACATGGGTACAAAAAATAATGCTTGTACTCGCTGTATTTACTGTTTTTATGGGTTCTATGCTTGCCTATAAAGAAAGATTATTAAAAAAGCGACTTGCTTATTCCACAGTTAGTCAAGTATCTTATGTATTGTTTGGTTTAATGCTTTTTTCACCATTGGGATTTTGTGGTGCATTGCTTCAGATTATATTCCATGCAGTAGCAAAAAATATATTGTTTTTTACAGCAGGAGCAATTATATATAAAACAGGTAAAACATTTGTAAATGAATTAAAAGGAATAGGAAAAGAAATGCCTGTTGTTATGTGGAGCTTTGCTATTGCATCATTATCATTGGTAGGTATACCACCAACAAGCGGATTTGTAAGCAAATGGTTTTTGGCACAAGGAGGATTGTCTGCTAATTATGCTACTTTGGGGCTTTTGGGTACAAGTGTATTGATGATAAGTGCATTGCTTACAGCGGGATATCTTTTACCTATTGTGGCAGATGCTTTTTTCCCTGGCAGGGCAGAAGAATATTACCACAGAGAAAGCAAAGAGCCAAATTATTTGATGACAGCACCATTATGCATACTTTCTATATTTGCTGTGGTGTTTGGTATGTTTCCGAATGGAATGATAAACCATATTATGCAGATTTCATATAGTATATTTCGTTGAATTGGGAAAAGAGAGGTGTAAAAATTTATGAATCAACAATATTTGTTACTTTTGCCTATTCTTTTTCCAGTGATAGCGGGAGCAGTGCTTTTGATTTCTAAACTGGAGGACAGACAGAAACGGCAGAAATATGTTAGCTTTGTAATCATATGTAATGCAATATTGGTATTTGCTGTATTGTATTTTGATACAAAAGATGTATTTGTATTGTATCGATTTAGTCAAAAACTTTCGTTAAAATTTCATATAGATGGTATGTCTATGGTGTTTGCGTCTATGGTTTCTATACTTTGGGTAATTACCACATTTTATGCATTTGAATATATGAAACATGAGGGCAAAGAAAAGCAATTTTTTTCCTTTTTTATGATGACATTTGGCATTGTAATAGGCATCGCATTTTCTGGAAATATGGTAACATTATATCTATTTTATGAATTTTTGACATTAGTGACATTACCACTTGTTATGCATGGTGCCGATGGAAAAGCAAGATATGCAGGAAGAATTTATTTAATCTATATGATGGGAGGAGCGTCCCTTGCATTTATAGGACTTGTGTTTCTTGTGATATATGGCAATTCTCTTGATTTTATTATGGGAGGTATATTAAATACACAGCTTGCTGCAAAAGATGAAGAAATGCTTCATGTCGTATATTTACTTGCGTTTTTTGGATTTGGTGTGAAAGCTGCAATATTGCCATTATATTATTGGTTGCCTACTGCCGCAGTTGCGCCAACACCTGTAACTGCATTATTACACGCTGTTGCAGTTGTAAAAGCTGGTGTATTTGCGATTATACGACTGACATATTACAATTTTGGCACAGAGTTTTTAAAAGGTACATGGGTGCAAAATGCGATATTAGTTATGACAGCACTGACAATTGTATTTGGCTCTACAATGGCATTGAAAACGCCTCATATTAAAAGGAGATATGGTTTTTCAACAATCAGTAATTTGTCATATATATTGTTTGGTATTGCGCTAATGACACCTGCAGGGCTTGCAGCAGGATTATTACATATGATTTATCATGCTGTGTTAAAAATTACATTGTTTTTCTGTGCAGGAGCAATATTATATCAAAACCATAGAGAATATGCTTATGAAATAGAGGGATTTGGTACAAAAATGCCTATGATATTTTTAAGTATGACAATCGTATCAGTTGGTATGGCAGGTATACCACCTTTTGCTGGTTTTCATAGTAAATTTGCATTGGGTACGGCAGCAGTAGAAACAGGAAATTATTTTGCATATATTGGTATTGCTGCGCTTATTATATCTGCGTTGTTAACAACAATGTATTTGTTTGATTTGATAATAAAGGCATATTTTCCTATTAAAAAGGAATATCCAGCATGGTATTATGATGGCGTGGCAGACCCTAATAAATTGATGACAGTACCTCTGTTGGTATTAAGTGCAATTTCTATTATTATTGGTTTGTATCCAAAACCATTTATGCAGATATTTGACGCTATTGCACAAGGCATATTGTAATGATGATAAATGTTACAAAAACATTGTTTTTACTGTCACAAACAGTATTTTATTGATATGAAAGGAGAAAAAGAATGTTAGCATTTCTTGTTTTTTTTCCTATGATAAGTGCAGTGATTTCTTATATCATTGGCAAAAAAAGTAAAACAGCAAGAGATTATTTTACATGGGTTGTTACTGCTGTGATATTGGCAACAAGTATTTCTATAAAAGAAAATGATGTGTATACTTTATCAGGGTTTTGTAGTTTAGGTATTACATTTTATGGACAGGGACTGCATAAAGTATTGGCGATTATGACTGCATTTGTATGGTTTATTACAACAGTACTTTCTAAAGAATATTTTCAAAAAGACAAAAATCGGAACAGATATTACTTTTTTATGCTTATGACATTGGGTGCAACAATGGGAGTATTTTTGTCTGGAGATTTATATACTACATTTATATTTTTTGAAATGATGTCTTTTACTTCTTATGTGTTGATTATGCACAGGGGAACAGGAGAAGCACTCCATGCCGCAGCAACTTATTTAGCTGTTGCGGTAATAGGTGGACTTGTCACATTGATGGGTATATTTATGCTTTATCATATGACAGGTACATTATCACTTTCTGAACTGAAACAAGCAGTATTACTTTTTGAAAATAAAAATCAAATTTATATTGTGGGTATGTTGATATTGTTTGGTTTTGGTGCAAAAGCAGGTATGTTTTTATTGCATACATGGCTTGTAGAGGTATATCCAGCAGCACCAGCTCCCGCAACAGCATTGCTTTCTTGTGTACTTTCTAAAACAGGTGTATATGGTATACTAATATTAGGTGGTATAATATTTCTTCATGATGCAAAATGGGGCATGATTATGGTATATTTTGGTGTTATGACAATGCTTTTAGGAGGAATACTAGCCGTATTTTCTATTGATTTGAAAAGAACACTCGCTTGTTCTTCATTGTCGCAAATTGGTTTTATATTGGTGGGTATTGGTATGCAGGGTGTTTTAGGAGAACATAATGCTTTAGCAGTAGATGGTACAATATTGCATTTGACAAACCACACTATTGTAAAATTGATATTATTTATGTCTACTGGTATTATTTATTTCCATACAAGAAATCTCAATCTAAATCATATTAGAGGATTTGGAAAACAAAAACCGCTTTTAATGGCAATATTTGCTATGGGAGCATTGGGTGTTATGGGTGTGCCTTTTTGGAATGGATATATTAGCAAAACATTGATACATGAAAGTATTGTAGAAGAAATTGCATTACTTGCTGAAGCTGGTAAAAGTGTGACACAAATGAGAATAATAGAATATTTATTTTTATTTGCAGGTGGTTTGACAGTTGCTTATATGACAAAATTGTTTGTTGCTGTATTTATAGAAAAACCTGTTGAACAATATCAGTCAGAAAAAGAATATATGAATATTGTGTCAAAAATATTGCTTAGTTTTTGTGCAGTAATACCAGTTGTTTTTGGTATATTCCCTAAACAGACACAAGAAATGATTGCGCAATTAGGCAGAGGGTTTGTATATGGTCATGCACCAGCTCATGAAATACACTATTTTAGTTGGGTGAATTTAAAAGGTGCAGTGATTTCTTTGACAGTAGGTGCAGTGGTTTATCTATTTTTTATCAGAAAAGTGCTTACTGAAAAAGACAGTAAAGGACAAACAGTATATTTGAACAGATGGCCAGAAGTTTGGAATTTGGAGCATCAAATTTATAGACCAGTGATATTGGGTATATTACCATTTTTAGGAGCGTTTGTAGCAAGAACACTCGCCTCTGTTACAGATGGTATCATAGCACTTTCACAAGTGTATATTTTTAATAGCAAAACAGTAAAAATCACACCAAAAGAAAATGTTTATTTTACAGTGTATCAACAAGGAGGAAAACAGATTTTTAAAGATAATTTGTCAAAAAGTCTTTTGTTTTTGGGAGCAGGTTTTGCATTTGCTATGATATACATATTATTATGATTTAGTAAAAAATATAAGAGATATAGAATATTTTTGAAGTATTCTATATCTCTTTTTTTTAAATAAAATCATTGCAAAAAGTAAATATTTTCACAGTTATGTTTTATTTTGTAGAAATTAAGCAATTGATCTGTGAAGCAATATAGCCAGCACCAAAACCATTATCAATATTCACCACTGCCATGCCTTCCGCACAGGAATTTAACATTGTTAAAAGTGCGGAAACACCTTGAAAAGATGTACCATATCCCACAGAAGTAGGAACAGCAATAACTGGTTTATTGACAAGCCCAGTAATAACACTACCTAATGCTCCCTCCATACCAGCAACTGCTACAATACAGTTTGCAGAACGGATAATATCTATACGAGAAAGAAGTCTATGAATACCAGCAATACCTACATCATATATACGAATGACATTACTACCGTGAAATTCTGCTGTTTGTGCTGCCTCCTCTGCTACAGGAATGTCAGAAGTACCTGCACAACATACAGCAACAAGTCCTTTTTTTTCAACAGGTGTAAACACCGCTTTTACAATTTGAGAAGTCTCATTATATTCTGCTATATCAATTTTTTTCTGTATAGCAAAATATTGTTTTGCAGATGCTCTTGTGCCTAATACATTTTGTTTTTTTTCTGCAAAAGCTTCAAATATGGAAACAACATGACTTGTTTTTTTACCATTACAAAATACAACTTCACCATAATCTTTTCTGGAAGCACGCTCCCAGTCTATTGTAGCAAAATCCATTGTATTTTGAGTGATAGTATGATTTTGTATTGCTTTTTCTGCTTGTTCTACTGTAATATTACCTTGTTTTAATTGTACTAATATTTCTTTTATATCTTTCATAATTACTCCTTACCAGTCCATTGTTCCAGAACGAAAACCAAATAAATCGATTGTGGTATGTTTCCAGCCAAATGTTTTGAAATAACAACGTATTTGTTCTATATTTTCTATTAACAAAGGCATTTGTTCTGGTGAAAATTCAATACGCATAATATCATCATGTATGCGTAAACGAACTTGACGAAATCCTAATTGTTGTAAAAATATTTCCCCTTGTTCTATTTTTTGAAGTAAAGCAGTTTCTAATGTTGTACCATATTTGAAACGAGTAGCAAGACAGGAATTGGAAGGACGATTTGCCACAGAAAGCCCCATATTTTCTGCTAATATACGTACTTGCTCCTTTGTAATATGTGCATTAGCAATAGGACTAATGATACCTAATTCTTTTATTGCTT
>OFHA01000145.1_pt1 | contig 63547 bp, 50 predicted proteins | sample 1521891 | NCBI WGS metagenome assembly OFHA01 (sample SAMEA3504089, study PRJEB24116) | mouse gut metagenome | biome: mouse gut; feature: mouse-associated habitat; material: faeces | place: Denmark | collected 2011
AAAGTCTTTAAAAGTAATTTTTATATTTATGCATAGAAACAGCTCCTTTCTGGGAGAAAATATGTTTTATCTAATTTTATTGTACTTCTAACAAGGAGCTGTTGTCTATATCATTTTAACGTAACAGAACCTAAAAATCAAAAAGGAGAAATATATTTTGAAAAAATTTTTTACTTTTATTTTATTATCAATTATGACATTAAATATATCACTTGCAGCATTTGCTAACGAAATTCATACATTATCAGAGAGACCTCCTATTTCAAGTGAAATAGAACCATATGGAACAAAGCCTCCTGATTATAATTCAGTTCATGATTTATTAAAATCTAATTATAACTACAATGTTGAGAGTATGGGTGCAGCACTTTATACAGATAAAAGATTCAAAAATGTTTCTAATATATATGTTGATGTTAACGATTTTTCACATATAGGTGGCGCTTCTACATTACCTGCAAATTACAAAACAAAATTAATTATTACTTTATATAATAGCAGCAAAAAAGAAGTAGGTAGCAAAAGCATAACCTTTACTGTTAGTAAAGATACATATGGTGATGTTTCTTTTATCAACTTAGACACAGATGAAGAATATTACATTAAATTTTCAGTTCCAGACTCTGGAAATAAATGGGCTTTTTATGGCATCGTTTCAGGTGAGTGATTTATAAAATTCTTTATAATAACTTTATGGTAAAATAACAAAAACTAAGCCATATAGATAGATTGATATCTATATGGCTTTATAAAATATAATTTATTCTTTCTTTTTTCTAAAATTTTTAAAAAACGCTTTCATCAATTCTGCACATTGTTGTTGCAAAACATTTTCCTCTATATCCACCTGATGATTAAAGCGTGGCTCTTGCAGTATATTTAATATGGAACCTGCACAGCCTGCTTTACTATTTCTTGTACCAAAAACTACTTTTGGTATTCTTGACTGCACAATCGCTCCTGCACACATAGGACAAGGCTCTACTGTAACATAAAGCGTACAGTCTTCCAGACGCCAATCTCCTACGATTTCAGCACTTTTGTTAATTACATCAATTTCTGCATGACAAAGTGGATTTTTTGCATTATTACGCAAATTATACCCTCTAGCAATAATTTCTCCCTGTCTTACCATAACAGCGCCAATAGGTACTTCATTTCGTTCAAATGCCTTTTTTGCCTCAATCAATGCTTCTGTCATATAATATTCTTGCTCTGACATACATTCTCCTTATTCTTCAAAATATACCATAGTATTAGAATCTTCCATGTTATTTGTGCCTATATATTCATCTATGCCATCTCCATTTAAGTCCATAGCATATATCACTTGTCCATATACAATATCATCATTTTTTATAGCAAGTCCATTTTCTGTTAATATATATCTTATTGCTGTTCCTGTCGTATCACAAACATAAATTTCTTTTACACCATCTCTATTCAAATCACCACTGTAAATACCCCCCTCAATGCTTTTAATAGATAAATGTGTACTCCATATTTTAATAAAACCTGTATCTCTTTTTTGATATAAATATAAATCAAAACCATCTGTTAAAAAATATTCTAATGTATCATCTCCATCTAAATCAGTAATATGCATATATTTTACACCATGATTCAAATAATACTGATTCGATATTGTCCAACCTTGTTCCTCTTTTTTATAACATTCTAATGTTTTGTTATTCATTAAATAAAGCTCTGTGCCATCAAAACCTACACAAGTATAATTTCCGTTGGATAAATCGATACTTTCTCCCGTAGCAGAAAAATTACGGTTTAAAAATACTAATTTCTCAGAAGAAGTATAAGTATTTTGTCCTTCTCCTGTTCCCTCTGTAATGCTTCGACTTAAAAGTACTGCCATACCTTCCTCTAAAAATGCAGTACTATCTGTTACAAGTCCTCTTTGTAAATAAATATTACGATATCTTCCGAAATAATTGCGATAACGATATAATGAAAGTCTGCCATCTTCGCTTATTGTAGCTGCCAAAAGATTACCTTGTGTATCTTTGTCCACATCACAAAATCCCTCAGATGGAAATGTGCTTTTTGTTCCTATAAAATGAGCAAAAGGTGTATCGGTTTCATATTTTAAAAAATGACCATCCATTAAAAATACATTTCTATCTGTTAAAGCATAATTCCCATTATTATAACCGCCTGTATAATAAGCACCTATTAATTTATCTCTTATAAAATAACAATATAAAAGTCCTGCTGTTTCTCCATTATAATAAAGTAATGGAACAGTTGCTATAATTGCCTCTTTTGTAGCATTTGTGTTCATATTCAATCCTATAATAGAAGATGCCTCAAACATATCTTTATTTTTTTCTGTATTTTCAGGAACATTTCCTTTAAAAAATGTGATAGAACTGCCATCATATCTCCAATAATTATCATATAATAATTTGTCTATTTTCTCCTTATATTCTTTTCTTTTTTCTTCTGAAATAGAAAAAACATCTGTCTCTTCATCTGATTGACTGTCACACGCTGTAAAAAACAGCATGAAAAAGCAGATAAATATACAAAATATCTTTCGTACCATTGTTTTTATCACACCCTTTACTTACAAATATATTCTTGTTTTTCATTATATCTTAATTATTACACAATTTCAAATAAAAGTCATAAATGAATGTTCTTCAAATACAAAAAGCAACAATTATTTAAACTGTCGCCTTTCTATCTATAGTTTTATTATACAAAAAATACATATAGCTATACTGATAAAAATGTAATATAGCTTATTTGATTATATCGTTGTAGAAAAATAAGAATTGCTAATATATTACATATTATTGCTATATTATCTCTGATGATATTTTTTCTCAATCTCATATTTTCTCATTGGCATAAAACTCAACAATACCTTAATAATTTACTCATTAATGTTACAGCTTCTGCCCTTGTTAATGCTTCTTTTGGTAAAAGTTTTCCGTTTCTTCCCGAAATAAAGCCTCTTTGACTACAAAATTCTAACATATTTATATACTTTTCATCACAATCTTTATAATCTGTAAACACTTCTAAATTTTCAGTACTATCTGTTAATATTTTATTAGCATATCCAGATGCACATTGAATAAAAAATGCAGCTTCTTCTCTTGTGATAACATCATCTGGTCTAAAATTATCTCCAAAGTATAAATTTAAAAAAGTATTTTTTTCTGATTGAGAAATAAATTTCTTTGCAATATATTTTTCTACAAAAGCACTGATTTCATTTTTATAATTAGAATTCGTTATATCAGAAAACACTATTTCTGAGCTGTTTTCTATATTTTGACTTTTGACAATGAGGGAAATAAATTCTCCTCTTGTAATTGGTTGATTAGGAAATATATTTTTTTCAACACTATAATTATAAGAAATAAAACCATTTAAAATACTATCTATCATATCATTTTTTGCCCAATGATTTGTAATATCACTTTGATTGAACAAATATTGATATATTTCTGTTGTAATTTTGTTATGATTTTGTCTTAAATGATAATTACCATAATAATAAGGATTCTGTTTTGTTTCATAGTATACCAAAGAAGTAAGTAAACTTTTTATACATTCCTTATTTTTTATTGTAGTATTTTTTATCCTTTCATTCAAAACATTTATAATTGTCTGACCTTCTTTTATAAATCTATCATCATAGTCCACATCTATATCTAATATCAAAGCTGATGTTACAATATTTGCAATTTGTTGTATATCATACTCATTATTTTTATACAAATCGACTACTTTATTCAATATACCATTTTTCCATTCTTGTACTTTCATACTAGAAATATCAGCAGTATCAATGGCAATTAAAGCACATACTATATCAGAAATATTATCATAATGATAATTTAAAATGATTTCCAGTAACTGCTTTTGTTCTGCTTGACTAAGCTGTTTATATTTTTCATGACAAGTCAAGGCACTAAGAGCTGTGCAAACACTTTTTATGCCTTCCTTCTTTATTTTATTTATATTTTCATCACCAAGTAAAGCATTTAAAACAGAATATCCAGAAATACACTCAGAGTCATTTGCAAACGAAGTAGACAATAACACCATATCTGCAATTTGCTTTTTAGAAAAACTACTGAAATTGCCTTGTAAATCTGCTATACTACGTTGCAAGTCAATATAAAATTTTTCTGTTTGTTTTATTGTTGTTAAGTCAACAGCATAAGGAATTGTTGCATAATGCGCATCTCGTAATATTTTTACCAGTTCTATGTTATCAATGTCATAATTCAAAATCAAATCTGCACTTTTATTTTTTATATTTGCAATAACTGGCTGAAAATCAACATTATTTTTACTATTTTCTGCAAAACATACAGATGTCATAAGTAGTATTGCTAGAACAAAGCTAATAAGCCTAACCAATTTACTTAACAAATTCAGCATATTATATATCCCTTCTACTTTAGATTTTATAATAAATATTTATATCATACTTGATTCAGCAACTTTTCCATATCATGATAACTATTTACTGTATTGATTTTTCCTCTTAATTCTGCTGCTCCTTTTACACCCTTCATATACCAAGAAATATGTTTTCTCATTTCTCTAACACCAATATATTCCCCTTTATACTCTATAAGCATACGAGCATGACGCAATGCTTTTTCTATTTTTTGCTGTGGTGTTGGTTCTGGCAATAATTCTCCTGTTTCCAAATAGTGGATTACTCTTTGAAATATCCAAGGATTTCCCTGTGCTGCTCTCCCTATCATAATCGCATCACATTTCGTATAGTCCAGCATATTTTTAGCATCTTCTGGTGTAAAAATGTCTCCATTTCCAATCACAGGAATAGAAACCGCTTGTTTTACTGATTTTATAATATCCCAATCTGCTTTACCACTATAATATTGTTCTCTTGTTCTACCATGTACTGCAATCGCTGCTGCTCCATTTCGCTCTGCCACTTTAGCAATTTCTACTGCATTGATATGCTTCTCATCAAATCCTTTTCTAATTTTAATTGTGACAGGCTTTTTCTGTGCAGATACCATAGCTTTTATAATTTCTCCCACTAATTCAGGATTTTTTGTTAATGCACTACCTTCTCCATTTTTAACGATTTTAGGCGCAGGACAACCCATATTTATATCAATAATATCAATATCATACTGCTCTATCTTTTTTGCCATAGCGCTCATAATTTCTGGCTGAGAACCAAAAAGCTGTACTGCTGTAGGTCTTTCTTTCTGTTCTACGGTAAGCAATTTTTTAGTATTTTCATTATTATACCATATACCCTTTGCACTCACCATTTCAGAATATACCATACCACAGCCCATTTCTTTGCAAAGTATACGAAATGGCAAATCTGTTACACCAGCCATAGGTGCTAAAAAAATATTATTTTTTAGTTCTACATTACCAATTTTCATAATATTCCTTTCTTATTTTAATCGGTATTATTTATTTTTTTCATAAAGAATTTTTAATCCTTTTAATGTTAATGTGGGGTCTAAAACATCAAATATTGTTTTATCAGAATCAATTACTTTTGCCAATCCTCCTGTGGCAATTACTTTCATATCAGGTAAATCTAATTCTCTTTTTAATTCCTTTATAATATGGATTGTTTGACCAATATGTCCTAAAACAATACCAGCTTGTATACTACCTACTGTATTTTTTACAATTAATGATTTTGGTTTTTTAATTTCAATTTTAGGAAGCTGTGCAGCTCTTTGGTATAATGCGTCTGCACATATAGAAATTCCTGGGGCAATCAATCCTGTAATAAATTCCCCTTTTTCATTAATCACATCAAATGTATCCGCAGTACCATAATCAATTACAATAGCTGGACCTCCATATATTTCTTTTGCCGCTACTAAATTTACAATTCTGTCTGCGCCTACCTCTTTTGGATTATCTCTTTTAATCACAATACCCGTTTTCATACCAGCACCTACTACAATAGGCTCTATATTAAAATACTTTCGTATGCCATGTGTTAAAGAATACATAATATCTGGTACAACAGAAGAAATAATTGCCGCATCAATACAGCTTGCTTTTACATCTGACGCATCAAAAAGAGAATGTATAAATATACCTGTTTCATCTGCTGTTTTTTTAGAACCTGTTGACATTCTCCAGCACTTTATCATTTTATTTTTTTTGTATACACCAAGAACAATATTTGTATTCCCTACATCTACCACCAAAAGCATGACACGTCCTCCTATTTTTTATGTTTGTTCTTTTCATATAATATTCTTAAACCTTTTAAAGACAATACAGGGTCTATTACATCAAATATTTCTTCTTTTTCATCAATTACTTTTGCTAGACCTCCAGTAGCAACCACTTTTAAATGAGGTTCTTTTAATGTCTGTTTTAACTTTTCCAATATATAAATGGTTTCTCCAATATGTCCTATCACAATACCAGCCTGTATACTGCTTACCGTATTTTTTGCTATAATACTTTCTGGTTTTTTAATTTCAATTTTAGGAAGTTGTGCAGCTCTTTGGTATAATGCGTCTGCACATATTTGTACCCCTGGAGCTGTAATTGCTGTAATAAATTCTCCATTTTTATCTATTACATCAAACATTGTTGCTGTACTATAATCCACTACAACAACAGGTCCTCCATATATTTCTTTTGCTGCCACTAAATTTACAATTCTATTAGAACCCATTTCTCTTGGATTTTCCATTCTTAAATTGATACCTGTTTTCATACCTGCTCCTACAATCATAGGCTCTATATGAAGCTGTTTACGTATGCCATTTGTTAAAGAATACATAATATTTGGCACAACAGAAGAAATAATAACACTTTCAATATCTTTTATATCTATATCAGAATAAGAAAAAAGAGAGCGTATCAAAAGTCCTGTTTCATCTGCTGTTCTATTATTTTGTGTTGTAATTCTCCAATTTGCTACAAGTTCTTCTTTGTCATAAACTCCTAAAACAATATTGGTATTTCCTACATCTATGACTAAAATCATATGGTTCTCTCCTTAAATATCAAAAAAGGATACGGGAACAATCCCGTACCCTAAAAATACATTTTTATGCCATTTTACTCCTATATACTGCTTTTTGGAGTGCTAATACAACAGCTGTACAAATTACTACTGCGGCAAGCATTTCTACAATACCATATGTTGTAATGACACCCCATATCACTGGACCTGCTGCTGTGCCTATTCTCTCTGTCATACTTTCTACATAAATAAAATATATTAAACCCATAGCGCCTAATGTATTTGTCAAAGAGCCAACTGCTGAAGCAATAATAGCAGAAATCGTATTATTTTTTGTTACCGTCATTAATCCTTTATAGCTATATGCTGCAACAACACCAATACAAATTCTAGGTAATACAGATACAATAGGATTCATAAAGCAAGGTGAAAATATACTTGTTGGTCGTGTAATTGCCTGAAGCATAGAAGAAATACCAAATGACGCCCCTACAATTCCTCCTACAAGCGGTCCTTCTAGCAATGCTATAATAATTGTAGGAATATGTACTATGGTAGCACTAACAGGCTGTAATGGTATAATTCCTAATGGTGTGTATGATAGTATTACTGTAACAGCAATCATCATACCAGTAACAGTTAACTTTCTTGTAGACATTTTTCTTTTTGAACTCATTTTTGAGTCCTCCTTTCATTCTCATTCCTTTAGATATAAGATGATATTGATTTATTGTGCTTTTTTTATCATACAAAGACTTTAGCGAATTTCATTCTGCCTTGTCTTTTTTTATAGCACAAGACTATTATAACAGCAAATTTACTAATTACAATATTTTTTTAGTAATTCTGTTATTTTTTTAACCATAAATGAAAATTAATGTATCAAAAAGCATAAAATTGTATTGTTATGCCCATTATTGTTAATTTTGCAATTCTTGTTTCATTTTTTTCCCTTCTTTTGTAAAGTATATAATATACCATAACTTTAATGCTTTTAATAGCTGTTCTTTTTCAGATTGTATTTTTTTTACTTCTAATTCTGCTCCAATATCGTCAAAGTCAATATTTTTCTGTTCTTTTATTGTTTCAAAATAAATATCTCCTTGCTTTTCAAAACCAATTAAAAAAGTACAACATAATTTCTGAGCAGTCAAAACACACATAATTTTAATTTCTTTTTGTATTTCTTCTGGTAATATTTGAAATTTTGGTTCTATAAAATATTTTTGTTTTTCATAGCTTGCCACAGCTAATATTTGCTTCTCCATATTTTCTCCTTTATATATTTCTAATAGAAACTTCTCCTGAAAACACAACTACTTTTTCTCCTGTTTGTTTTTGTACTAAAAGTTCTCCCTGTTCTGTAATATCTATTCCCTTTGCAATAAAAGGCTGTTTTGATAAGACTTGTAATTCCTTTCCTACATTGATACAATATTTTTTATATTCCTCACGAAACGGTAAAAAACTACATTCTTTTTCATACTGTAAATATATTTTTTCAAACTCCTCTATCACTGCCTTTATCATATTTTTTCTGGAAATCGTTTCTCCTTTTTCTATTTTTAAAGAAGTTGCAGTTTTCTGTAATTCTTCTGGAAACACTTCTGTATTTACATTAATACCAATACCTGTTATTACAAAATGTACACTATCCATTTCTGCATATAATTCGGTTAGTATACCACAAATCTTTTTATTTGAAATCAATATATCATTAGGCCATTTAATCATTGCTGTAAGCCCTGTTTGCTGACGAACAGCACGACATACAGCAAGCCCTGCTAATAATGTTAATACTGGTGCTTCTGGAGGTGTAATATTGGGTGTTAATAGCATACTCATCCAAATTCCTGTTCCCTTTGGAGATTGCCACCCTTTTCCTCTCCTACCTTTCCCTGCTGTCTGTATTTCTGCAACAGCAACAACACCTTCTTTTTTACCCTCTTTTGCTAATTTTCTAATACAATTATTTGTACTGTCTGTCTGTTCATAAAAATAAACTTCTTTTGCTATTTTAGTCGTATTGCACACTTCTTCTATTTCAATGCCATTATATAAATCTTGATTTCGTACAATATGATAGCCTTTATTAGAAACTGCCTCTATTTCATATCCTTGTTCTTTTAATTTCTGTATACCTTTCCAAATTGCTGCACGAGAAACGCCTAATTTTTCTCCTAATTCTTCTCCCGAAATATAACTTTCCGTTTTTTTCAATTCTTCCAATATTTTATAATACATTATTTTATTATCTCCTTATTGCAAAAACCCTCGAATATATCGAGGGTTTTTATTATTGTAGATTTTACCCATATGTATTAGACTTTTTAAATGAGTTTAAAGTAAAATATTTTTATTAGTCACCAATAGTTGCAACCATAACTGCTTTGATTGTATGCATTCTATTTTCCGCCTCATCAAACACAACAGACTGTTTTCCTTCTAATACCTCATGTGTTACCTCATAACCTCTTACAGCAGGCAAACAATGCATAAATATAGTATTTTCATTTTCAGTAGCTTCCATAACTTCTTCATTTACCTGATAAGGCTGTAACAAATCCACTCTCTCTTTTGTTTTTGCTTCTTCTCCCATAGAAACCCAAACATCTGTATAAATAACATCTGCATTTTTTACAGCAGATTTCATATCAGATGTAATTGTAATACTGCCACCACTTTCTTCAGCATATACTTTACAAAGTTCTACAAGTTGCTTATCTGGGTATAAACTCTTAGGAGATGCAATAACATAATGCAATCCCATTTTAGAACATCCAATCATTAAAGCATTAGACATATTATTTCTACCATCACCAGCATATACAAAACGAATTCCTTTTAATTTTCCTAGTTTTTCCTTTATTGTCATAAAATCCGCAAGTACTTGCGTTGGATGGTCTTCATCTGTCAAGCCGTTCCAAACAGGCACACCACTATATTCTGCTAATTTTTCTACTGTTTCCTGAGAAAATCCTCTAAATTCAATACCATCAAACATTCTTCCTAATACTCTTGCTGTATCTTCCACAGTTTCTTTATGACCTAACTGTATATCGTCCTTACCTAAATATTCAGGATGTGCGCCTTCATCAACTGCACCTACTGTAAAAGAGCAACGCGTTCTTGTAGAAGGTTTTTCAAATATTAATGCTACATTTTTATTTTTCATTCTTTTTTCATATATACCTTTTTTCTTTTTTTGTTTTAATTCTATAGCCAAATCAATGAAATATTCTATTTCTTCTGATGTAAAATCTTTTAATGTTAAAAAACTTCTTCCCTTTAAATCTACTGCCATTATAAAGCCTCCTTATTTACTGATTTATTAAAAAAAGACAGCCAAAGTCATTTCGGCTGTCTAAAATTATCATTATGCCTTTTTGCCCTTTTCTTTGGTACGTTTTATGAAACGGTCTAATTCCACAATAGCACGTTTGTGTATACCAGAACCAATTTTATCTACTTCATCATAGGCTTTTACTTTAAATGTTAATGCTTTTCCATCAATTTCAATTAATTCAGCTACAACACGTACCTTCATACCAACTGGGGTTGCAGCAGAATGCGTTATATCAACGGCTGTTCCCACAGTATCATATCCTTTAGGTAAAAATGGTAATACTGCATTTAATGAAACGCCTTCCATCCATGCTATCATTTTAGGTGTTGCCAATACGGTTACTGTACCACTGCCAAAATGTACTGCTGTATCCGCTTCTGTTACAACGTATTCTTCTTCCATACTCATGCCTATTGATAAATTAAATTCCACAAAAGTACCCCCTTATTCCTCTTTTTTTTCTAAATCAATCGTTTGCTCTTTTTCTAATGAAACACCTTTTTCATTTTCTTCTTTGCTTTCTTCATTGTTTTCACTGATTGTAGTCACACCAAGCACTTTACTTCTTTTTTCCTCATCAAATAATTCTCTAAATTCTTCTCCTGTAATTTTTTCTTTTTCTACAAGGAGTTTTGCAGAAGCATGAAGTATTTCCATATTTTCTTTTAACATACGAATCGCTTCGCTATATGCTGTATCCACAATACGACGTACTTCCTTATCAATCGTCGTTGCTATATCTTCGCTATAATTTCTAGCATGACCCCAATCTCTTCCTATAAACACTTCATTGCTATCATCGCCAAATTGTATTGGTCCAAGAATATCGCTCATACCATATTGTGTTACCATACTTCTTGCCATAGCTGTTGCTCTTTGAATATCATTCGATGCACCTGTTGTAACATCTTTTAGAACAATATACTCTGCGGCACGACCGCCCAAAAAGCTAATAATTTCCTGCTCCATATGCAATTTTGTCATATACATTCTGTCTTCTCCAGGTAAAGGCATTGTATAACCACCAGCCATACCTGTTGGAATAATAGAAATACTGTGTACAGGGTCTAATTCGCTTAATAACTCAAAAAGTATCGCATGACCGCTTTCATGATATGCTGTAATAAATTTTTCTTTATCAGAAATGACTCTACTTTTCTTTTCTGTACCAATTCCCACTTTAACAAATGCTTTTTGAATTTCTTCCATATCAATGGCTTTTTTGTTCGCTCTTGCAGTAAGAAGTGCTGCTTCATTTAAAAGATTTGCTAAATCTGCTCCTGTAAATCCAGATGTCGTTTGTGCTACCACTTTTAAATCCACTTCAGATGAAAGAGGTTTTCCTTTTGCATGAACACGCAATATTGCCTCTCTGCCTTTTACGTCTGGTCTGCCTACATAAACCTGTCTGTCAAAACGTCCTGGACGCAATATAGCAGGGTCTAATATATCAGCTCTATTTGTTGCTGCAACAACTATAACACCTTCATTGACACCAAATCCATCCATTTCAACAAGAAGTTGATTTAATGTCTGTTCTCTTTCATCATGTCCACCGCCTAATCCAGCACCTCTACGACGTCCAACAGCATCAATTTCATCAATAAAAACAATACAAGGTGAATTTTTCTTTGCTTGATCAAATAAATCTCTTACACGAGAAGCACCAACACCGACAAACATTTCTACAAAGTCAGAACCAGATATACTAAAAAATGGTACGCCTGCCTCTCCTGCAACTGCTTTTGCTAATAATGTTTTACCTGTTCCCGGAGGTCCTACAAGCAAAACGCCCTTTGGTATTCTTGCTCCCAATGCCTGAAATTTTTTGGGTTCTTTCAAAAATTGCACCAGTTCTTCCAGTTCTGCTTTTTCTTCATCTAATCCAGCAACATTTGCAAATGTTACTTTATCTTTTTCGTCTATGGACATTTTTGCTTTACTTTTTCCAAAAGACATCATTTTTCCGCCGCTGCCACCTTGCATTTTTTGAAAAATAACAGTAAATATAATTACCATAATAATCATCATAATTAAAGAAGGTAATATCGCTGTTAATATGCTTGTTTTTGGCATATCTGACACAATAATTTTTAAATTGCCATCTCTTGCTGCTTTTTCGTCCAAACGCTCTTGTAATACAGAAATACTTGGAGCATTGACACGAATCGTTTCTCCATTTACTAATCTTGCTGTTACTGTTGCAAAATCATTTGCTTCAGAACTTCTTTGTACTTGAATTTCTTTTATTTGGTCTTTTTCTAACGCTGTAAGCAAATCACTATATGTATAATTCACATTAGATGACCTTTCTGATTTTTGTCCTGCTACTGCAATTAGCATAGCAATAATTACAAAAATAGCCGCATACAGCCCAAAAGATTTCCAATATTTTTTCAAATATCTCCCTCCTTGTATTTGCTACAAATCTGTTTCATTCTATTATAATAGGAAAAATATTTATTTTAATATCCTATCACAAACAACAGAAAATTGTTTACAAAATATATAGTCTGTCAATTCTTAATTCTATCACACATATTCATTAAAAACAACATACTTACTTAAAAATGTTTTAAAAATACTTTCTATATTTATTAACAAAAACAAACTTTTTTTGACAGAAATAAAAAAATAAGGTGTAGATAATATTATCTCCACCTTAAAATATTGTCAATAAGTATTTAAAACTGTATGAGACAAAAATCATTTTTTGACAAGCTAAAGTAATTATAATATTATCCTATTTATTTAGATTGTCAAAAAAGTAAAGTATTATTCTATCATTTTAAATTTTAATGTTAAAAATTTTTATTGTCATACCGATGTCTATAATACTATTATTCTTCTTCAAATGATATTACACCTATATAATCTAAATTACGGTATCTTTGTGCATAGTCTAAGCCACAACCTACTACAAAAGCATCTGGTATAGAAAACCCTGTATAATCTACATTGACAGGAGCAACTCTACGATCTGGTTTATCTAACAATGTGCATAATCTTAAACTTTTTGGCTTTCTGTTAGAAAGATGCTCTACCAGTTTGCTTAATGTTCTGCCACTGTCAATAATATCTTCTACAATCAAAACATTTTTTCCCTCTATGGGTTCATCTAAATCCATAAGTATTTTAATTTCTCCGCTGCTTTCTGTTCCATTACCATAGCTGGAAACGTCCATAAAATTCATAGTAACAGGCACCTTTATATGTTTCGCCAAATCTACCATAAATACAACGCCACCTTTTAATACACAAATCAGCTCTAAACTTTCTCCAGCATAATCCTGAGAAATATCTTCCGCAATTTCTGAAATTCTCTTTTGTATTGCTGTCTTTGAAATCAATGTTTCAATATGTTCTTTCATTTTTCTCTCCTTCCCAAACAGAAATCCATAATTTATTTTTTGTTGTTTCATTAGCTGTAAAATCACTAGAAATACGATAGCCTGGTATCCATAAAATTTGTTTTCCTACCGCAAACAATAAAAGCATATCTCTTTTTTGTCTTGCAATTTTCGCATCAATCAAAAAGTCCTTTAACTTTTTTTGATGTCCATTTCCTATTGCTATGCTATCTCCTTGTTGTCTTGTTCTACAACTAATATCTCCTTTTATTTTATCATAATCAAACACTCTCGTATATATTGTAAGCCTTTTTTCTTGTTTTTTATATGCATTGAACGATAATTCGACAAATTTATCAATTTCTTTTATATAAATTGCTTTTTCAGGCAATAATTTATAACAAAATTTGGTACTTTTTACTTCATTTTCTAATGAAAATAGAATATTGTTATATTCTATTAAAACACTTCTTTTTAATGGTAATGATAATCTTTTCCCTGTTTGTTTATGCAAAAGCTGTTCTATTTGTTGTATATGTATGTATGACAAGTCTTGCAGAGAATCATCAATCAAGCAAAATGCTTTTCTGAATATACGTCTTCTCATAACAACATTTTCTGAAAGAAGCAAATTGATATCTAATGCTATTTTTTTTTGTTGTTTTGATACTATCATTTTATGAAGGGTCTTTTCTGCTAATTCTTCTAAAAATGTTTCTTCTTCTGATAAAATGGATGCTGCTGATGCAATATGTTTTACTGCTTTATCATTGATTTCATTTTCTAAAAATGGTAATACAGATAATCTAATTTTATTTCTAGTATAATGATTTTGTTCATTTGTACTATCTTGACAATAACAAATATTTTTTTCTGATAAAAAACATTCAATTTCTTTTCTGCTTACAAATAAAAAAGGACGTATAATATTTCCTCTTACAGGAGTCATACCACAAAGCCCTGTTAATCCAGTCCCTCTACATAAATTAAAAAGTACAGTTTCTGCTTGGTCATTTTGATGATGTGCCACAGCAATTTTACCATTTTTTCCTGCAATATCATAAAATGTATTATATCGGCATATTCTTCCCATTTCTTCTAATCCTATTCCCTTTTCTCTTGCCTCTTTTGCTATATCAAATTCTAGTACATGACATGGTACACACCATTCTTTACAAATTTGTTTTACAAAAAGAGCATCTCTGTCTGCTTCCTCTCCCCTTAATCCATGATGAATATGCACAGCCTCTATATTAATATCATATTCTTTTTGTAATGCACAAAGCACAGCTAAAAGTGCAATAGAATCTGCTCCTCCTGAAACTCCAATAACAATTTTATCCCCTTTTTCAATCATATTATAATTTTGTATTGTTTTTTTTATATTTTCTAAAAACATACTATTTCTCCTTTGTTCATTATAAAATCTAAAAAAAATATAACAAAAAAAGAGAGATTTGTATATATCAAATCTCTCAGCTTGCTCAAAAATATTGGTTTTATGATGCAAAACACTAGTCTTTCCAGCAAAGTTTTTTGTCAAATTTTTTTGAAAAAAATTTGCAGATGTGGATAGTATCCACAAAAAAGATTTTATTGATAGACTGAAGAAATTTGTGTACATCAAACCTCTCAGAGTGCTATTTTTATTCATTATCAAAATATATCTGCATATCTTCTAAAAATTGTTGCATCGTTTTATTAGATACTTTACCATTATATTGTTTATTACCACATTTTGTTAACACTTTTTTCCATGTCATATGTTCTGTACAAACAACATCAATACTATCTATATGATTTTGTTGTCTGCCTGTATCATATTGAATATAAATAAAAAATTGTGTCATATCTTCTGTTGTGCTAGTAATACCTGTTATTTTTTCTAAAGAAATCGTTTTATAAAAAGAATATGATTTTAATTTAGAAATGACATCATCTATCTCTTTTTTGTCATATAATGTAATATTTTCCACAATATCTTTTCCTTCTATACCAGGAGTGCTAAATATTTTCACTATTCTGATTCCTTTTATATGCATTTTTTCATTATGTATATAAAAATGTTCTTTATTCAAAAAACAAAACATTATGGTAAAACAACATAGCACAAAACATAATACTGCTATTTTTTTCAAATGATACACTATTTTTCTCCTTTATTTTTACATATATTACACAAATTACTTATTAATTCTGTTTTTATTACATTATTGTAGTAATTATATCATAGTACAACAATATTTTCAATATAAAAATATATTAGGGAGTGGCTAAACACACATTTAAAACCGTGAGGACGTTGCTTTCTAAATAGCGACATAATTGTATTCATATAATATAAAATTCTTTGTCAAACTTTCTAGGGGGAAAGTTTGCAGGGCGCTGAATGCCCACTGGACATTCAGCGCCGACCGGAGCGAAGCGTAGACTGGACAGTGTCCGCAAATAAAACAATATTCTTCTATATAAAACCTTGAGAGCGTTGCTCTCAAACTCTTACTCGCTTTTCCCTAAAAGCGAGGCAAAATTTTTATGGAAAACTTCGTTTTCCTGATAATAAACAGAAATAAAAATTATCTTTAAAGCTACTCATTTTGAACACTCCCACACATTAAATACTATATTTCCCAAAATCTTCCTGCAATCACAGTCATATCATCTTTTCGTCCTTGTTTTGCTTTTTTTTGTGCCTCCTGTAATATATAATCTGCTACATCTTGAGGATTGCTGCTATAAAATGTTGCAAAAAGAGAACTCAACCATGCTACATCTTGCTGTTCTTCTCCTACTGCCTCCATAATACCATCTGTCATAAGTAGCACCATATCATTATGTTTTAATTCAATATCATTTTTTTCCATAGAAACTTGTTGTAATATTCCTACAGGCAATGTTTCGGAACGTATAGCAATAATTTTGCCATCTCTCAATATATATGCTGCTGCTGCCCCCATTTTCATAAATTCTGCTTTTGCAGTATATAAATTGACAGTACAAATATCTAGTGTAGCAAATTTTTCTTCTGCTGAACGTAACAAAAGAACAGAATTAATCATATTAATAGCTAATTCCTTTTCAAATCCTGCCTCTATAAACTGCTCCAAAAGCTCTATGGCTGATTTACTTTCTTCCCTTGCTAGTATGCCACTTCCCATACCATCTGAAAGAGCAATCACAGAAATACCACTTGCTGTTTCTAAAAAACTCACACTGTCCCCTGATATTCCTCCCTCCTCTTTGGGGCAAGCTGCTGTTGCAACAGTAAAACGATATTTATTTTCTTCTATCAAACGCAATATACATTTTCCTCCTGCTCCTGCATAACAAGCATATTTTCCTCCTGCTTTTTTCATAGGTTTATGAAGTGCTTTACTCACAATAGGTATGATTTTTTCACGACACATATTGTTACCATTACAAGATTTTGTTGTAATAATCACTTCTGTACCTTGTTGTATTCTGTCCTCCATAACAGATATATCTTCTATAAAAATACCTGCTTTATCTAATTTTATTTTCAATTCTTTTTCTATACTTTCTAAAAAAATACCTCTTACATCTAATTGTCCTGAAAGATTTTCTATAATACTGCCTACTGCAAATAGTTGTTGACTAACCAGTTCTCTACATTCTGCCAATTTATTTCTCCATATACTTTGTGCTTCAAAAATTTCATAACAGCGATTTACAACATCTACAAAAATATCACCTCTTACACAATTTTTACGAAATGTTTCTGGAAGCTGTTCCAATTCTATTTTTCCTCTTTTCTCACATATTGACAATGCCGAAAATGTTGTTTGATAGGTTGTATATAATTCTGTATCCCAACAATAAACAGCAAGCCCACAATTTCGGCACGCTTTATCTGCAATAGTGTCAATCAAAAGTGCAATATCATTTTTATTTGTTGTTTTTTTATTTAATTCTGGTAAAAATGTTTTCCCCAAACTTCTAAAAGCAGCCGAAAATTGCGATAATCTTTCTTCTGTTAATTCTTTCATTTTTAGAAAATAGGTATCTTCCTGAAATTCCTTTTCATGTACACCATATGTATTGATAAAAGCAAATGCTCTTTTTGGTACAAATAAAAAAATAATACTTCCTATCAAAAGCCCCTGCAAAAAAAGTGTGTCTAGTAATACTTCATTACAATAAAAAAGTACTACAACAACAGCAATAAAAAAGCTAATAACAGAAGCCATTTTTCCTAATTCCTTCATAGCACCACAAAGTAGTCCTGCCAAACTCAATGCGCAAAATATTTCCATTTCTACCCTACCACAAACGAGAAGTAAAAAACCAAACAACACACCTGCTGCTGTGCCAATCCCTGCTCCTCCCCTATATCCTCCTATTAATATCATAGAAGAAGATAATATTGCCATAATAGGAATTTTTAAAAAAGGTATTGTCATATTCGCAGAACCTGCTACTGCTCCTCCCAAAAGTAAAGCAAGACTAATAATTTCCTCACTTGTCATAATATGCCTTTTTAGTCCTCTTTCTAAAAGCAATATGCCCTTTTCTGTTACATATGTCAATAAAAATACTGCTATACCTTCTACTGCTGCTATACCTCCATAAAAATAAGAACCTCCTCGTATAGCAGAAAATAAAAAACCACCTAATATTGTTGCTGTTCCACCAAACGCTGCTTTTAAAAGTGTAGAAGGATATTTTATTCTACTGCCAGCACCCCAATGAAATGCCAAACAGAAAATAACACAAAGTATGTATTTTTGTTTATTTTCAAAGCTGCTCCAAAGTATCCCTGCTGTCACTGCTGCCGCAATGCGATAAAATCGTTTTCCTTGTATTAAAAATGCAGAAATATAAGCTATTCCCATAGGATTTAATATTTGAAATACTGTTGTATTTCCCCACAAAAAACCAATGCTTAACAATATGCTTTCTTTTATTAATGTCCATTTTCTTGGTATTTGCAATTTTATTTTATCTAAGGGTAATTTTGGAGGTAGCATTTTGCCAAATCCAGAGCGTTCTGCAACTATTTCTGTTTTCTCCATAATGTGCCTCCCTATTTTTTTGTATTTTGCTATATGCCCATTATACCAAATTAGAACTGCTTTTTTTGTCAAAAATACAAATTAGTATTAATTTTTTTATGCCTTTTAGTGACAAAAAAAGAGAGTTTTCACTCTCTTTTCAATAAAATATTTCCTATTTACTGTTATTATGCTTGTTGAATAGATTGTATCAGTTTTTGTACATTTTCCTCTTTTGTAGCCCAGCTTGTTACAATTCTAATTGCTGTATGGCTATCATCTATTTTTTCCCAAAATGTAAATATAAATTCTTTTTCTAATTTCTGCAAAATATCATCTGGCAATATAGGGAAAAGTTGATTGCTACAAGGTGTAAACTGAAAACCATATCCTTTTTCTATAATAGCATTTTTAATTTTTTCAGCCATAATATTTGCGTGTTCTCCTGTTTTCTGATATAAATCTCCTTCAAAAAGTGCTTCAAATTGTATACCTAAAATCCAGCCTTTTGCCAACATAGCACCTTTTTGTTTTATAGAAAATCTAAAATCTTCATTTAATTGCTTTTTAAATATTACAAGTGCTTCTCCAAACAATGCGCCACATTTTGTACCACCTAAATATAACAAATCTACTAAATTGGAATAATCAGAAATAGAAACATCATTATATTCAGATGCCAAAGCTGATGCCATTCTTGCACCATCTAAATAAAATATGAAATGATGTTGTTTACAAAAAGCACTCAATTCTTCTAATTCCTTTTTAGTATACAATGTACCTACTTCTGTAGGATTAGAAATATACACCATTTTAGGCTGTACCATATGTTCATCTGTATGAGTATCCAATGCCTTTTGTATCGATTCCACTGTCAATTTACCTTCTTCACAAGGCATTGCAAACACTTTATGTCCTGTTGCCTCAATTGCTCCTGTTTCGTGGACATTGATATGACCAGTATCTGCAGCAATCACAGCTTGATATGGTTTTAAACAATGAGAAATCGTAACTAAATTGGTTTGTGTGCCTCCTACCAAAAAATGCACATCACAATCAAAACAATTTAATTGTTTCTTAATGCATTCTGCTGCTCTTTGACAATGCTCATCTTCACCATAGCCTATATTTTGTATATTATTCTCTTTTAATATTCTTTCTAATATTATATTATGCGCACCTTCACTATAATCATTTTTAAAAGAAATCATATGTATGCTCCTCCATATTGATACATTATTCATAATCATTTACACTATACTAATTTTTTATAATAACGTCAATACCTTTTTATCTTTAGGGAATGGCTAAACACGCATTTAAAACCGCGAGGGCTTTGCTTTCTAAGTAGCAACATAATTGTGTTCATATAAGATAAAGTTCTTTGTCAAACTTTCTGGGAGAAAGTTTGCAGGTGCGGACAGCGTCCGCAAATAAAATAATATTCTTCTGTTAAAACCTTGGAGCTTTGCTCCAAACCTCACTCGCTTTCCCCAAAGCGAGGCAAAACTTTTATGGAAAACTTCGTTTTCCTGATAACAAACAGAAATAAAAATTATTTTTAAAACGACTCTTTTTGGACACTCCCTTCTCTTTATAATATGGTATTAGTCACTATATTATCTAAAATAGAGTTATCAAACAATACTCATTTAATACACATTGATTATAATTAATTTACCAAAAATCAGCTTATTTCATATTCTTCATCATCATAATAAAAATGTCCTTTTGTATATCCATATTCCGTTAATTTTGGTCTGTTACCCTTCTTTTTCTGTATACTATTTTTTCTTTTCTGAATTTCTGCTTCTCTTTCCATTTTTCTCTTTCTATCATAGCGTTCTGTTTCTGATGCTTTTTTAGACACTTTTCTTTCCCTCCATTATATTTTTAAAATCACATCATAATATCTTCATTTATATTATGTAAAAGTAGTGTTTTTGTCAACTATATTCATTTATTTTCTAAAATCATCTCCTTAAAAAAGAAAAGCAGCAGATAAGAATATCTGCTGCCTCAACATAATTTATAATTTTTTACTTCATTCTTCTTTTCTTTTGTAATTTTTACAAATTTTGCTTTTGTAAATATCATGCTTTTTGCTTTTGTATAATATGCATAATCTCTTGTATATTATAAATTTTTTTCTTTTGTATCAAAGAGGAAAGTGTATTTTCCTTTTCTTATTTTTATTTTATACATTCTCTTTTTCTGTGTCAATAATAGAAAAGCAAATTAATCATTTTCTATAAAATGCCTAAAAATCAACATTGCAGTTTATTATTTTTTTCTAAACTCCATTTATATACCCTTTTTTTATCAATATTATACAAGCATAAAAAAAATTTTTGTCTTATATCATACAAATTATACGATACACGATTATTATACAAAAAAATGTGATTATTCTATTAAAAATAAAACTTTTTCTATATAAAAAGTGGTTTTTTATATTAACAATGTGATTATTTCATATCTATTTTATCCGGTGTTATCATAGTATACTCTGTAAAGACATACTTTTCTCTAACAAAATCTATTTTTGTTGAAACATCTTTTTTTGTTGCCAAACAATAGCATAATGTAAAAATAAGCTCTGCTTGTTTTTGTGCATCATTTTTTACTGTTCCTAATAACTTTCCCTCTTTCATAGCTTCTATTGCTAATGCTGTTCCATCTATACCTACAATGGCTGGAAGTACTTTATCAGCATTTTCATAGGCATCTATTGCCCCTAATGCCATATCATCATTATTACACAATATCAATTCAATGGTATCACTATATATTTGTAGCCATTGATTTACCTTTGTTTCAGCTTGACTTCTCAGCCAATTCGCTGTATCTCCTGCCAATTTATCCATTTGTATACCACATTCTGTAATGGTTTTTACAGCATATTCTGTTCTTAAAAGTGCATCTTGATGTCCTTGTTCTCCTTCCAAAACAACATATTGTAATTTACCATCACCATTTTTATCCATAGCACCATTATTTTTATAATAAACATCTGCTACAATCTGTCCTTCTAGTTTTCCGCTTTCATCTGCTTTTGCACCTACATAATATACTTTATGCCATCTTTCTAAATCTTGCTTTACAGGTTCTCTATTAAAAAATACAACTGGTATATCTGCCGCTTTTGCTTTATCTACCACTGTTGCTGCAACTGTTCTATCTACTAAATTAACACAAAGTACATCACAGCCCTGCTCAATCAATTTGTCAATATGGTCATTTTGTACTGTTTGGCTACCTTTTGCATCCATTATATTCATTGTAATTTTAATATTTTCTTGTTGTTCTCCCTCTTTTATTGCTTCTTCCATATTAGAAACAATCATAGCAATAAATGTATCATCTCTCCTATAAACAGTAAAACCGATTTTGATTTCTTTTATAGATTCCAGTTCCTTATTTTGTTTTGTTGTTTTTATATCACAGCCAGATTGAAACAATAACATCATGATACAAAATAGTATACTACATTTTTTTATATACATATTTTCCTCCCTTAACGTACAAAAGGAAACAACAATCTTTGATTTTCTTTTGTATACATATTGTGTCCATTTACAAAAGCATAATCAATCATTCCTTCTTCTCTGTCTTCTATTTTATTCAATATTTCCATTGCTCTGCGCATACTCAAATATCCTAAATTAAAATCATTTTGTATGATACTTGCTGTAATATCATCTTTTTCAATATAAGAAGGTGTTTTTGTTGTCATACCAAAACCATACACCATAATATTATTTTTTTGTAAATGTTTTACTGCCTCTGCTGTTATATCTAAAACAGTTGGCTCTAACGCTATAATCACATCTGGTTCTGTTTTTTGTATGATTTGTTCTAAGTTTTTTACTGCATTAGAAGAAATTTCAAAATTTTGCTTTATCATGCAAGCTGTTCTATTCTCTAATATAGACAATAAGGCATTTTTTCTTTTATTTATGGAATCACATTGCAAACTGCTTTCTAAAAGCAATACCTTTTTATTAAAAATGCCTTTTACAAATATTCTTCTTGCTAATTCCTTTCCCATTTCTTCATCTTGTACTAAAATATTTGCTGAAACTGCAGTACTTTGTATACAACTTCCCATACAAATAATAGGAACTTTTTCTGATGCCTTTTCTATTATATTTTTTAATTCTTCATTCTCTATTGGCATAATAATAATTGCTTCTGCACCACTATTAATTTCTCTTTCTATCAACTTTTGCTGTTCCTGTACATTATTTTGTTCTGTTAATGTCAATAAACTCATTTCTACATCCATATCATATGCAGCCTGCTCTAATCCTTGTTGCAAATTGACAATGGCATCACTACTACTTTCTCTTGTTATAACAGATATTTTGGTATAAACAGATTTTTCTTGATGTTGTATTACATCAAATGAAATAAAATAAAACATACCAAAAAAAAGCATAATAATTGAAAAAATCAAAAATATATTTTTTAATTTCAATTTATATTTCCCCCCATTGCTCTGCATTTTCATAAGGAATTAAAGGCAAGCGTATTCTTACTGTTGTACCAACATCTGCCTCACTTAATATAGTCAATCCATAATTTTCACCAAAATAGAGTTGTATTCTTTCATGCACATTTTTTAATCCTATGCCACTTCCTTTTCCTCTGTGTGTGCTTTCTCTTTTCAAAAGTCCTTCTATATTTTCCTCTGGAATACCCATACCATTATCTGTTACATCAATATAAAGTGTATCATTTTCTGCATAGGCATTTACTTTGATTTCTCCATCTCCATCCATAAATTCCACACCATGATAAACAGCATTTTCTAAAAGGGGCTGTACAATCAATTTAATTGTTGCCATATTCAATATATCTTTTTCTACATTGATATCAAATGTAAATTTATCTCGAAATCTCATATGTTGTATTGTAATATAATTTCCTGCATGATTTAATTCATTTTCCAATGTAATAATATTTTTTCCTTTGCTTAAACCTACTCTAAAAAAACCTGCAAGAGATGTTACCATTACAATCGCTTCCTGATATCTCTCATTTTCCACCATCCACACAATAGAATCTAATGTATTATATAAAAAATGAGGATTAATTTGACTTTGTAGTGCATCAAATTCACTTTTTCTTTTAGATTCTTGTTCTGTTACAATATCTTGCATCAATTTGCGCATTTGTTCTGCCATAGATTTTATGGTTTCTCCCAGATGACGTATTTCATAAGAACCTCCTATTGCAATAGGTGCTTCTAAATGTCCCTGTTCCAGTTCCTTTACAGATTTCTCTAATTCCATAATAGGGTCTGCAATTTTAGAAGATACAAATGTATTTGCTACAAGCAAAAGCAGTATTGTAAATAAAAACAAAAATAATACAAACATTTTAATTTGAAAATCATTTTGAAAATTTTCTACCATAGAGGAAACTCCTACAATTTTCCATCCAGTATATCCCACTGTTTTTACTGTTACCAGTCGTTTTTTTCCTCTAAATCTTTCTATATGACTACCATCTTCATATTTTGCTGCCTTGATATTATTTTCTTGTTCTAAATTAGAATAAATTAATTGCTGCCTAGGGTGGTATATAATTTCTCCTGTATTACTCATTAAATAAATATAACCTGATTTTCCTAAATCTATATTTCTAAATATTTGCTCTATACCACTGAAATTCACATCTACCAATAATATACCTGTTTCTGTTTTGCCTCCTGTAATCAACTCCACAGAACGGCTCAAAGAAACCACCCATTTATATTTATAATCTATATCCTCAAATAAATTTTGAACATGAGGTGTTGAAAAATGTATATTTTCTATTTTATATTGTGCCTCATAAAACCACTTTTCTTTTTTTGGCTCTGCTGTCTTTTTTAATCTAGCAAGAGGTGTTGCATCAATTAACTGTCCATTTTTATCAAAAACAGCTATACTAACAATACTTTCTCTATTAGATTCATAAAGTAAATTCATGTCACTATTAAAACTTTGCTCTGTTATGTCACAATTCTGGAGTACACGATAGCGCATGGTATCAGACGCTTTCATTAAATTTCTAAGATATCCATCTAAACTCATATTGACTTGATTCACAATTCTTTTATTATTTTCCTCTAATGCCGTTTCATTTGCAGCAGAAAAACGCAAGTATAATGATGTACCAATAAAAACACTGCCACAAACTGCTACAATACTGAAACAAATTGAAATAACAAATCGAATATCTTTTTTACTAAAATACTGTATAATTTTTTGTATGTTTTCTCTCATACTTTTCACCTTGTAAATTTATGGAGTTTGTTCTCCTTTAACATTCTTTCTATAAAGTTTTTTCATAATGATTTACCTATTGTTTCTATATTTAGAAGGAGAAATTCCAAAATGTTTTTTAAAAACATAACTAAAATAATTAGGTTCTGTATATCCTACTTTTGAAGATATTACATATGTTTTATCATCTGTTGTATTTAACAGTTTTACTGCTTCTTCCATACGTACATCTGTTAAATAACTAATAAAGCTAGAACCTGTTTCTCTTTTAAATATTGTAGAAAAATACGCTGGGCTAACATGGATATGAGCGCAAAGCATTTCTACCGAAACATCACTATTACCATAATTTTGCTGTACAAATTCCTTTGCTTTTTCTGCCAAAACTTTTGTAGAATCCAATCTCTCTCTTTTTATTTTTATATTGATTTTCACAGAAACTTCTGTAAGCCATTTTTTTAATTCTTCTAATGATTCATAATCCTGCATAGCAAAATAGCCTTTAAAATCTTTTCCAAATATTTCATCTAAATCTAATTGATAGGATTTTACAATTTTAAATAGTTCTGAAAGAAATTCTGTCATATAAATTTGATATTGGCTAATTGTTGTATTTGCCTCTTTAAAATAATCTATCATATGATTTACTGTTTTTTCTATTGCACTAGGTGTATCTAATTTAATAGCATTTATCAATGCCTTTTGCTCCGATTCATCTAACTGCATACCTTTTGCATTTGGCTCTACATCATCAATAAATATTGCTCTATCATCAAGTAATACTCTATAATCTAAAGCGTTAATTGCACCCTCAAAGGAATATCTTAAATGGGACAATTTATAACAAACAGAGCCAATGCCTGCTGTAACAGAAAGTTCTAGCACATCTCCTGCCATATCACAAATACGATTCATAGCACCCACATATCCTAGTACATCTTCCTTTTTTTGAAACAAACATAATATAATTAAGGCATCATTGTATAAAAAATTGATTGTTTTATATAATCTTGCTAAATTTTCGCTAACAATCTGTTGCAATGAAAGAGGCACTAATTCCGCTTGTCCAGAAAGAGAACCTTTTCCTCCATTTTCTTTAATATCTCCTCTTATTACAGTAACCGTCCAGCAATTCGCTTTTAAATTAATTTGATATTGTTTCATCAATGTTTGTATTCTTTTTTCTGAAAAATTTCCTTCCATTAAACTAGAAAAAAACTGCTGACGTAATAAAGGTAAACTTTGTATATAATTTTGTCTTAATATTTCTACATCTCGTCTTTCTTTCATTTCATGGTCTAACTGTTTTTTGAGTTTTTGAAGTAATATTGTAACTTCTTTAGAATCTACTGGTTTTAAAATATATTCTGATGCATTGATTTTAATTGCTTGTTTTGCATATTCAAAATCGTCAAAACCAGAAAAAAGTACTAATTTTGTTAAAGGCATTTCTACTGCCAATATTTCTCCTAATTCCAAACCGCTCATAAATGGCATTTTAATATCTGTCATAACAACATCAGGGTGAATTTTTTCGGCAAGTTCTAATGCTTCTCTGCCATTAGAAGCATCTCCAGCCAGTATAAATCCATTTGCTTCCCAATCTATTTTTTGTATAATACCCTGTCTAATTTCTTTTTCATCATCAGCTAATAATACTTTATAATACGCCATAACATACCTCCAGTAAAATTTTGATTATTTTATAAAACAATTTTACAAACTTATTTTATCATTTTTTTATAACAAAGTCATTTTTTTATTGTGTCTATAATAGGATTATTAGCATACTTTTCATTTTTTTATCATATAGTACAATATCATGATAGACAAAAGTAAAGGAGGCTTTTAGTATGTCTTGGGATTTAGAAAAAAAGAAAATCACACTCGACCAGCAAGCTGGAAAAGAATCTTCACAGATATTATTAGAAGGCGATGTCATTGTGCCAGACAGCAAACCAGACATTGAACAAATATTGCGCTGTAATGGCATTGTGCAGTTACAGGAAGCAAAGGGAAATGAAGACAGAGTTAATTTTTCAGGTGAGTTATTGCTTTCTATATTATATCAAGGCAAAAAAAGCATGAAACCAATCAGTGGTATGGAGGCATCATTACCTATTGAAGATATTATACATATTGATGGTATAGACCAAAATGCAGATATTACGCTTTCCGCTGTTTTAAATCACTTGGACTGCAAATTATTAAATGACAGAAAAATCAATATTAAAGCTGTAATTACTGTTATAGCAGAGGCAACCACTTCTTATACTGGAGAAATTATAGAAGCAATTAACGATATGCCTGCATTACAAACAAAAAAGGGTAATATGAATATCAATAGTACAATTGAAAACAAAAAAGAACGATTTATTGTAAAAGAAGAATTGGTCATTCCTAATAACAAGCCTAATATAGGAGAAATTTTACAAACTACTGTTACCATTGCAGATAAAGATATTCGCCCTATGGATGGCAGAGTAATGATAAGAGGCAATTTAAAACTTTGTACGCTTTATGTAGGAGATACAGACGATAGTATATTAGAAGTGGTAGAGCATGAAATTCCTTTTAGCGGATATATTGATGGTAATGATATCACAAGTAAAATGCTTGTGCAGGCTGATTTACAAATAGAAAACAAAGAAATACAGCCTGCTACTGATGAAGATGGAGAAGACCGTATATTAAATACAGAAATTACAATAGGCACTACAATGAAAGTAACAGACAGTCAAGAAATAGAAATGATAGAAGATGCTTATTATCCCGGAAAACCTCTTGTAATACAAAGAGAAACCATACGTTATCCTAATGTAATAGGCACAAGCAAAAATCAATTTACTGTAAAAGAAACATTAGTATTGGAAGATAGTGCAACACCTATTATGCAAATAGAAACTGCATGGGCAAGCGTAGCAATAGATGATGTCATACCTTCTCAAGATAAAATAGATGTACAAGGCGTTGTTATTTTTGAGGTACTCTATATAGGAGAAAGCGATGCCTCACCTGTTGCTATGGTGACGCAAAGTGTACCTTTTTCACAAGAAATTGAAATAAAAGGAAGTAAACCAGATTCTAATGTTCATGTTAGCTGTTATGTAGAAAATGTAACATCTAATATGCTTTCAAGCAATGAAATTGAAGTGCGTGCTACATTAGTAATAGATGCTATGGTAACAGAAGAAAAAGAAGGAGAAATGATTACAGAAATTGATTTTGACGAATCAGAGGATGCACCAAATCGCTCTTTTGCAAGTGCTGTCATTTATGTTGTACAAAGAGATGATAGTCTTTGGAGTATAGCAAAAGAATATAACACTACTATAGAAGATATCCTTTTATTGAATGATATAGAAAATCCAGAAATGATATATACAGGTCAAAAAATTTTAATATTAAAAAAAGTACCTGCCTAAAAATGGAATTCATTAATATACACCAATGCAATATATTGGTGTATATTTTCATTTTATATCTATATAAAACTATATAAAAAAAGAAGTTCAGCAAAACATACTGAACTTCATTACATGATACATGATTAAACAGCTACATCTACATGTTGTACTGTACCAGAGCCACCACTTTCTTTTAAATAAAAACCTGTATTTCTTATTTGTCCATTTGTTGCTCCTGTTTCTTCAGATTTTAATGTAAAATTAGTGGAAACATTTCCTAAATAAATTGCACCTACATCAGCGTCTGCTAAACCTATCAATTTTGTATTACCAGAAGAATCTTGTGTCCAAATTTTTAGTTTTTCAAATATAGGGTCATTTTCATCAATCCAACCATTTCCATCAGCATCATATGCTGCTAATTCTGCAAAACCATTTCCTGTTTTTGCTCCAAACAATTCATTGCCATCATCAATAATACCATTACCATTTTTATCATATGCTAAATAACCACTTCCCTTTTGCAAACGAGAAATACTTTCTTTGTTACCATCACCATCAATATCAAACATAAATTTCTGGTCTGATAATTCTGCATTATTGTCCTCTATATTGATTACAAGAGGGTCTGTAAAAACAACATCTTCTTGCCATTCTTTATCCACTTGTGCTTCAAATGCTCTTGACATTTCCAAATCAATATTAAAATTAATTTCTCTACCATCTGCTGTTTTTGCTACTCCTACCGTTGAAAATGTAGTATGTTCTGTTTCTGCAAAAAATGATGATGTTTTAACATTTCTAACCCATTTTCCAGGAGTAAGCGTATTTGTATTCAATGCCTGTATTTCTTTCTGATTGCCATTATCAAACAAGTCAAATAAACTCATAATACTTCTTCCAGACATTCTTTGTGTTATTTTAGATAATGCTGACAACATTTTTTCCATCAATTTTACTTTTAATGATAATTCATCTTCATAAGGTTCCGTATTCTGCTGTTTTGCAGTACCTGCTAATTCTGCTTGTTTTTCTATCATACTTTTTACAGTATCCGCCAGAGAAGATTTTTCTGTACTTTCTGTCTCATTATTTTCTTGTGGTTTTGCTGTAACATATTGTACATTTTGTTGTCGTACTTCTTGGCGAACGGCAGTATACTGCCGTTCTGACTGCATTGCTACTGTACTAGACGTAATTTTCATATTATGCTCCCCTTTCCGCACTTTTTTTAAAATATTTTTATATCACCAAATACATTGTATTTCATAATAATAAATAAACGATAATCCTTAATTATATTATCGTCCTTTTTAAAAAAGAAATAACAAATATTTCCTAAACCATAAAAAATATTTTTATAAAAAAATAAATCGCATAAATAATCAAGCGATTTATTTTAATTGTATCAAAATTTTTTTATACTGCGGAAAGGATACCACCTTAATATAACTTTTCCTTTTAATTCACTTTCAGAAACAATACCTATTTTCCGGCTATCATAACTATGATTACGATTATCACCTAAAACAAATATGCCACCTTTTGGTACTGTTAGTGAAACTTCTCCTTTTGTAGCATCTTTTGCATATTCTTCTGAAATAAGCACACCATTACGATATACTGCACCATTTTTAATTTCTATGCTGTCGCCTGCTTTACCAATTACTCTTTTTATAACATCTCTTTCTCCGTCTACATCTATCATATGAAATACTACAACATCACCTGTATCATATTTTCCTGTCATAGTAAAAAAACGAGAGGTCACCACTTTGTCTCCATCTAAAAAAGTTGGCTCCATAGATTCTCCTTCTATTGTAACAGGCCACGCAAAAAAATAAAGTGCTAAAACAATTACAAATGCATATGCTATTGTTTTCAGCCATTCTTTTATGATTTCCACTTTTATCCCCTCATTATTATTTTGTTCTATATTTTATTTAAACACATACCATAAACTTATTACTATTAAATGCCTGCCACAGAAAGGCGTTTTATCATAATCATAGGAGCTCCCATTACACCATTACTGCCTTGTATAATAAATTTTAAATTATTTCCCACTTCTTCAATCAACTTCAACATAGTATAAAAATTGCCCCCTATTGTAATTTGTTCCACTGGACGTACAATTTGCCCTCTTTCTAACCAAAATCCTTCTGCTGAAAGAGAAAAGTCACCTGATATAGCATTTGTTCCAGAATGTAATCCTGCTATATCTGTAATCAAAATGCCTTCTCCTAACTGTGCCATAAGTGTTCTTGGTGTTTTTCCTCCTGGCTGTATATATAAATTAGTACATTTTGTTTTGACTGTACTTTTATATCCATCTTTAAATCCATTTCCAGTAGAAACTGTATTATGCTTTGTTGCTGATTTCAGATTATATAAAAATGTTTCTAGTCTTCCATTTTCAATAATCACTTTATTTTTTACAGCAACACCCTCATGGTCAAAAGGAACAGAACCAGGAGCATTTTTTAAAAGTCCATCATCTCTTAATGTTACTTTAGAAGATGCAATTTTCTCTTTTAATTTTCCATTCAAAAGTGAAAAACCTTTTTGCACATTTTCTCCATAAAATATACCAGCAAATGCAGAAAGCAATTCTGCTACTACATGATTTTCTAAAAGTACTCTATATTCTCCAGATTCTAAGCTATATGCTCCCAAATGACTAACAGCCTTTTGTCCTGCCTTTCTACCAATTTCTTGAGGATAAAAAGCACTCCAGTCATTACTTATCCAATCTTCTGATGCTGTTTTCACATCACCGTTTTTCTGTGCAATAGTAGATATATTTGCTGCAATACCATTTTTTCTATGACAAAGAGAAAGCCCTTTACTATTTGATAAAGCAATGGTTTTATCTATTGTCTGTAATACACAATAATCAATAGAAACCTGTTCATATTCCTGCAATGCACCTTTTTCCATTTCTTTTGCTGCTTCCATTTTTTGTTCTGGAGAAAGCATTTTTAAATTTTCATTATAACTGTCAATTTGAGTATACTCATGGCTTCCTTCAAATATCACTTCTTTTTCTGTTTCTTCTATTACTTCCGCATTTTCTTTTGATTGCTGAATGATATAGTCTATTGTTTCCTCTTCCATTGTTGTAGCATACGCATAACCCATACTACCATTATAAATTCCTCTAAAACAAATACCTGTCTGGCTACTATTTTCATAATGAGAAATTTCGCCCTCTAATACAAGCACCTCAAAATTTTCTGCTGACTCAAAATATACTTCACAGTGTTCAAAACCTTGTTCTAATGCCCTTTTCATCAATTCTTTCTGAAATTGTTCTCTTTCCAATTTTTTACCCCCTTCCTCCTACTGTAATTTCACTTACTCTAATCATAGGCTGTCCCACATTAGTAGGAATAGAACCACTGATACTGCCACACATTCCTTGCGCACTTTTTAAATTATTTCCAACTCTATCAATTCTCATCAATATTTCATTGCCTTTACCTATTAGTGTTGCACCTCTAACAGGTTCTGCTATTTTTCCATTGCGTATCATATATCCTTCTAATACAGCAAAATTAAATACACCTGTTGCTGGATCAACACTACCACCACCCATACATTTTGCATATAATCCATATTCTGTATCAGCAATAATATCTGCTGGTTTTGTATTTCCTGCTGCAATATAAGTATTTGTCATACGAGAAGTAGGAGCATATTTATAGCTTTCTCTCCTTGCTGAACCTGTAGTATCCATATTCATTTTTTTCCCATTCAATTTATCTATTAAATAAGATTTTAGTATACCATTTTCAATTAATATATTTTTTCTGGTAGGTGTGCCTTCATCATCTATATTTGCACTACCCCAAGCATTTTGTATTGTGCCATCGTCTACTGCTGTTACAATACTAGATGCAATTTTATGTCCCAGCTTTCCAGCAAAAACAGAAGCATTTCTTGCTATCGCCGTTGCCTCTAAACCATGTCCACAAGCCTCATGAAATATCACACCACCAAAACCATTTTCTATTACAACAGACATTTTTTTACTTGGGCATACATCTGCTTTTAACATTGTTACAGCAATACGAGAAGCATTTCTTGCTACTTGCTCCATATCAATTTTTTCAAACAACTCAAAACCCATGGAAGCACCAGGACCAAAATGACCACTTTGCTTTTCTGTTTGAGAAGATGCAACAGATTCTACTGTCATACGAGTACGAACACGCTCATCTTGCGCAAAAGTACCCATTGTATTTGCAATCAAAACATTTTGAACAATATCTTGATATTTTAATATTGTTTGGGAAATGATATCACTATATAAAAATGCTGCTGATGATGCACCTCTCATAACATTTATTTTTTGTTTTTTAGATATACTATCAGGCATTTTTTGTATTACATTATAATTATTTTCTAAATGCTTTGTAAAATCAAATACTCTTGCTGTTTTATTTTTTCCTTTCATAGCAAATGCTGCTGTTTTTGCTGTTTGTATTAAATTTTTTTCGCTCAAATCATTTGTATAAGCATATACTGCCTGATTTCCATAAAATAAGCGTATTCCTGCCCCCTTATCCCTTCCAGAAAGTGCAGTATCTACTGTCCCATTTGTCATAGAAATTGTATTTTTTTGTGTTTGCTCCACATATATTTCTCCAAAGTCTGCACATTGTTCTAATGCTGCTGTTAGTACATTTTCAATTACAGATTCTTTTAACATAGTCCTCTCCTTCCTTTTATGATTACTGTTATATTACTTTTCACACAAATATGTTAACATAGGCAAACTATTTACACAACTTATTCTGATGATTGTTTATATAAAAATATTGTATTCTGTTTTTGTTCGCCAGTATATCCTTTTATATCTTCTGCTGATACATATTCTTTTCCATATAAAAAAGTAACAGATTCATTATTATAATATATTCCCATTTCCTGTATAATCGTATTTTTCGCAATATATATTTTGTTATTTTTTACATATCCCTTATAAAAACTTTTATACCATATTCTTTGTTTATCAATACATTCTATATTCTGTATTTGTTTGCGATATGCATTTAAAACTTTTTCATTCTCTATAATACTATAATTTTCTCCTTCTAATTGTTTTCCATATTGTCTTGTTAAGTTCACACTATCATAAACAATCGCTTTTATCTCTGGATATGTCTTTATACTTTCATACAATCTTGTTATTTCATCACTTGCCTCTTTTTCTGTATATTTTGAATTTTTTTCAGAATAATGAGAAATTCCTACATGAGATAACATTAAGGGTTTTTGTTTCTGAAAAATAGCATACCAACGTTCTAGCATTTCTGCAATATCTTTTCCTTGATTTCCTCCATTTTCATATATAGACAAGCCTATCCAATCCGTATTTTGGGGATAATAAGCATACCAATTTTCTATATTTTCTATTGACATTGTCCATATAAAAACAGCATTGGGCGCTTTTTCTCTAAAAATTTCTCTTGCCTTTTGATAATATTTTTTATAATCTTCACCATTACTATAATCTTCGCCATTAGGATAAAAATCAATCAACATCGGAATACGATATTGATTTGCTTTTTCTGCCGCTTTCTCTAAATACTCCTGTTCAAAAGGAAAATTTCTATTTGATGGCTGTATGACTAATAGGGGTATTTTTTCATTGACATAACATTCCAATATATCCATCATAGGAAATTCTTCTGTTAATGTTGTTGTAAAACCATATATTTCATGGCTTTTTTCTGTCAATTTTTCAAAATATTCCATACTTTCTATATTTTTATCCTGTTTAATAAACGCGCCTAACAAAATCTTTCCTTGTTCTGGTTCAAATATCTCTTTTTCCCTTTTCTCTCCCTCATAATAAACAGTCATTTGTTGTATTGGTGTTTGTTGCGTTTGCTGTATTTCTTGTGATACGATTTCATTTGTACAGCCACATAAAAACAATGCTACCAATAAAAAAGTCACACGTTTCATAAAAATCCTCCCTTTTTTTGAAAGCATGACCTTTTTTATTACAGATTATTCCTGATTAATTAAGTAGGTGTTAATGACATCTAAATATTGTAATATACCATTTTTATGCTTAATGTGATATTGTTCCTCAAAAGCAGAAAGGGGTATTGATTTTCTTCCTCCCTTTTGGGAATCTGTCCAATACTGCTCTAATGTTTCAAATGGTAAGAAATAAAAACTATCTATTGCTGAAAAATAAACCAATAAAAATGAAATTCCATTTTGTTTTTGAAAGTCTTTCATAAATGCAATTTGATGAGGATGTATATTTTGTATGGGTAAACTTTTTAATGTCGTTTCTTTTGCATCGAAACAAACAGCAATACCCTGTACCACGCCTATATAATCTACTGTACTTTGTTTATCAAAATAAGCTAATGTGATAATTCTTTTTTCATTACTTACTTCTACTGGTGTAATTGGTGTAGGTATTTTTTGAAATAATGCTAAACCCCTTTGTCTATAATAGTCATTTGTAAAATTCACTAAATCTTCTAATGCACTTCCTCTTAGTCCTCTTGTATTCCAAAATCCCATAACTCCTCCTATAATGTTTTAATATAATATTATAAATGCAAATTATAAATTGCTTTTAGTGCTGTTTGTTGAATTAATTCCCTTTCATCATGTAATGCTTTTTTTAATATAGGCAATGCTTTTTTTGTTTTACTGTTTCCTAATGCAATAATTGCATTTCTTTGCAGTATCTTTTTTCCTCTCCAGCCTGCTGCTGTTCTGGCAAACTTTTCAGCAAATGCTTTATTAGAACAATAAAGTAGCTCTTCTAACAAAATATCAGTTTCTTTTTCATCAAAAGAGTGTAATGCTTTTTGATTTTTAGGGCAAACAATTTGACAAATATCACAGCCATAAATCTGTTTTCCCATTGTTCTCATTACTTCAGAAGATAAAACCGTTTTTGTTTGTGTTAAATAAGAAATACATTTTTCTACATGAAATATATTTTCAGATAATGCACCTGTGGGACAGCATAATATACACTTTTTACAGCTTCCACAATCCTCTAAAATCATTTCTTTTTGATTTAATGATAAATTCGTCATCATATATCCTAAAAAGGCGAGAGAGCCAAATTTCGCTGTATGAACTGAGCCATTTTTTCCTATCCATCCTGTTCCTGCCCTTACAGCAACAGCTCTATCTACAAGAGGTCCTGTGTCCACAAAATACTGACATTCAAAATTTTTTACTTTTTGTTTTAAAAACTGTTTCAAATCTTCAAAATGCCTTTTTAGTATAACATGATAATCCTCTCCCACTGCTGCTACAGAACATTCTCCTGTCAGCAAATTATTATTTTGTTTTATTTTTTTTCGATAACCATAAGCCATAGCAAAAACAATAATACTTTTTGTATTTTCCATTGTCATAGTTGGAATGATACGCTTTTGTATATTCTGTTCTGTAAAGCCTTTTAAGTTTTTATTTTTTTGTAACAATATTTTTTCCTGTTCCCAAAAAGGTTCTGCTGATGTTATACCTGCTTCTAAATTTCTTTTCTCTGCAAATATATATATTTCTTGTTCTAGTGTCATATTTTCTCCTTTATTGTAATATTGTAAAAAGAACACTCCTTATGGAGTGTTCTTTTTTATTGATTATTGTGTTGGTCCTTCTACTGTTCCATCTGGATGAACAATAGTAACATATCCAGTATCTAATCCTCTTTGCATCCAGCTTACCCAATATTCGTTTGTACCAAGAATTTCATTAGGTACTACTCTACGTGTTAAAGTTAAATATAATGAACCTATTACATTACCTTCTACATCACAAAGTGGGTGAGGGAATGATATAGATGTTGCGCCCAAAGGAGCATTGGTATAACTTACTGTAAATTGATAAATACCCTGTCCTACTGCTCTGCCTTCTATATCTCTAGCTGTTTTCATTTTTACATCTTTTTGTGATACTCTATATACTGTTTCAGTTGCTCTACCTTGTGGATTGATTACAAGTTCTCCTCTTTTTGGATTAACATCTAATTTATCAAGTAAAACTTGATATGTTAATGGATTGATAGAACCATCTGTATCTTGATAATACAATGCTTCATCTGAACTTATTGTAACCGCACCACTATAAAGTGCATCTTTATCATATTCAGGAGGATTAATACTATAATTGATTCTGATGCCTGGAGGTGTCACATCTAATGCACCAAATTCTTCAGAACATTTTACATCAGAATCCTGTCCCAATACACTGCTTGTTCCCAGCCAGTTTCTTGCCACTGCGTGCAGAATATATTTTACACCTGGTTTTAATCCCTTTATTTCTAATTCTACTGTTGCACGCCCTATATCTGGGTCTACTTCTATTTTAGTAGAAGAATATACAAGGGGCTGATTACTAGGTGTAGTAAAACCATTTTTAATTTGTTCTGCTTCAATCTCTCCTGGAGCATATCCATTACTGCTGTCACTTGTTTTTGTTGGATATACAACATAGAATAATTGACAATCTTTATCCACTGTAACCTCAATAATTCTCGAATCCACTGAATTTGTACGGTTTGTAACAATAATAGGATTAATTACTGGTGCTACTAATGGTTTTGTTTTAAAGCGATTGATATATAATGCAGAAGGGTCAGCAGGTGTACCTTTCAAAACACTATACATTATATATTCTGTATCTGGTGTCAATCCTTCTATTTCCAAATCGTCCATAATAAGATATGCATTTGGTATAGAATATCGTCCCTTAATTGCAATATCATCACTAATGTTACCCAAATATACATCTTGATTTGTAATGGTTGCATTTTCAACATTATCATGAGGCAATATCATATAATACATTGTTGCTGGCTTATCCGTCTGCACACGAGGACGGATAGTATAGTCACCTACATACAGATAATTTTGAGGAAATTCTGTAGGTGAAGTAGACTGGAATGGGTCAAGCATAGGATAATTTTCTATAAATTTTGGCACTACTGTATCTGTAAAAGGTATTGTCATACTAAAAGGCATAGGGTTTGTTACTTCCAAAGCACCTGCTTTTATAGCATCTTCAAAGCCTTTTATAGGAGCACCTGCTGCTGGTTGTAATGTTGTTCTAGAACCAACAACACATTTTATGCTGATATTTACATTTGCTGTCCAACCTGCGCTTTCTGGTTTTCCGTCTATACTGCGTACTTTTATAGCATATTCTTTTGCTTCCAACTGATTAAATCTTTCAAAAAGATATGTTGGCTCATTATGCATTACTCTGTCTAATATATAATGCAATGAAATACCATTTATACCAGTATCACTATCACTTGCATTAATTTGTGCATCATAATCTGTTTCCTGTCCAGTATTTAAGTCAATTCTTGTTCCTGTTAACAATCTAAAATCTGTATCATTTGGACCTTTTTCATATAAGTCAAATGTAATATTAGAATCAGAATAAATGAGCATATCATAAAGCAATTCATCATTTGTATCATTAGATTGTGGTGTTGCTGTAAATGTTACATCATAATTTTGTGGTGCAATCGTTTGTACTAATGATACCAATGAAGGTACTGTCCTAAATTCTGGAAGCATTGTTTTGTCTTCCATTTTATTGTTTGATGTATCTGTAATTTTATTTAATTCAAATTGATATTTTGAACCACTGCTCATTGGTATAGCACGAGATGGGAATGTAATAACTGTTTTTCCCTTTTCCAATGTAACAGTTGCTCTATCAAAATTAATATCAACTGTTTTTCTTTCTGTTGTTGTAATATCATATAATGTAATATGATTTTTTAAATTTTCTGGTGAAAGGTCAACAAATTCACTATCCTCTATTACTTTCACTTCTTCGCTAAATACAATTCTTACATCAGAAGAAACAGCTGGATATTCATTCATCATTTCTGTAAATTCTTGCTCTGCTGTAGGTGGAATTTCGTCCAATGTTTTAATTAATATTTTTTCAATATCAGACATATTTCCATCATTATCTACAGCAACCATATAAAGGTCATAAGCAATTTGTTCTTGTAGTCTAGTAACATTAACACTACCTTCTGTTTCCATTTTTGCTGTGCCTGAACCTTTTGAAACACCTGTTGTTCCATTCACAACAGCCTGTTTTGCTTCGTCAGAAGTCAAAGGAGGTATTGTTGTAGAGCCCACTGGAGGAGGTGGGAAATCCTCTCCTCTATCCATAACAACATAATATACTTTTGCATCTTCATTTATTTTATATAGCACTTCCACGGAATTTTTAGTCAATTTATTTGGTTTTGGATAATCTTCCATAAATTCTGGCGGTGTTTGGTCAGCTGTTGTAAATGTTATTTTTTTCATTGCTGTATCTTTTTCGCCGTCATTTCCTACAATATATAAATCGTATGTTTGTTTTTCTTCCAAACCAGAAATACCAAAATTAAATTCTATATTTTTTTTACAATCTGTTATTGTACCTTTTGCTAAATTTCCGCTGAGTTTTCCTCTTCTAACCTCATATTGTGTTGGTGCCAAACTTCCTGTTGGAAACAATGCCCAATATGTTGTTAAATCTTTATTTGTAATTGCGGAAATTGTTACTGTTGTATTTGTTGTTTCAGATATCTTAGGAGAACTAGATAAATACTGTGGTGATGTATTATCTGTTGTGGTAAATGACTTTCTTTCTCTTGTACTCATATCATCTCTGTCATCTACTAAAGCAGCTGTAAATATGTAGTCTGCATCTTTTGTTAAACCACTTACAGTAATTGTATAATCTGTATTTGATTTTGGTATATTCATACTACCAGATTTCACAATATCTTTTCTTTTATTTGGTTTTAACAAATCGTCATCTGAAACAGAACCACTATCAGATTCTGTTACTGCCCAATAAATCGTACCTGGTTTATTCGTTTGTACAATAAAAGATACTCTTGTAGCCTCTACTTCATCTAATTTCGGATACTTTCCTAATATCCTTGGGAAAGAAGATGCTTCTTCTGCATCTTTACTTGTCATTTTTTTGCCATTTATCGTAGCAGTTGCACCTGGGCGTAATGTAATGCTATCTGGTAACATAGCAATTACAACTTCATCTGCATTGATATTTACCTGACCAATGTCACCATCGCCATTTATTGTTGTTTTCACATCAATAAATACTTCTGCTACATAGGTATCTTCATCTAATGTTGTTGTACTATCTGTGGCTGTTTCATCAATAACAAGTGTATTGATTTCGCCAGAATTTAAATAAAGATTATTTTTTGCTCCTATTACTGTTATTTTGTCATATGTACCCATTAAATGCAAATCAGTATCTTCTGGACCATTTAATTCTAAATTTTGAAAACCGCCTTCTATATCAGAAAGTTCTTCCAAATAAGATGTTGATTTTATTTTTGTATTAGTAATTTGTGTACTGCCATCTATTTTAACAGAAACTGGTTTATCTTCTGGAGCATCTATAATCATTTCTCTAATTGTAGAATCTGTAAAAGTAATACTACTTCCACCAATATTACTTTCTCCTCCTCCGCTTATAATAACCTGACCTTTTACAGTAACATTTCTTAAATTAGTATAACCAAGTTCTACACCTTCTGTAATATACAAATCTCCATTAATAACTGTATCAGAAAGTGTTACACCTGATTTTGATATTGTTACATTACCATCCACAGTACCATAATTATAATTACCTGGCTGATTGATAATTTTTCCTAAAGCATTATATAATATTGTTCCTGCTTCTGCTCTTGTAATATTATCTTTAGGACGAAATGTTCCATCTTGATAACCACTTACAACGCCTTTATCTGTTGCAGCATTAATAGAGCCTCTACTCCATGTTGGAAAATTAATACCATCTACAAAATCAGTATTTACTCTGTCATCTTCTTCATATTTCAAATTTCTGGTTAAAAAAGCAACTGCTTGCTCTCTTGTCAAATTGTCTGATGCACCTGAAACATTTCTTCCACTTCCCACAAAATAGCCTTGTGTTGTAGCAATATCAATTTCATTTGCATACCATTCTGTACCTTTGATATCTCTAAAATTTACTTTACCTGTTGTTTCATGGTAGCCCATACCTTTGTTGAGCATCGTTACAAATTCTGCTCTTGTAATATCATTGTCAGGATTCATATTTCCATTTGTATCACCTGACATAATACCATTATCGTACAAACTTCTTAAATATGTTTCAGCCCATTTACTGCCATTCATATTAAAGCCTGCTGCATGAGTTTGTTTTATAAACAAACTCTCTGGAATAAAAAACTGGTTCCCCAGCATAGAAACTGCAGCAGCAACGGCTATCATTTTTTTTGCTTTGCCCTGCATTTTTTTCATCATTTATTTTTCTCCTCCATAACTTTAATTTTTCTACGGTGACGTCTTAGTTGTGTTTTAAATATTGCTTCTCTAAGCAAACGCTCTCCCACAATATTTAAATCTAAAAACTTACTGCCATAAACATACATATTTTTATCTGGTAAAAATTCCTTTCTCATAATTTCCACATCAATAATAATAGGGTTTGATGTAATAGGAATTACTACTTCATAACTATCCTCTTTGTTTAAATCCGCTTTTGAAACAAATCCCATACCACCACAACTAATATCATTTGTAGCAATTGGTATTGCTCTAGGAATTTTTTCTTTATCCATAGGAAATGTTTTGATTAAATTTGTTTCTACACGAATTTTTAATTTAATTTCTCTTCTCATTTGTGCACTGATATTTACTACATCACCAAATGAAACAATATTATTATTGATTTCTACAATTTGTCCTTGATAAATTTCTGCATAACTTTCCATTGCATGAAATTTTACTGCTTTTAGTCCCTTTAATATATTTATGTCATCAACTATTTTCATGGTCATTTTTGTTCCACGTCTATCCATTAAAACAGCCTCACATAAAACCATATCATTATTTTCAGAAAGAATGGCATATTTTTCTTGTGCCAAATCAAACACCTCCTAAAAAAATTTATTCATCATACTCATCATCTTCGTCATTTTCATTTTGTGCAAAATTTAAAAAGAAAACATAAATATCCACTACTGCTTTATAAAGTTCCTCAGGTATTTCTGAACCCAATTCTAATTGTGTTAATATTGTTGTCAAAGATGTGTCTTCATAAATGGGAACTTTATTTTCTCCTGCAATTTCAATAATCTTTTCTGCAACATGTCCCATACCAGATGCTACAATAACAGGGGCAATATTTTTATCAACATCATACCGCAGTGCTACTGCTTTTTTATTCAATTTATCATTAAATCCTGACATTGACTGCATTCATCCTTTCATATAGCTTAGGAAATACCTCTGATATTGTTTTAGGCGCTTGCAAAACATCTGTATACAACGATTGAAAACGTAAACCATTTCTCTCCATAATATTGCTCATACCTTCTTGAATCGTTTTTTTGTGGGCAGACAATTTTTCTGGATAATATAACTGCATATCTACATTTTCATCTCTTGAAAGCAGAATCATTTCAAAATAGCCTACTTCCTTAATGTCAAATTTTATAAATAATCTAATTTGTTTTTCTTTTTCTCCGTTACTGCCTCCATTTTGAGGCTGGTCATCTGGGTCAATCCACATTTCTGAAAACATTAGTCTGCCTCCAATATCTGCTGGAACCATTAAATGCAACAAAGGCATATAAACGCTTTCATTTAACAAAAGAGAATTAATAATATTTGCAAAAACAGCTTTTGCTTCATGACTGGATTCTGTACCATTCATTCCTCTTTCTAATATTTCAGTCAATTTATCTAAAAGAGTATATTGTTCTGTTGCTCTTTCAAATTCTGTATTTGCTAATATTTTCCCTAATTGTTCTGGTGAAATATCTCCTAATTTTTCTCTTACACTTGCAAAACTCATCAAATGAGAAAAAGATTTTAAAAATGCTGTTTTATCCCCATTTTCATAACGGGCAATATTTAGTGTAAGCATTGTCATCCAATCTCTTGCTTTTCCTAAATCATATGTTGCACTAACATATTTTGACAAATAAGGTATGATTTCATTTTTCAGTACTGCCGTATTAGCAGTAGTATTTCCTGGTTCACTTCCAGTATATAACTTAGTCATCAATTCTGCAAGTGTATCTCCATAACTTCTTGGAATAGATTGTCTGATGTTTTGTAAATTCTGCATAATTTGATTCATTAAATGAGGTCCTGCAGACATATCATTATATCGTTTTAAAAAATCTAATATACTTGTTCTTAACTCAACAGAAGACGCTTGGTCTAATATTTGTCTTAAAACATTAAAAAATGCTCCTTTAAATTTAACAGCAGAAGCAGCTTGATTTTTTAAAAAATAAACAAGTTCTCCTTCTGTCATTTTGAGCATTTCCATAAAATTTGAAATTTCCTCTGTAAAATTTTCACCCATACCAGAGCTGACCACAATGCCCATACGAGAATAAATTAAATCTGTAATCATTTGTGTTAATGCTGGTGTATCCCTCACCATCTGCATAAATGTTTCATAGTTTGATTCATAATTTAGTGCTTTTCTTTGCGTATCTGTTGATACGCCTTCTCTGCCATCTGGACGAACTACTTTTGATGGGTCTACTATATTTTGTATACTAGGGTCATTTTCTCTTATGGGATTTGTTCTTGTCGAATTTTCAGTCCCAGTAAGAGGTGTTGTCACTTTTAATAAATCTGCCACTTTTTTCACCTGCACTTTAATTATATTTATACTATTATTTTTTTTCATAATCTGCCGATATAGATACTAGATAATAAAAACATATGAGGGGTGTAAGTATGGATAACGGCATGGAAAATATGCTAGATATGTATCTTTTTGAAACAAATTCACTTTTAGAGCAGCTTGATGAAGTCCTTCTTGATGCCGAGAAAGCTGATACTTTTACAAGTGATAGTGTAAACGAAATCTTTCGCATCATGCATACTATCAAAGGTTCTTCTGCTATGATGGAATTTTCCTCATTGATGACAATAGCACATCGTATTGAAGATTTATTTTTTTTCATTCGCGAAAACACCATTGATAGTATTGATGAAGAACATAAAAAGGAACTTTTCAATCTCATGTTTTTTTCCACTGATATGCTTCGTGCTGAAGTGGAAAAATTAGAAAATAACGAGCCACTCACTAGTAATGTCGACAGTTTTGTTGAAAAAGTTAATAGCTTTTTAAACAAAATCAGTAATAAAACAGATGACTCTACTCATTCTGCAGATGATAAAGAACAGCAAGACCATGAAAAATCAGAAAATGCATATGTGGAATTACCAGATGATGGCTCAAAGGCATTTTTAAAAGTAACATTTGATGAAGGCTGCGGCATGGAAAATTTACGTGCATTTATGTTGGTTACTTCTGTAAAAGATATTTATGAAAATTTAACATTTTATCCACCAGATGTAGAAACCAACCCTGCTACTGCAGCAGTAATTATTGAAAAAGGATTCCTTTTAGGTTTCGATACAAAACAAACACTAGAAGCAGCATTGGATATTGTTAAAAATTCTGGTAATGTACAATCCTATGAAATATTAATACCGCCAGAAGCTGAAAAACAAGAAAAAGAAACTGCTATACAACAAGAAAGTGAAACTGTAACACAACAGCATATTGATGCAGCTCCTGTGCAAAAAGTACAAGCTCCTGCACAAAATGCACAAGCATCACAAAATACAAATAATACTAATGTAACTCATGTTGGTGCAAATAAACAAAGTTTGATTAGTGTTAATTTATCCAAATTAGATAAATTAATGATGCTTATGGGAGAACTTGTTATTACAGAATCTATGGTAACATCTTCTCCAGAATTACAAGGATTAAAATTAGATAATTTTACAAAATCTGCTCGTCAATTAAGAAAATTAACAGATGATTTACAAGATACTGTTATGTCTATTCGTATGATTCCTGTGGCAGGTGCATTCCAAAAAATGAATCGTATTGTTAGAGATATGAGCAAAAGTTTAAACAAAGATGTTCGTTTAACAATTATAGGAGAAGATACAGAAGTAGATAAAACAATCGTAGACAGCATTGGTGACCCTATCATGCATATGGTTAGAAATTCTATGGACCATGGCATTGAAGAAACAGTAGAAGAAAGAATTAAAGCAGGTAAAAATCCACAAGGTGAAATTATACTTTCTGCAGAACATACAGGAAGTGAAGTTATTATTACCATACAAGACGACGGTAAAGGTGCAGACCCTGCTAAAATATTGGAAAAAGCAAGAAGAAACGGTATTTTAACAAAACCAGAAAGCGAATATTCTCAAAAAGAAATTCTTGCTCTTTTAATGGCACCAGGATTTTCTACAAATGAACAGGTAACAGAATATTCTGGACGTGGCGTTGGTATGGACGTAGTAAAGAAAAATATTGAAAAAGTTGCTGGTACTGTTACAATAACAAGTGAGTTAGGAAAAGGAATGTGTACTACAATGAAAATTCCATTGACTATGGCTATTGTAGATGGTATGGAAGTTTCTGTTGGAAAATCAATATTTACAATTCCTATTTCAGATATACAGCAATCCTTCAAAATTACTCCTGAAGAAATTATTTACGATGCACAAGGACAGGAAATTGTAAAAAGAATGGATAACTTCTATCCTGTTATTAGAGTACATCGTCTATATAATATCGAAACAGAAATTACCAATTTAGAAGATGGCATACTTGTTTGGGTAGGGGAAGGAGATAAATCTTACTGCTTGTTTGTAGATGAACTTTTAGGTGAACAACAAGTTGTTGTAAAACCATTGCCTTCTTATTTGAACGCATATAATATTAAAAAATCAGGTATCGGCGGTTGTACTATTTTAGGCGATGGCAATATCAGCATTATATTAGATACTACTACTCTTCATCACACTACCAGCGGTTATGCTTATTAAGTGATTCTGAATATATAATATTGGAGGACTCAATTTATGACTGAAGAATATAATGAAATGGACATGGAAAAAAGCCAAGCCCTAAATGTAGAAATAAAAGAAGATGCTAAAAAATTTCTTACATTTTTGTCAGATGGTTTAACATTTGCAATTGATGCCACAAATGTTGGTGAAATCATTACAAATTATCCCATCACTATGGTGCCAAATGTTCCATCTTTTATAAAAGGAATTATCAATTTGAGGGGACAAATTATACCAATTATTGATATTAGAGAAAAAATGCATAAAATGCCTTTAGAAGAAACAGATACTTCCTGTATTATTGTTTTAGATATTAATTCCACTTCCATAGGTATTTTTGTAGATGCAGTATCTCATGTAGTAGATATTTATGAAAGTAACATTTCCCCTATGCCTCCAAATAGTTCTCAAGAACTAGTAAAAGGTATGATGTCTCTTTCAAAAGAAATGGTAATATTATTTTTTGATTGTGAGCTATTGCTTCAAGATACTATGTAATGATATAATAAAAAGTAATGATTTAGTAGGTTATTCTTTTTGTGGATTTTCCCACACCAACAAACTTTTTATAAAAAGTTTGTTGGTGTTTTAACACAATTATGTTGCTCTATGCTCTATTAATATACAAAAAACAATAAAACAGCAGTTTGTTCATGAAATAAAGTCTTTTGGGGTAGACTTTATTTGAATATGCAAATTTTTTAATCATACTATAAGTAATATGTTAATTTTATTTTTTTAAAGCTTGTAAGAATAGGAGTTTATATATGCTTACCATTACAGACCAAGACTTTTTACGTCTTGTTGATTATGTACAAAAAAATTTCGGTATTGATTTATCTAAAAAGAAGCAGCTTATTACCAGCCGGCTTTCTAACTCTATTGTTACAGCTGGATTTGCTGATTTTTCTGCTTATATAAATCACATTATACAAACATCTGACAAAAATAGTATTGAAATGATGTTAAATAAATTAACAACAAATTATACCTATTTTTTAAGAGAAGCAAATCATTTTGATTTTTTAAAAAATACAATATTGCCTCGTTTGATAAAACAAAAAAAAAATAAAGTGCTTAGTATTTGGAGTGCAGGCTGTTCTTCTGGAGAAGAACCTTATACCATATCCATGATTTTAAAAGATTATCTTGGAGCACAAGCTGCCGCATGGGATACTCGTGTTTTGGCAACAGATATTTCACAAAAAGTATTGGCACAAGCACAAAATGCAATATATGAGGCTGAATCTTTGTCAAAAATACCTGACAGGTGGAAAACAGAATATTTTAAAAAACTGCCTGATGGGCGTTATGCAGTGGCTCCTCATATTAAATCTAATGTAATATTTAGAACATTTAACCTCATGAATCCAATACAATTTAAAATTAAATTTGATGTTATTTTTTGTCGAAATGTTATGATTTATTTCGACCAGCCAACAAAAGATGCTTTGGTAAATCGTTTTTATCATGCAACAAATGTAGGTGGTTATTTGTTGATTGGTCATTCTGAATCATTAAATAAAGAACGTTTAGCATATAAATATATTATGCCTGCTACATATCAGAAAATATAGTATTTTATTGTTATAAAATTAATGATATAATAATATCAAAATTTGTTTTACAGATTAATTATAAACATTTGCTGTATAACAATACTTTGTTGTTCAGCGAAAATTTTATCATTCACTGAACAATATTAGTAAATACCCACTGTCGTATGGACAGGTGGGAATTACTAATGTCTGATAAACAACCATTTACTTTATTACCAACCCGAAAGGATACGGTGTTTCTTTTATGGAAAAAAAAATTAAAGTTCTTGTTGTCGATGATTCTATGCTTTTTCGCAAAGTTTTAATTGACAGCCTATCAAAACATAATGATATTGAAGTTGTAGGATATGCAGTAGATGCTTTTGACGCAAAAGCAAAAATACCTGTGCTTTGTCCTGATGTCGTAACATTAGATGTTGAAATGCCACGTTTAAATGGTATCTCCTTTTTGAAACAATTAATTCCACAACATCCTGTTCCAGTTGTTGTTGTTTCTTCTTTAAATATCAATGTATTTGAAGCACTTTCTGCTGGAGCTGTTGATTTTGTAAGAAAACCAGATATGACAAAGCAAAATACTGTGGATATCTTTTTAAAAGACTTGGCTGGAAAAATTAGAATTGCTTCTAAAGCGATTGTTCATCAGCCAAAACCAAGAGAAGCTGTCAAGCCAATTATGCCTTCTCCTTTAAACTCTGCAAAATTAAAATCTATGGTAATTGCTATCGGTGCATCTACTGGTGGAACAGAAGCAACATTAACCGTTCTGAAGGATTTGCCTCCAGATACTCCAGGTATTGTTGTAGTACAGCATATGCCAGAAGGTTTTACAAAAATGTATGCAGAAAGATTAGACCGTTTATGTCATATGCGTGTAAAAGAAGCAAAATCTGGTGATGCTATTGTAAGAGGGCAAGTACTGATTGCTCCTGGTGGAGAACTGCAAACAAAAGTAGTTCGTCAAGGCAGTGGTTTTGCTGTAAGCTGTGCTCCTGGGGATAAAGTCAGCGGACATAGACCTTCTGTTGATGTATTGTTTACATCTGTTGCAGAAACAGTTGGTAAAAATGCTGTTGGTATTATTATGACTGGCATGGGTCGTGATGGTGCTGATGGTTTATTAAAAATGAAAAAAAATGGGGCTTTTACTATTGGGCAAGATAAAGAGTCTTGTATTGTATATGGTATGCCTATGGTAGCACAAAATATTGGTGCTGTTGAAGTACAGGCTTCTTGTGAAAATATTGCAGGTGTATTGCGCAGACATTTAGTCAAAATACAATAAAAAATAACAAAAACCCCTTTTACTTTTTTAAGCCCAATATTTTCACAAATATAAATAGCCGTTCTTTCAAAAAGAACGGCTTTGTTCCTTATTAATGCCTTGAAAGGAGGCTTTTTTTTGAGAGCTAAAAAAACAGAAACGGTATCTGAACCAGTCAAAAAACCCCCTGTTACACTCACACAATCAAATGCTATATTTGCACTGGATATTGGTACACGCAGTGTTGTTGGCATTATAGGCGTACATGATGGCAGTATTTTTCATGTATTAGATTATGAACAAGCATTTCATCAAGAACGTGCTATGCGTGATGGACAAATTGAAAATATTGCACTTGTGGCTGATGTTGTCAAAAAAGTAAAATCTGCATTGGAAAAACGAAATAAACTTAAATTATCAAAAGTTTGTATTGCAGCAGCAGGACGTGCTTTAATTACCAAAAAAATAATTTATACACAAGAATTAAATCCTACTGAAGAAATCACAGAAAATTTATTAAGTGCCATGGAATATTCTGCATTAGGTATTGCACAATCAGAATTTGACCATGATTTAGAGGAACATCCTGAAAATAAAACAACATTTTATTGTGTAGGTTACAGCATAACAAAATATAAATTGGATAACTATCAAAGTAGTACTATTATAGGTCATAAGGGTAAAGAAGTAACGATTGATTTAATTGCTGCATTTTTGCCTCAAAATGTGGTTCAAAATCTTTATGCTGTTATGACAGCAAATCAATTAACAGTAGAAAATTTAACATTAGAGCCTATTGCCGCTATTAATGTTGTTGTACCAGAAGATATTCGTTTATTAAATATTGCATTAGTAGATATTGGTGCGGGTACAAGCGATATTGCTATATCAAAAGATGGAAGTATCATAGCTTATGATATGGTAACAACAGCAGGAGATGAAATTACAGAGGCAATTATGCAGAAATGTCTTTGTAATTTTGAAAATGCAGAAAAAATTAAAATTGCTTTAGATACAGATGATTCTCAAATTATCTATAAAGATATCTTAGGCAATACTCATAAAGAAGTAAAATCAAAACTATTAAAAAGCCTAAAACCTGCAATTAAAACATTAAGTGAAGCAATCGCAAATGGTATTATAAAAGCAAATGGAGATGCTCCTACTGCCGTATTTTTAGCTGGTGGCGGTTGCCAAATTCCAGGATTTTGTCAAGCTATTGCAACAGAATTAAAAATACCTTTTGAAAATGTTGCAATATCCGGAAATCAGCCTTTTAAAAATGTTGCTGTTTATGACAAAAAATTACAAAATCCTGAATTTATTACTCCTCTTGGTATTGGTGCTATGTCATCTATATATAAAGGCTGTGATTTCTTTTCTATTACAATCAATGGAAAAAAACAAATGCTTTTAAATTACAGAGAATCAAAAGTATTAGATGCTCTTTTACTTTCTTCTATTAAGCCTCAAAACTTAATTGGTTTTCCTGTTCGTTCTATCAATTATTATATTGACGGAAAAAGATACAACAAAAAGGGTGAGAATACTGTTCCAGGAGAATTATTTGTAAATGGAGAATTGGCTTCCATAGATACAAAAATTAAACAAGGCGACGTCATTATAGCAAAGGAAGCAATACCTGGAAAACAGCCTACTATTACAATTAAAGAATTAAAAGAACAACCAGAATTCCATTTTTCTGTCATTGTAGATGAAGTATTAGCGGAAGTACCTGTTATATTTTATAAAGATGGACAGCAATTAGCAGATGATTATATTATAAAACCTATGGACAGAATTACAACAGAATCTGTTATTACATTAACAGATTTGTTGGATTATATGGAAACAACATTCCAGCCAGAAGAAATGACCATGATGATAAATAATTCCATAGCAAATCAAGATACATTAATTGCGGCTGGTGACCAAATTTCTTTTATTTCAAAACAACAGCAGAAACAAATATCTGAAGAATTATCACAACAAAATGAAATGGAGGGCATTGCTCAACAACAATTAAATACACAGCAAGCAGAAAAAACAGAAGAAGAAAAAATATATTCTGAAGTAACAATGAAAACAACTGAAAATGAAATGATAATACAACAAAATAATTTAGAACAATCATCAGAACAAACAAAACAAATAGAACAAATGGAGCAAAATCAAATGGAACAAAATCAAGTAGAACAAAATCAAATAAAACAAACAAAACAAATACTTGCAACAGAACAGCAAACAGAAACAAATGTTGCAAAAAGTGAAGTACCACATTTATCAGAAAATGCAGATAGTATTGTTGTTTGTATTAACAATGTATGGAAAACAATACCTTTAAATAATAGAAAAAAATTGCTTTTTTATGATATGTTGAATTATGTAGATATAGACCTTGAAAAACCACAGGGAAATATTATATTAAAGCTGAATGGTGAGGATACTGCTTATACTGCAAGTGTTTCTCAAGGTGATTCCATAGAAATCGCATGGGACAAGCCAGAATAATTACTTTAAAAAATCTAATTTTTTAAAAAGTTTATGAACTTTTAGATTTTCCATTTTTTCATAATAAGCCATATATTATTTTTATAAATGATATATGGCTTTTGTTATACTAAAAAAATAAAATAAGCAGTAAAATCCCCTTAGCTATTATGATTTGCGTTCTTTTGCCGATATATGTAATAAGTAAATTATTTTTAGAAATACTAAATATATTAAAGTGAAATATATTTATAAATTTGTTATACAAATTTATTGCAAATAAACAGCATTGATATTTACTAATGTCTGATAAAGTGCATAATAATAAATTTCGCATAAAGTGAATTGGGGTGATTCCATGAAAATAGCATCTAATAGTCTTCATACTTCTTATACTATACAAAAAGAAACGGCAAGGCTGCAAACTTCTGAAAAAAATCAAAGAAGGATTAACAGAAATTTTGACAAAATTTTGATTCAGTCCACTCCTTCTTCTGATTCCAACGACAACTTTGTCAGCAATATTACAAGTAAACTTTCTTCAGAAGTAAGAAAACCAGCGTCTTCGGAACAACTCAACGAACTTCGGCAAAAGGTTGCTGAAGGAACTTATCAAATAGATTTAGACGCTATTGTAAAAAAGATATTGTTTTAATAAAAAGTATTTATTTTTTTATCATATAAAAAATAGAAAAGCAAGCCACTCTTTTATAAAGGGGTGGATTGCTGTTGTTTATCACTATAAAAGGAGTTATTATGTATAAATTAGATGATTTTTTAGACTTGCTTGAAAAACTTGTTTTGCTTTTTGATGATTTAACAGAAGTTGAACAAACAAAATTGGAAGCAGTTACAAAAAAAGATATTGATACATTAAACGATTGTATGAAAGAGGAGCAAGCTTATCTTTTACAGTTTCGTGGATTAGATAAAAAAAGAGAATCTATACAAAAAGATTTAGGCTTTGAAAATATGAAATTTTCACAAATCATTACAAATATTAAAGATAAACAATATCAGCAAGAATTTCAAGAATTATATGATGCATTAACAGAAACAATGGATTATTATCAACAAATTCATAGTAATGCTAAAAGCATTATAGAAGTCAAATTAATGGGCATTAACAGAGCATTAGATATATTACAGCAATCTACTGATGCTCCTCAAAACAGCACAACTTATGCCCCTAATGGACAATTACAAACAAATAATAAAATTAACTTCACAAATAAGATTATATAATATATAAATGGAGGTAATGTCAATGATTCGTTCAACATTCGCTGGCTTTACAACAGCACAGCTTGGTATGTCTGCAAGTCAAGCTGCTCTGAATGTAATTGGTCAAAATATTTCAAATGTTAATACAAAAGGATTTACAAGACAACGTGTCGATTTAGATAGCTTTAATGTTACAACAGGACCTAGACAATGGGGAAGCGTAAATGATACATTTATAGGAAATGGTGTTGTTGTAAATAGAATAGAGCAAGTGCGTGACCCTTATTTAGATTTACGTTTCCGTACAGAAATGGCAGGCGTAGGATATTATGATAAAACACTTGCTTCTTTAGAAGATTTACAAAGTGTTTTAGATGAAGTAGAAAAAGATGGTAGTATTCACAATCAGTTAGAAGCAGTATTCAAAGCACTGAATGAATTTAATCCGCAAGCTGCAAATAATGAATTTCAAAATATGGCAAAAACAGAATTACAGTTATTGTCACAGTATTTTAATAACTATTCTAACAGAATAGAGCAGGCAAAAACAGATAATATGACAGAATTTAAAGAACAAACAATACCTGCTATCAATCAACTTTTAAAAGATATTACAAGTTTAAATGTAAGTATTCATGAAAATGAAGTATTGGGTAATCCTGCACTGGAATTACGTGATGAAAGAAATTTACTCTTAGATGAACTTTCTAACTATGTTAAAATTGAAGTTACATATGATGATGAATATGTTGGACTTTCTAACAAAACCGCAGCAGAATGTACTGTAAAAATGGTTGGTGTAGATGAAAAAGGAAATCCTTTTAAATACACACTGATTGACCATGATAAAGCAGCAGAATTCCAAATTGATGATGAATGTTCTCATCTAACTATGACAGATGTAAATGGCAATCCTATTGCAGATATTGGTAGTGCATTAAAACCAAATGATGCAGATACTTTTACAGATACTGAAGTTACAGCAATTAATAATTTGCTTGAAGATATTCAATTTTTTACTAATGCAATGATTAAAGAAATGCAAAATATCGACAAACTAAATAATGATATCAATGGTTATGGTTCTCGAATTGTTACTTTAAGCAGACGTGGAAATGAACTTCATGAAGAATTAAATGATATATTAAAATCAGTAAGAGCAAATGATAGAGCAATCGCTACTACACAAGAACAATTAAACAATGCAACTCCTGGCTCTGATGAAGCAAAAAAATTACAAGAAAAATTGGATAGTTTGAATAACATTGCAACAATATATAATCAGAAATTATATGGGCAGGATACTGCACCTCAGAATATAGCTGGATTAAATGGCTTAGATCCTAATGGTACAGGTATTTACAATAAACTACTTAATATTTATGGGACAATTGTAGATGACAATACAAAAAGCTTTCCTCCTAATCCTCCTACTTATGAAAATCCAGCTACCACAGGTCAAATAGCTGAACAAAAAGAGCTATTAGACAATGCAAAAAAAGACTTGGCAGCAGCAAAAGAAAATTATGCTAAAATTGTACACAACTTAAATGTTGCACAAAAAGGTGACCAATACAAAGATGGCACATATGCAGATGGTGCATACGAAACCATTACAGACCCAACAGGAGCTAACTATACTCCTAAAGCTAATGCTGATGCACAGAAAAAAGGATTAACTGGTCATGCTAATGTTGTAATAGAAGAAGAAACATTCCCAGTAGAAGGTACAAAATTTTTCATTAAATTGCCTAATATTAAATTAGGAGGTACTTCTGCAAAAGATGGTAATGGTATTCCTTTATTTGATGCAGATACCAAAAAAGTAGCTAATTTTGCTATAAATGCTGCTGGTGACGAGATTACTATTACAGATACAAAAGGTGCAGAATATACAGAAGAAGTTGCAGATGTTGATGGCACACCTTATGAATTAGATGCTAATGGTAATATTGTAAAAGATGAAAATGGCAAGCCTATATTAGATATGGGTGACCAAACAAATATGTACGAAAAAATGCAGGAAGATAATGGTAGCATCAAAGCTGCTTTGGATATGTTTAATCGTGCTGGAGATTTTGATGGAACAAAAGACCGTGGCTATGATTATTATTTAAATATGCTTGATGTATTTGCAAGACAAATTGCAAAAGTATTTAATGAAGCAAATATGAAAGATAATGATGGCAATCCTCTGCTGGATTCTAATGGAAAACCAATTAGTTATGCAAATGCTCTTTTTGGTGCAGATGGTCAAGTACCCATAAAAAATGCAACAACTCCAGATGGTAAGAACTATCTTAGCTATGGTGGTGTAACAGCTACTGCTGATAAACCACTGCCTGACATATTCAAAACAGATGCAAATGGTAATTATCTTGATGCAACAGGCGCAGTTGTAAATATCCCAAATGGCACAACTAATGTACCTAATAATGTTGCACTAGATGCTTCTGCATTGGCTGCATATGGTATTGTAAAATATACAGGAGAAGCACATACAATTAAAGATGCTGCTGGTAATGATGTAACAGTAAATCCAGGCGACTGGGTAGATAAAGAAGGAAAACCTCTTCAATCAGGTGGTAACAATGTTACAAAACTTGAAACATTACAAGATTTACAGAATAGTACTATATTAGACCAAGCTGATCCTTTATTGAACCAAATTGCTAATGGTGATTTGAAACCAATGGATGGAAAAGTGCCAAAAATTGATTATGATAAAATTACAGCTGCTAATTTCACAATTACAAAAGATTGGGCGGACAACAAAACAAACTTTGTTCAAACACATGACCCATCTCAAACAGCAGGCTATAATGACAATATCAACCATTTAATTTCTGTATTTGGACAAAAATTAGATTATACATTTACACTGCCTGATGGCACACAAAAACAAATATTCAATGGTACTTTTGTAGAATTTTATGACAATGTAGGTAATCAACTTGGATTGGATATTAAATCTTCCACAGTATTAATTAACAATTATATTACTATTGCAAACGATATTGCAAATAACAGAGATGCTATATCTGGCGTTTCTTTGGACGAAGAAGGTATCGATATAATGAAATATCAAAAAGCCTATGCTGCTTCTGCAAGAGTTATGACAGCATTAGATGAGGCATTGGAAAAAGTTATAAATGGTATGGGTGTTGTAGGTAGATAATAAATAAGGAGGTAATCATCATGGCTATGGGCGGAATGGGAATGCGTATTACTACAAACGCAATGATTCGTAGATATTCCACAAATTTGAATAATGCTTTGGGTGACTTAGACTCAAAAAGAAATACAGTTGCAACAAATAGAAATTTTAATAAAATTGCAGAAGACCCTGCGGCTGCAATGAAATCTTTTAAATTGAGAAGTAATTTTCAAAGAACAGAAGTACAAAAAGCAAATACATTGGATGCTCTTGCTAAATTAGAAGAAGTAACATCAAATGTTCAAGGCTGTACTCGTATGGGACTAAACTTTATTGATAAATCATTGTTAAGCTACAGTGACCCAAATAGTGCTTTTGAAAGCCGTCAAGCATATAAACAAGAAGTTGACCAGTTAATAGAGAGCTTTTTGCAGCAGGCAAATGGAAAATACAATGAAAACTTTATTTTTGGAGGTGCAAGTACAAAAGACTTGCCTTTTGAAAAGTTAGAAAGTGGCGAAATACTTTATAGAGGTGTTCCAGTTAATACACCAACCTATTTGACAAAAGATGATGTTTCAAAAATATTGTCTGAAACATTTAATGGATTAAAAGATTCTGTAGTTGCTACAACTCCAGATTTAACAAATACATTAAATACTCTTATGGGTGGTGCTGGAAATACTAGTGTTTCTGTAAAAGATTTATATGATGCTATAAATACTCCAGCCAATGGTTTAACTGGTAATTCTCCTGCTGGAAGTACAGATACTTATGCTGATATATTAAATAAAAATGAGGCTTTCCAGCTTACAGGATTACAAGTAAAAACGATGTTATCAAGTATGGGATTAAATGACCTTCCAACAAATACTGGAAATGCAACTTTTGACTCATTAGCATCTTCACCATCTTTATCACAAGCCTATTCAGATATTATGGGAGCAGATTTTGTCGCTGATGACAGTAAAACAATTTCATATGATGAATTAAAACAAAAAATAGCTGCCTTTGCTCCAGCAGGTGGTGTAACAGTTCCTAATTTTAAAGCAGATGGTTCTTATGATATAGACCCAGCTACTGGTGTTTGTAATACAACAACAATTGCAAATCCAGCAACTGATTTACAAAACAAGGTAGATGCTTCTCTACAAAATATCACATTACCAAAAGACAAAGTGAATGAGATGTTAACAGATGTAGGATTAAAAGATGCAGAAAATGGTATAGATATGAATGGTAATACTGTAGCACCACCGGATGCTCCATTAACAGACCTTTTAAACAAAATCATGGAAAATCCTTCAGGAGTTCCATCATATGTGAAAGACCAACTTTCTTATGATGAAGTAGAAAAGGCAATTGATAAAGCAGTGGAAGACGGTAAATTGACTGAAAGCCAAGGATATCAATTAAAAGCAAACAAAGAGATTGGTTATCAATTAAAATATAATACTTATTTTAATGAACATAGCTATCGTGATATCGGTTTTGGTATGAAAGAAAAAGAAGGTCAAATTGTTTCTACAAGTGCATTTGACACAGCAGTAAATGGTTTAGATGTATTTGGTCATGGTATAGATGAAGATGGCTTGCCTAACAACATTATTGCACTTGCGCAAGAACTTTCAAAAACATTAGCAGTAGAAGACATCAGTGATTTAGATTTTGAAAAACATAATAAAATCATTAATAAAATGAGAGCTTCTTATAATGATATGGTTGATAATGGACTTGCTGCAATTGGTACAAAATGTGCCTTTTTAGAAAACACAGACGACCAATTAACAGAAGCATCTCAAATACTGAATGAACAAATCAGTGATTTAGATTTCTGTGACCCAGCAGAGGCAATTACAAATCTGATGTGGGCACAATATGCTTATAATGCTACATTAAAAGTAGGTAATACATTACTTTCCAATTCTTTTATTGACTTTATGAGCTAATCATATTACAATGTATACAAAAAGTTCTTCCAAAAATCGAAGAACTTTTTGGTATCTCTATTAAAATAAAATATATTTTATATTGTAGTTTTTCAGCAGAAAACAATTTCTGCATATATTATAATAAGCTGAACGTTTCATTGTTCATTACATTTCTGGCAAAATGTTAAATATATAGAGAAGGGGGATTGTATATGGAACAACTATTAAAAATCACAACTGTTCCGATTTCCATTGAATTTAAAGTAAATAATGCCAGACTTGAGCAAAAAAGGGGCACTGTAGATTTAGAAATCAGCCGTGATGATGGCAACTTTACAATTAAAAGTCGCCCTATTCGTTTAAGTATGGATACATTTGAGGCAAGAGATTCCGTTCGTCCTGCCTCTACAAAATCACTGATAAATAATTTTGCCCAAAAAGGTAGAAATGCTGCTTATAATGCTACTGCAACATATGCACAGGAAGGACAAATATTATTAAGTGCAACATTAGGTGATGACGCTTTAGACCAAGTTATAAAACAAAGAAACACCAAAAATACAGATTATGGTTTAGATTTTATACCAAAAGCAGGTGCTAATTTGAACTGGTCAGAGCCTGATATCACAATACAATATGAAATGGATAAATTAAATTTCGACTGGAAAATCAATAAGGCAGGTTTTGAATTTATACCTGGAAGCATTGAATTTTCCATTAAACAGCAACCAGACGTATTAATTGAATATGTTGGCGACCCTCTTTATGTTCCGCCAAGTGCAAATCCAAATTATACGCCTGCCTTTGATATTAAAGCATGAGGTGAATTATGATAAAAGAAACAAAATACTTTGGCAAATATTCCTATGATGAAAAAAATATCATTTCATTTGAAAATGGTCTTTTTGGTTTTGAACAGGAAAAAGAATTTTTATTAATACAGCTTGACCCAAACAATGAAGATGTACTTTGTTTGCAAAGTTTAAAAAATAAAGATACTGCTTTTTTTACTGTTAATCCCTTTGCATTTTTGGAGGAATACCATCCTATGCTGACAAATGCGGAACTTCAAACTCTAGGAGCGACAAATATAGGCGAATTACTTATATATGTCATTTGCTCTATGACAGATGACATTCGCACAAGTACTGCTAATTTAAAATGTCCTATTGCCGTTAATCCAAAAAGCAATAAAGCCTTACAGATTATGCTAGATAATCCCGAATATCAAATTCGTCATTCTTTTGCAGCTTTAGGGCAAAAAGAGGAGGAGAATAGCTAATGTTAATATTACAGCGTAAGGCAGCTGAATCTCTTGTAATAAACGGCAATATTCACATTACAATACAAGAAATTACAGCAGATAGAGTAAAAATTGCCATTGATGCGCCTCGTGAAATTTCCATTGTACGTTCTGAATTATTAGAAGCGGCATCAGCAAATCAAGAAGCAACAAAAACGGATATTGCTAATTTATCAGCATTATCAGGACTTATCAAAAAACAAAATACAGAAAAATAAAAAAGCCCCCAATGTAGGGGGTTTTATTATTTTTCACATTTTATAATGCCAATACTGCCAAATAAGCAAGTGTATCGCTTTCTGTTTCTTTCAAATGTTCTTCCAATGACTTCAATGTTGTATCATTATGAAACATTACTCTTCCAATTTCAGAAGCATAATATACAAACTCCTCTTTTGTGCTATCTTTATGTAGACAGCATGTTAACATAAGTAAATATGCACTATATATCATTATCATGCCCGCATAATTATGCCAAAATCCTCCACTAATACGATAAAGACCCTTTGTAGCTAAAAATCCTTCTAATATAACATTTTCAAGCCAGTATTCTTTGCCCTTCAAAAATTCATTAAATTCTGCTATAGCATCTAAATATTTTTGAGTATTATATTCTATATTCATAGTGAGCTTTTTTTGTTCTGCATTTTCATCAGATATTACAATATGTGCTTTTTTCTTTAAGTCAATTCTTTCTGCAACTTTCTCTTGAATATTTTTACCGCAATTAGGCAAATAATACGCAATTGTCTGTAAAGCTTTTCTTTTTTCATCTTTCTCAATATTATCAAAAAATTGTTTATAAATTTCTTTATGTTGTTCTAATTCTCTTGCAAATGTTTGAATATAGTCTGGCACATCACTATATTTTTTATTATCAACCATTTCTTGTATTTTTTGCACAGCAAAGCCTAATAATACCATTCTTTCACCAAAAGCATAGTCTCTATTTTGGAGTACACTTAGAAGCAATATTTTTGAATCATTCCAAAAATGAAAAATTGGATTTCCCATAACACCACTTGCACGAATGATAGCGCAGCCTTTTTTTTCAGCAGGTGACAATTCTCTTTCTTTGACTTCGAGCATAATACCATCTTTTTCTTCCAAAAGCAAATTAATGACTTCTTCACAGCTTACAGAAAGAAAAATCTCATAATTATCCAAATAATGTATACCTATTCTAGGATAAATTTGACAAACCCAACTCATATTTTCGGGACCAACTTCTTGATATATTTTACATAATCCATTTTCATCTAAAAACTTACACTTTTTATTTTCATCAAATTTAATTGTGCATCTATCATTTTCACCTTTTTTAAATTCAAAAGCATCTTGAAATATATTTTTAAATTCTTCAGAGTGCATTTTTCTTTTAATATTTCTAAATTCATCTTTTGTAAAATAGATTGTCCAATCAGTGCAGCAATTATTTTTACAATCACTGCCCAAGCATGAAAATTTGTCATAAAATGTTGGTTGCAATACAATATCTTTCATGATTTCATTTGCTCCTTTCATCTACTTTTATATAAACGCTAAAATATACAAATTTTCCGCATAAATGTCATTTGATTCAGTATATCACCGTACAATCATATTTGAAAGAGTGGGGGCTATGCCCCCACGGTTTTATAATATTGTTTTTTTAAGGCTATAGCCTTAAAAAAAGCAGGCACAACGTGCCTGCTTTACTATCATAACGTTGAAACAACGCATTGATTTTATATAATTGAAAATTATTGTAACAACTGAAGTACACCCTGAGGAACTTGATTTGCCTGAGCAAGCATAGCTTGAGAAGCCTGAACAAGAATGTTGTTCTTTGTGTAAGCCATCATTTCTTTAGCCATGTCTGTATCTCTGATACGGCTTTCAGCCTCTGTGATGTTAGTTGTTGTTGCTTCCAAGTTGTTGATTGTGTGTTCCAATCTGTTTTGAGTAGCACCCAAGTTACCTCTTACTGTAGAAACATAATCAATAGCATCGTTGATAGCAGCTACTGCAGCAGCAGCACCATCTTGTGTACTGATATCTACATCTTTAATGCCTAAACCTTCTACACTACAATTTGCAACATTTACTTCTAATTGGTTGTAGCTATCAGAAGTATCACCAATTTGTAATCTTAAGCTATTGCCTGTAGATTCTGTTTTAGATGCAACAGAGAAAGAAATTTGTTTTTGAACATTTTCAAATGTTGTCAAATCTGTGCCGCCTTTACCTGCGTCAAAAGCATTTGCATTTGCTTTATGTTCATGAAGTGTAACTCTGCCAGGTTTTTTGTCATCACCAACTGTAAACATTTTGTTGTTTGCAGCTGCTTTTGTCAATCTGTCTATTGCTTTGTCTACAAAATCTGGATCATTCTCTCTATCCAAATCTTTCAAATCAACAACAACTTCGCCTTTTCCAGCTCTTACTGTGCTGTCTTTACCAACACTGAATACATATGTTTCATTACCGATTTTCAGTTTGTTACCATCAGCAATCATATCTTTTGTTAAATCAAAAGCTGTACTTGCCCATTCTCCAGCAGCTTCTTCAGCACCTTGCTGTATAACTGTAGTACCAACGTTGTTTGTACCTTGTAATCCTCTTTCAGAAGGAGTACCAGGTTTTCCAGCTATAGACATATTACCAGCTTGATTTTGTATAGTAGTTGTTACTGTATCATCTACTGCAGTAAATACAAGTTCTGTACTACCATCAGCTACACTTGCTGTAAACGCAAGGTCAGTACCACCAGTAGCTTTACTTTGTAAAGTAAAACCTTTCGCATTAATTGCTTCTGCAAGTGCTTTTGCAATAGTTTTAGCATCTGTTTCTCCATCTTTAGGAATATCAATTTCAAAATCTTGTCCAGCTATTGTAAATACAGCTTTATTTCCTGTACTTCCATCAGTAATTTCTGGAAGTTCAACACCCACCATATCATATTTAAATGAAGCCTTTGTGCCAGCACCGTCACCTTGTGTATTTGTAGTATGAATAGTTACAGCATTAGGTGTAATTGTAGGAGGTTCTAAAGAGCCAGTAAGACCTACAGTTTTTTCAGCATCTGTAAATGCAGCAGCAGCAGCTGTATTAGCCTCAATAGTGATTTTTGCCGCATCATTACCAGTACCAGCTGCAGCAGTATCTAACGCTGTACCACCTACTGTAGGTTTATCGGCATTTATTGCAGTTACTAATGCAGCAGCAAGTTCTTGATCAGTATAATCTTTACCACCATCAATATAGTAATCTTTATTGCCAAGTGTAAATTTCAGTTTTGAACCAGCATCTCCTGCTTTTACTGACATTCCAGTAAAATCAAGTTCCATTTTTGCTTTTGTAGCAGGAGGACCAGCAGTACCATCTGTAAATGTTGATTTTGCAGTACCTGTTATTGTAGCTAAAGTTTTAATTGTATCAGCTGCATTAGGGTCTGATACACTAACTGCCATATCAAGGTCTTTCAGCCCAGCTTTACCAGCTTTGCCGATTTCTTTTTCTACCAATTTTACACTGTTGCCACTTGCTTTTACTTCAAAGTTGTCACCGCTTACTTTTCCGTTAGCATTTGCATTAATAGCAGCTTCCAATGCTTTTGCAACACCTTCTGTTGTGCTTAAGTCAACTTTTGTATTGCCAATTGTGTCGCCGTGTGTTAATGAGAATGTTTCATCTCCTACTTTAATATCAAGTTGGTCACCATCTACTGCACCTGCATAACGAGTATTTGCTAAATCAATAGTAAATTCGCCTTTTGCAGCCTGTGTGCCTTGTTTGTGCATAATTGTGTTTGTTCCTAATACAGGATCAGTACCAGCAGCAGCTTCTGCAAGTATGTTTACACCTTGTGCTTCTCCCATAGAGAAAGTAGCTTCATTTGTCATACTGCCATCAAGCAATTTGATACCATTGAAGTTTGTAGCATCAGAAATTCTGTTAATTTCACTCTTCAACTGGTCAACTTCAGCCTGCAATTTTTGTCTGTTGCTGTCGTCATATGTTCCATTTGCGGATTGGTTAGCAAGTTCAACCATTCTATTTAACATAGAGTGAACTTCTGTTAAAGCACCTTCAGCTGTCTGTACCAAAGAAATACCGTCTAATGAGTTTTTCTGAGCAACTTCCAAACTTGTGATTTGTGCTCTCATTTTTTCGGATACAGCTAAACCAGCAGCGTCATCGCCAGCTTTGTTGATTTTGTAACCGGAAGACAATTTCTGTAAGTTAGCAGCCAATGCTTTGTTGTTACCACTTAATTTGTTGTATGCATTTAATGCGGAAATATTGTGTTGTATAATCATAAAATCTACCTCCATGTAGTTACGCGGGAAACTCCGTTTTCCCACTGTCCTTTATTATTTAATTACAACCAGATAAATCGAACACTATGCCAGCTGTCGACGGGAAGGCAAATTGTTCTTTTTATCCTTCAATAATGTTATCGGCGGTTCTTTTTTAAACTTAATACTTTTTGAGACTTTTTTTTTAAAAATTTTTAATACCCCCTTTTGGGACGTCTCTAGCCACATATCCCGCACGCATTACCAATATACGTTTTTTCATCAACTTTGCTAATTCTATGGCGTGTGTGGCAACTAATACCGTTACACCACACCTATTTGCCTCGTCCAGTAAACACATGATGTCCCATGCAGTATCTTGGTCTAAATTTGCCGTTGGCTCGTCCGCAATCAGTATAGAAGGATTTTTCACAAGTGCGCGCGCAAGTGCCACACGTAAATACTCCCCCCCAGAAAGCTGTGCAGGATATACATTTGCTTTTTTATTCATGTTTACTAACCCCAATGCAGCAGGTACATCATTTGCTATTTTTTGCTTTTCCGTTTCTAATACCTCCAATGCAAATGAAACATTTTCATATACCGTTTTGTTGGGCAATAATTGCGTCTGTTGCCATACCACGCCCATAGACCTCCTAAAATAGGGCATTTCCTTTTTTTTAATTGTGGAGATATCTTGACCCCTCACAAATATTTTACCTCGAGTGGGTTCAATTTCTCTCGTAAGCAAGCGTAATGATGTGCTTTTTCCTACACCGCTTTTTCCCACCAAAAACACAAATTCCCCTTTTTCCATTTCCATATTAAAATGGTTTAGCCCCACAGCATTGTTTTCAAATATTTTGACAACATTTTGAAAAGATATTTCTGCCATATATACGCCCCTTTTTGATAAAATATATTGAATACCGTTCATCACTCCATAAATGCTTATTTAATCATTGCGTTTGCAAAAAATAAAGTTTTTTGTCAAACTTTTTTTCAAAAAAGTTTGTGGGTGCGGGTGAAACCC
>OFHA01000149.1_pt1 | contig 63358 bp, 56 predicted proteins | sample 1521891 | NCBI WGS metagenome assembly OFHA01 (sample SAMEA3504089, study PRJEB24116) | mouse gut metagenome | biome: mouse gut; feature: mouse-associated habitat; material: faeces | place: Denmark | collected 2011
TTGGCAACCTTATCCCTGCATTTAGCCTCAAATGTAGCAAGCCAGAGTTTTGCCTGATCCTTTCTTCAGATTCCACCTCACGATGGACACCCTTGGCTTCGGCTGTATCCTTCCCACTGCCGGGCGGATTGGGGACTTTCACCCGTTAGAACGTGTGCCCACCGGGCACACCAAAAAAAAGAGCGCCGGATTTCTCCAGCGCCCATTGTTAATGTTATGCTTTTATTATATTTTGCTCAGCCTGTTTTTTCTTATGGGGCGCATCAGCAGGCTGGCCTCGTAGGAAGCGGTCCCCCCGGTACGCGCTATGCTGCCATAGATGTATGCCCTTGTATTTTCCTGCTGCTGGAACTTCCGTTTCCAGGCAGATTCCTCCAGCATCAGCAGGTATTCCGCCCGCCGCCGCCTTCTTGCCCTTTCCGCCTTCCATAGCTGGTGGAGTTCCTCCGGGGAAGGGCCCGGCCTTTCCTTTTTGCGGCAGCGGCGCAATGCCCCTTCCCTTTGCCCCTGGAAGAATAAGAAAGCTTTTTCCTGGGGGCTCCCCACTTCTTTATCCGCCAGAATGTCCCAAAAACAGGTGCTTTCATCCTCTGCCCCTTTGGCCTGTTGGCTGACACCGCCCCTATATGTTTCCGTTACTTTGCCTGTCCCTTCAAAATCCATTTCTACCTCCCTGCCGCATTCCCGGCTTCCATTTGCTGCCAGCTTCCCTGTTGGTGCCAGGGCTTTCTTTGCCTAATATATCGGCAGAATTTTGATATTTTCAGGCCAATGGATATGAAATCTGCCGGAAATGGAACGAAACGCCAAAGGGAGGGTTTTCTGGCTGTCCCTTACTTTGCCAGTTCCGCCTGCTTTGCCCTGGAGCTGATAGCCCCTTCCTTTAAAATAGGGCTGAGCTTTTTGTATACCAGTATTGTTATCAGGGACACGCTGCCACCCTTAAGGAGATTTAAAGGAGCCACCGCAAAAACCACCAGAGTTGTGACGCTGTTAATATGCCCGTTGACTGCAGTCCCCATGCCTATGATAGCGTCCAATGGCATGCCATAAAGCGTTGCAAATGTTGGCAGCAGGTAAACCGCATTAAACAAAGTGCCAAACACGGTCATGATGAGGGTTCCGGTACCGGAGGCCACAATGGCGTTTGCCTTGGTCTTTTTAAACAAATAGATAATGGATGCCGGGAGAATAAAGCTGCACCCAATGACAAAATTTGCCAAATCCCCCACGAACGCAGTACTGGTCCCCTTCATGAACAGCTTTAATAAAATCTTGCAGAACTCAATCATTACCCCTGCTACCGGGCCAAAAGCAAATGCCCCAACCAGCGCCGGGATTTCGCTGAAATCCAGCTCATAAAAGGAAGGCGCAAAAGGCACCGGAAATTCAAACAGCATCAATATTGCTGAGATTGCCGAAAATACGCCGATCATTGCAATTTTCCGGGTACCCAAAATTCTTTCACTTTGGCCGTTTTTCTTTTGGGCCATCTTTTCCGCCAGATAGGCAACCAGGAAAAGAGCCGCGGCTATCCCCACCGATACCAGTACAAATACTGCATTTTCAACTACATTTGTCCATAAACCATTATTCATTTTTCCATCCTCCTTAAAAATCTTCCGCCTTGCGGCGTTTGGCCTATGCCGGATTTTCAGAAAGGTTCTTCCTGTAAAGCAGTTAGGGCAATGGAGTAGGGGATGGCTTTTCCCCTACTCGCCGCGCGGGGCACACGTTGCATAAGCAACAATTTCATCTGTGCGCCCCTGGGCATAAAAAACCCCGGATGTCCTGTTGTACATCCGGGGCGCTGTCTGCTTTGGCATTTGGGCGCGGCGAAAGTATCTGCCGCCACGCTTAACCTGCTGTGCTAAAAAACACAGCTCTTTCTTCTCTCATCCAGACTATACTGTCGGTTTTGGAATTCCACCAAATCAGCCATTTCATCCACCTGTGCTTCCTGCACCGGGTATCCATGGGTCGCGGACTTTACCGCCGGTAGGGAATTTCACCCTGCCCCGAAGAACTTTTCTTTATTTACAAGCCATAGGATACCACGGGAATGCAGGAAAATCAAGGGGGATTGGGCATTTTCCAAAATATTTCTGCCAGGAAAATATGCCGAAAGTTACATAAATCTTTATAACTTGTGGCCTTGGTATCCGTCTGCCCCTCTGTTCCTGTCTGGGGTTCCTGTTCTTCCTACCACTCCGCAGATATGTATATCATTCAACCTTCCCCTAGGCTCTTTTACCCAGACTCCCTGCCCAATCCTTAATTCGATCCCTGGTATACAGCACTGTACAGTACGTTCACTGCCAGCCCTGTCCAATACCACATATCCCTTGGGGGTTATATTCCTTATGGCTGATTTGTAGGTAACGTCGCTTGTCACTTTTTCCTTTGCAGCCCTGTTAATATATTTAAGTATCTCTTCACATAATATATCGACTGCATCCATATCTTCTTTATTCATTCCATCATCCTTTCTCCTTAAATTGCCACATCCATTTTCCCTGGATGTGGCATTACAGTTTATCTCAATTTTTGAAATATTCCTGCGACATCTTACCCGGAAGTCGGGTTTTGATGGCATATGCTAACCCATCCACATCCTGGACACCAACAAGGTTAATATCGCCGATCTGTACTGTGGCAGGCTGCTGCACGTTCCTTTTATTGGTGGTACTGCTGGCATTGTTCATATCGCCCATCTGCCAGGTGGCATCTGCCATATCCTTCATGTTCTCCGCTACTATGTGTACCGGGTTTACTATCTGTCTTAAGGCATCCATCATGGGCTCTTCTGTATATTTATTTTTTAGGCTGCTATCCTGTGCCCCCATCTCCCCTGGCTGTGCATCCCTGCCAGAGGCCGGGGATCCCTTTTTCACGCCCTGTATAAATCCTCCCAGGCTGACTGGGGCCAGCACACTCCCATCTGGCCTCTTAACTGACCCGTCTGCATACTGTACCACGCCATTAGGGTGTCTTTTCATCCCTTTAGCATCTATCTTGTCATCCAGGATCTTCTTTGTCTGTCCCTCATTGAAGATGGCTGTATCTTCCGGCAAGCCCATCATTGCCGGTGTGTCTGTAATAATGGTATTCCCATCAGGCAGTACAGTCATCTCAGCCTGCCCGTATTCAGACACTAAAGCGTTCCCTTCATCTTTTGGGAGCCCTTTATACTTCCCTGTCCCTTCTGCAAACGTCCTGCCATACTTTGCGTTGTATTCGCCGCTTTCCAGTTTCATATCGCCAAGGGTACCCGCTGCAAATTTAGGGGGCTCGCCAGTAGTCTCAATATTAACTTTTATAGTGCATTCCACTTCCTCATTATCAATGTCTTCCAGCCCTTCGTATATCCCTTTTACATGATTTTGCGCTTCCTGGATCGGCTGTTTGAACTGCTCAAACTTACCAATGACACCTGTCCCGCCGGATTCGCCCAGTATATCTGTAGTTTTCTTGCCCAGGTCATCTAGTGAACCTGTCAGGCTGCCCTCACCTTCCCCGCCATCCCCTTTTTCACCGTTTTCGGGGCTACTCCCGATAGCGGATGATACTTCATTTACAGCAGTCTTCATGGAGCCAAACTCACCAATGGCTGTCCCGTCACCTTCGGCACCAGGCACGCCTATTACTTTCTTTGCTATATCACCCATATCATTGATCGCGTCTGTGATGGAATTGCCGCCACCTCCGGAACCTTCATCTGCACCGTCACTCATACTAGGGCTTAAGGATGTGGAAGGGTCGCCGCCTTTCCCAGGGCTGGTGGAACCGCCGCCAGAGATAGCAGACGCAACACCTTCCACGGCTGTCTTTAAGTTATCAAACTGTGATATGATGTTCTTGCCATCAAGCCCCGCGATTGCCTGCATCAGGCTGTTGACACTATCTGCACCGGATAGCCCTATAGTGTCTATGACATCTATGATGGCAGTCTTCAATGAAGTGAACTGCCCGATGATACCTTCCGACTCGCCGCCTAACGTGACTGAATTCAAATTTGACAATGCCTGTATGATGGCGCTGACCGGGGAATCCCCGCTTATGCCTAATGCACCTGCAACTTTACCAATTGAACCTGCAAGTATATCGAATGCACCAGATAAGTCTTCTATTTTCTGGCTGTCAGGTATCTGGCTTAAGCTGCCAGAAATAGCCCCAATATTGGATGCTACCCCGCCTGTGCTTGCGGCTATCTCCCCAAGGGAGCTGTTGATGCTGCCCACACTCTGGCCAGCCCCCGCAAGCTTGCTGTCCATTTCATCCAGTTTAGTATTTGAATCTGTTAAAACAGCAGGGGCAGTGCCTTCATACCCTGATAATGCCTGGAGATTTGACAATACTTCGGCATTCCCTTCATTTAGCTTGAAAACAACATCCATATATGCGTTTTTCAGCTTCTCAAACTCTTCCTCAGAACCATTTATGAGTGCCTCCTCATTAATACCTAACTGATTTAATTTAGCGGATAATTCAGCCTGCCCAAGGATCTCGGTAAGTTCCTGGTATTTGGACTTGGAATTTTCAAGGTTCTCTATCAGCGACTCATAGTACAGCTCTGTTTCTTCCCTCTGCTTCCGGATGGACTCTATCTGCCTGTCGATGGCTTCTATTTGGGTATCTATCGCTTTAATCTGGTTATCATAGAGTTCCTTGGTTTTCTCAATCTCGGCATCGTAAAACTCATTGACCTTATCTATCTCTCCATCCAATAAAGTGATTTGTTCACTGATGGCATCCTTTTTCTCATTGAGAAGGCCGATCTCTCTTTCAATAAGGTCTATCTGCTTCTGTTTGTTAGCAATTTCTATCTCAAGCTTGGCATCATCAACTTTATCTTTCTGGTCACGGATCCCTTTTGTGTCCGCAACATAGTGCATCCCTTTTTCTTCAGAGTATTGGAGGATTGTCCTCTGGTGCTGCAAACGCTCCAGCTCATACTGGGCTTTCTGTAGGTCAATCTGCCGTTTGCGCTGTTCATTGGCGTCCTCCATGGCATCTATCTCATCCTGGATGCTTTTTATGGCTTTTTCCTTATCTTTTATCTGCAGTTCAATAAGTTTAATCTGTTCTTCAAGCTGTTCCTTCTGTGCCTCAATGGCTTCAATCCTTGCATCCCGTTCATCTTCCAGTGCTTCGACTGCCGCATCCCTGGCTTCTTCCAGCGCTTTCTTCTGTTCTTCTAAGAGGGATTTTTGTTCTTCCAGGGCATCTATCTGTGCGTCAATGGATTCCAGGGCTGCTTCTTTTTGAGCCTTGATTACGTCTATCTGGCCGTCAATCTTGCCCGTGACCCCGGAGATGACACTGTCAAGGCCGCTTAATTCCTCTTTAAGGCCGTCTTTGTAGGATTTTCCAGCATCTTTGCCTGCGGATTTGGCACTGGATGCACCGCCCCCAACCTTACTAAAATCAATTCCTACCGGGTTAAAATCGGCGATCTCACTTTCAATCTGCGCTTTGTAAATAGCCATCTGGCCACCTAAGGCTGCCGCAGCGAAATAATTCCCGCTTGCCATTGCAGAATCATATTCCGCCTTAAGCTTGGCAAGTATCCCTAATGAATCTACCGCAATACCTGCCGCTTTTGCCAATGAGAGTACATTATTGATATCCGTGTTCGTATCAAGGAGGGTGTCATTGGCAAGCATCTTCTTTAATTGTAAAAGTGCAAGTGCTTCACCACAGTTACCTGCTTCCATCTGCTCAAGGATAAATGCATTTGCTTCATTAATGGATGCCGCTGATAATTCATATCCCCTGTCTGCAAGAAATTCTTTTGCAACGGCAAGTTCTTCTGTTTTTGCAGCCAACGCTTCAGCCACAACTTCCGCTGCATTCTGTACGCCCATTTCCTCTAACTGCTTTTCAATGGCTTCTGCGGTTTCATCATTAAGCTGTTCCAATGTGTCAGTGCTGTAGAAATATGCAGTCGCAAGGTCATTGAATGCATCATGGACTCTTCTTGCCTGTTCTTCTGCTGAACCACTCTTATCTGTAATAGCATCAAAGAATGGGTCAAGTTTTTCGGCATCAAATGCAACCCCAACTTCTTCGGCAAAAGATTGACGCAAATTTTCTAACATGGAATTATCCACATTATCAAGAGTAAATCCGTCATCTGTAAAGATTGCCTGGTATGCTTCGCCCAATTTTCCGAATTGCGGCTCCAATTGATTCGATAACTGTTGGATGGAAGACGAGATGGTGGGGGTGATGGAAACTATATCACTTAAGCCTCCACCCATATCCTTCTCAGCTTCAGCACATGCCTGTATCCAATCACAGAATGCTTCCTCTGCTTCCTGCCCATCCTGCAAAATCAATTCGCTTTTCTGTATCGCACGGTATAAGTTCGTGAATCCAGTAATACTCTCTGGTGTCAGTTCACCAGCTTTTGACATTGCGATAAGCTCTTCTTTTGTCTTTTCAATGCCCTTTGTATTGAGGATATCTGTAATCTCTATACTGTTCCATTCATTCTGGCTGGTGTATTCGTACACCATTTTAATCATGTCATATATGGACTCATATGCAGAGATGACATCCTGCTCATAACATGTCAGCACGCCAATCCCTGTCTGGCGTTTTTCAACTGCCTTACCATATTCCGCTTCCAAAGCAAGGCGTTTTTCCTGAAGGTCAGAGATATTGCCGCCAAGTACCTGTGAGATCTCTTCTATAGTATCTGTATTGCGCTGGATATCCTCTTCAGCCCATCTTGTGTCCCCGCCGGCATGCATCACATCCTGGTATTCCTTCTGGGACTTTTCTAAAAGTTCTTTCGCACGGACGTATGCTGCAATGTTCCCAAGGACATCATCCTCGCTTTCAGGAATATGGAAATTCTCGCCTGAAAGTTTGTCTTTTAATTCTTCCCTGGTTTTACCATACTTGCCATACTGCATTTCGTATGCATCAATTGCCTTTTCAGCCGTTTCCTTCGATGCCTTGTCCACGTGCCTGCGCTCAATATCCTGCTGGAGCATAAGTTCCTTTGTGATAGCCTGTAGTTCTTCAAGCTGCCCCTTTTCAGCATAGGAGAGCTTATTTTTTGATAACAGTTCATCCATCCTGCTTTTATGTTCTGCTAACTCTGAATCGATGCTTTCAAGGCTGGATCTTGCCGAACCAAACTCCGATACTGCTTCATCCATTGCATCATTCGCTTTTTCTACTCTGTGGATCCAGTTATCATATGCTGTCACAATCCCTGTTATCACTGCCTGTATAAACTTTCTGCCGCCATTGAAGCCAGCCCAAGCACATCCGCTATCTTTGCCACATGGGAGAACATACCCTTGATCTTATCACTTGTGCTTTTAGTATTATATCCCAGCGAAGAAACAGTACTATTAAATCGCTGGAATGCGTCTATTGCTTCCTTTAAGCTTTTATTATCATTGACCGCACCAATCAGTTCCCTGACTTTATCGGCTTCTTTTACCAGCTTACTGGATTCCTCAATCTTTGTGTTTTTATTACGATAATCCGTAAATTCTTTTTCTAATTTACTACGTCTAGCATCATAATTGATCCCGATTGAAATAGGTTTTCCCTCTTCCTCTGCCTTTGCATCTGCAATCGCCTTCTGTGCTTTTTGCTTTGTCTTATCCCCGTCAATATTCAGTACATCAATATTTAATGCCTTATCGGCTTCACCTTTTTGATTTTTGCTGCCAAGCTCAGTTGTGAGTTCTACATGATTTAGCTGTGATTGGATCCATTTTATGTAATCATTCAGGTTCTTCTTTGTATCACCCTTTGCAAGTGTTGCTGTTATCTGTAACATATTGATTGTTTTTTCAATCCTTTTGATAACCTTATTTACCTGCCTTTGAATTTTTCTTTCATCAAGCTTCCCCAAGAGGTTAATTATAAATCCAGTTTCCTTCACTAAGCTGATATCCTCCTTCATTTTCGCATAATTAATATTTTCATTCCAGCTGCAAGTCCATCAAAACGCCTTCTTGCAATGGTTCCAGGCTCCGCTGTTTTGCTTTGGCAATGGCCAATTTCCTGCCTGTTTACTGTTTCATAATTGCCCATTTCTTTCGCCCATTGAAGGACAGGAAACACCAATAGGGCTGTGCGTCCCTATGCTCCACAGCTATAGGCACTCCAATATTCAGTTGTCAATAATTTCATTTAGGTTTTTGCAGCTTTGAACCTTATGCTGCTTTGGATGATTTAAGATTTTAAAGAATTAATTGAATAGTTGCTTGGTTAATAGTTATTTTTTTGCCATTTGGGCACTTTGATAAGCTGCTCCGTTTTACCTCCCTTCTTGCTATATGCCCTAAATCCCGGCTGTGGAGATACCGGGTAATTAGCTGGCATTGGGTTTTTGGCTCCATGCCTAAAATTGCATTGAATGGAGCCAATAATTTATGCCAACTGTATAAGTAATTTTGTACCTGAAAGCTATTCCCCTTCCTATATAGCGTTGGCTATTTTGTCCCCCTTATATGCCATTTTCCCTTGAAAACACTAGGATATTTTAGGATCTCTTTCACGGGATCCATTTCCTAAAGTCCCCATCCCTTTAGCGCACCTGAAATAATCCCTTATCATTGTCCCTGCTTTATTATAATCCTCTGTCCCAAACCAGGCTTCTCCCCCGTTATGCGGAAAAAGCACTTTGATCTTTGTCCCGCCACTGACGATCCTGCTTTCAAGGATCCCCAGCTTATCAAATAATGCGATTGCTGTATCCATATATTTATGGTTAACAGCCGTAAGCCTTTCTAAAGCCAGATCTGTTATTTCATTTGGTATATTATTTAATTTCTTCATCCATTGTGGGGCACCTTTTTCATTTTCACATTTACGGCCTAGATATACCAGTATCGCCAATATGCGTTTCAATTTGGTTACGTTATCCTTACGCCTGACCAGCCGGTCTGCGTATGCCCTGTCCAATATGTCATTGATGCTTTTCCGGTCTTCCTTTGTGAACACCACATGCTTATCCCTGTACCCTTCATTATTTTGGATTGACCCTATCGTCACTTTCTGCATATTCAGCCTTCTGTCCTTCCGCTTTTTGGCATACTCTACATTTTTCCTATGGTGCACTTCCAGTTTTTCAAGGTCAATCTCCATTGGCATACTTTCCTCAGTACACCTTGCAATCATTTCGCCAGGGAACGCATTCCATAAAATATCTTTTTCCAGGCCTAAGAATCCAGCCCCATTATTTTTGTCACCATAGTAGATTACCACCAGCATATCTATCAGCTTATTGATATCAGGTTCTAAAAACAGTAATTCTGTCCTGCATTTCTCATAAAACCACCTGAATTTATTACTGGCCGCATTTTTTTGTGTCTTAGATTTTAGGGATTCCTTTCTGTACATTTCTGCTATCCCCTGATACTCTTTTTGAAGCACCTGTACCATTCGGAATACTTTCCTGCTGATACGCGGGTTGCTTCGCAGCATACATTTCCGGTGGTCAAATCCATATGCATGGCCACTTGCCTTCAGTGAAAATTTATCCCCAATAGCAGAAACCTGTTTTTCTGCATAATGGCACAGCCTGTCCATGTTACTGCCATAGTCAATGAATTTCCTCACCTCTTCAATCTCCCTTTCCGGCTTCCCTGATAATATAGCCGTTTTTACCGCCTTCTCTTCTTTTACAGCGTCAGGGATGTATTGGGGAAGGTAGCGCATCCACCATCCCCTTTTTTTGCCTTTAAGGAAACTGACAACCTCATAAGGGAAGGAAGCGTTTTCTCCTGTCTTTGCAAAATCAATGGTATCCCCGCCAACGATCACGCCAATCATAATATAACCCCTGATCCTGTCCCTGCCAGATAACGCCATTAACTTTTTCGCCGGGTTATATTTAAAGACAAACCTGCCTATTTCCTCATTATAACATCCATCAATAGATGCAAGCTTTTTGGTGGCACTAGCCAAATCACTTTCACTTAATTTCCCTTTTGGCCTTACAGTCCATATTTTCTCACCTGTATCTGTTTCAGTATCTTCTTTTATGGAATACCTCACAGGCTTTTTTCCTTGGCCGGTATATGTCCATAGATCTGTTACCCTGTCAATGACATGCCCTATAGAATTTTTAAAGGACATCTGGTTTACTTTCATCAATGCTGCCCTGTCAGAAACCTGAATTCCTTTGGGGGCTTCTTTTTCTGCCGGGCCGCCAACTATCTTTTTGACAACCAGCCTGCCATTGCCAGCCTGGAACTCCCTTTTTACCGCATTGACCAAGTGTATGTTATCAGTTGTACATACAATGTCCCCGTCATAATCCGCACCATTTAAGGCCAGTGCCAGCGTATCATACATTCCCGTAACTATCCCTGTTGTCTGGAATTTAAACCATTTTTTGAGTTCACGGTTATTCCTAAGATGCCCAACCCGGTGTTCCATCCCTACCGCCGGGTTCCTCATGATATCCACTGTCATGGCTTCCCTGTCATTCCACCAGTCAGAATATATATGGTATGGTTTCTTTAACAGCCCTTGGGGCCCATGCCCCAATTCATCATGGAACGCCCATTCCGCCAGCCCATACAGGTCAGGGATAAACACCTGGTAATTCCCCCTCACAAATATCTTTCCTGACAAAATGTTATTCTTCAGCTTCTTTATATCTTGCTCTATTTTGCCATGCACATATTGGTCATAAAACAGGCTTTTATTATGGAGCAAAGCCACATAATAAGGCGGTGTATACTTATCAATATTTTCTATCCTTTCCCCTGTTCCATCTGTTGTTTCTATCAGCCTCCGGTATTTTAGGAAATCATCTACATTTGACATCACCCTTCTATAAATATCAATCCCTGTACCACTTACTTCCCGTATCTCTTCATCTGTAAAGTTTAATGACTGCCCAGGCTGGTAACCCAGCATCGTCCTATCTGATAAATCCTTTGGGTGTACACCATAAGAGACGATATTGAACGTCCTTTTATACCCATGGCATTCCTTATCAAATTCATTTCTCCATAAGTGATAGTCAAATCTACCTTCATCATTAAGATACTGTTCCCAGAACTTAAATTGGGATTTTGTCAGCACCACATCTATCTTATCTTTGAAGATATCCCATACTTTCCCTCCTAAATCTACAATCTTGGATACCTTCTTTTCCCTGGCAAACCTTTTAAGGTCAAAGACCATGGCTTCACCTTTTATCCCTGGCAATGCACGGAACTGAAAACAGGAGGGGAGATAAAATTTCTTTTTGCTGGACTGGCAGTTTAATTCCCTTGCCCATTTTAAGGCACATTCAGGCGTTACTAACCCCGCACCGTCAAAGGGCATGATCCCTAACAATTCTTTATGGCGTTTCATGCCCTTATGGCCGATAGGGTTATATTTCTTATTTGCACCTATACCAGATATTTCTACAATATCCGCTTTCTGCCTGACCATCTTTTTATAGTCTTCAATAACAACAATATTCGGCATATATGTAACCGGTGTGCTGTCAGTGGTAACCATGGCATAATAGGCATTCCATTTTGAAGGGCGGCCATAGGCAAGGGATTTTGGTATGCCACATAAAAGGATATCATTGAGTTTATCAGCTATATTTATTTGCACAAACAAATTTTTCCCTGTCCTTGAATGCCCTGCGCCGCAAAATACAGAAACATATTTCTCCTGGCTGGATGTTTCTAATTGGTAATGGTTGTTTTCATCCAGTATTTTATTTCCATTTTCATCTAATGCATATTCTTTATTGGACACTGTCAGTTCACCATTGCAATCAATAAGTTTATTGTACCGTTTAACATTCTTCCCTACTTCAAGGGTAAAGTAGGATGGGATGACAGCATAACCGCTTTTATTTTTTTCAGGCTCTTCTTTGCCTGGTTTCTTATTTAAGTGCAGCAATATCCTATGTAATTCACTTTCACTTGCCAGATTCTTAGAATTGGCCTGCTTGTTAGGCGTTAATATAATCTCATTCCTGTATGTGCCATCCCCATTTTTTAACATGTCATTGATGTTGATGCTTTGTACTTCCACCATCTTATTCATCCCCATTTACCTCCACGCTTTGCGCTTCACTGGTAATCAGTATATACCAAACATGCGTTCTTGTCAACATTTTTCGAACTTATGTTTGTATCACTTCTTTTTTATACCTGCCCTGCCTCACCCTAAATGGGAATCCGCCACAATCTGGATCCATGGAAACGGACAGGCCTTAAATACATCATTGATTTACAGGGCTGTGGGGGGTATAATTAAACCGTCAAAATATTGATTATAAAATTAAAATTACCGGAAAAGGCGAGAAAGCGAGGAACCTTCAGAATGGATGAAAAGACACAACCTTACCGCTGGGCGGTTTTGGGATGCGGTGATATCGCCAATCAACTGGCACAGGCAATGGCAAAGGACGGACGGAGCCCCTATAGCATTACCAGCAGGACTTACAAAAATGCCCTCACTTTTGCCCAAAAGTATGGGATACCAAAGGTCTATGAAAAGATACCGGAGCTTTTTGCTGATGAAAAGGTAGATATTGTGTATATCTCAACACCAAACAACACCCACAGCCAGTACATAAAGGAAGCCCTAAGGCACGGAAAACATGTCCTCTGCGAAAAGGCTATCACATTAAATTCCGCGGAGCTGGCGGAAGCGAAAGGGTTAGCGGAAGAAAACCGGGTGGTTTTGGCGGAGGCAATGACTATTTACCACATGCCTCTTTATAAAAAACTGTATGGAATGGTGCAGCGGGGTGACCTGGGGAAGCTAAAAATGATCCAGACAAGTTTTGGCAGTTATAAAACCTATCACATGGATAACCGCTTTTTTAACCCCGCCCTGGCTGGCGGCGCACTGCTTGACATTGGCGTATATGCCCTATCCCTGGTCAGATGGTTCCTGTCCGCCCCGCCGGACCATATCCTGTCACAGGTAAAACCGGCTCCCAGCGGTGTTGACGAGCAGGCGGGGATTTTGCTGATGAACCCCGCAGGGGAAATGGCCTCCGCAGCCCTTGCACTCCATGCAAAGATGCCCAAAAGAGGGGTGCTTTCTTTTGATAAAGGCTATATTGAAATATGTGAATATCCCCGGGCAGCACAGGCGGTTATCACTTATACGGCAGACGGCAGCCAAAAAACCATTACCTGCGGGAACCCGGAAGATGCCTTAAACTATGAAATCCATGATATGGAACAGGCTGTATCTGGAGGAAACAATGAAATGCATCTGGATTATACAACGGATGTAATGTCTATTATGACAGAGCTGAGAAAGGAATGGGGTATCTCCTACCCGGAAGAAAGATAAACAAACACCCCAAACCGGAAGCCCTGGTTTGGGGGATTTACAGGAAGCTATTCAAATACCTTTTCATGCTTTTTAAAAAAATCATAATAAGCCCGGACGTTTTTCAGCCGGTGCCAGGGTTTTACGTCCACTACTTCCTCATCCATGTCGTAAATTTTCGCCCCTTTCATGGACAACAGGAAGGGGGAATGGGTAGCGATAATAAACTGGCACTCGAAAAACCGCGCCGAATCCTCCAGGAATTTTAACAGTTCCTGCTGGTTCTCCGGGGACAGGCTGTTCTCCGGCTCATCCAATAAATACAGCCCCCCGTCTTTTATTTTTTCTGCAAAATATATAAAAGCGCTCTCCCCGTTGGAATGCTCCCGCACATTATCCATCAGGTTCTTCCGCACATACTTGGACTGTGTGTTGCTTCTGGCTGTAGTAACCTTTTTCAGGCGTTCAAAATCCTCCAGGGACTTTACCTGAAAATGGGAATATTTCATATCCAGATAATCCTCCAGAAGCTCTCCCCTTTTTTGGTTAATCCCCTGGTTGATGCTGCGCACATTAAGCATAAAATCAAAAACATCATCGCTGGTGACAATCCTGCTTCCTTCCGGAATTTCCCGCTCCTGCCCATAACTGCAAAGCCTGGTATAATCCTCAAAAAAATCAGAGCGGTTATATAAGGTATCCCTCCCCAGCCCCAGCTTCTCCGCAATCACATTCAGCGCCGTGGTCTTTCCTGAACCGTTCCCCCCATACAATACCGTGACCGGCTCAAAATCCAGCCTTTCCAAATTGTTTTTTGATAAAATCTGGAAGGGATAGTAAGTGTCATAACAGGTTCTTTTCTGTGCAAAAATAAAGTCATATTCCTGCTCTTTGTGCGGGAACCTAAAGGATGATAAATAAACCATATCTCTACCTCCTGCCGCCTTCTATTGCCTTCCTGCGGCCGCCAATTCCGCTTGCGAGCAATTTGTTACCTTCTTTATAACTTCACTGTCCATCCCTTCCTGCAGCATTTTGCTAATGATGAAAAGCCTTTCTTCTTTTTTCCCCTTTTTTCTTCCTTCTATTTCACCTTTCTTAACCCCCTGTTTCTCTCCCTCCAGCCTCTTGTCCTCCATAAGCTCTGCAAGCGCTTTACACATTGGCATCCCCTCCTTCTCCATCTTGTCCATTAGCTGTTTTTTATCCAGATACACCGCTATCGCCCATGCCGTATCTTCTTTCAGCCTTTGGAAACTTTCTGTCTTAAGCAATTTACCCAGCCCATTCTTATCATTCCTGCACTGCATTGCCTGAAAAAATTCTTTTAAATCTGTCCTGAAGCCATCTGCCTCTACAAAATCTGCTTCAATTAACTGATAGCCATAATCCGGGAAATTTCCATTTAACAAATCCCGGATATTTTCCGGGGCACGGTACAGCTCTGACAGCCTTCGTTTTCCTTCCCAGTGGTTAACTCCTAAATACAACACTATTGTCACTACTGGCAGAAGAAAATCCTCCCCTTCCAGCCTGCTCTTTTTCTCCCGGTAACTTTGCGTTCCCTGGCCTTCTTGTTTTTGTTTTTCTTGCCGTCCCCTGCAGATTTCCTTTATCTGCAGTTCCAGTTCACAGGAATCATATACCATCACCCTTTCCGGCATACTATAGTCAGATTCCGTTTCCAGCTCCAGCCCATAGCAGATATTCTGTCCTGTATCTTTCATAAAGATATCCCTTTCCTTTTCTGCCTTTCCTGTAAAAGACGGATATCTTCTGACTATGGGAACCAGTTCCTTTGCCCTGATAATTCTCTTTCCTCCATATAGGACAATATTTAAAAGCTCGGCAAATCTCTCTTTGTCCCCAAAAAAGTCTTTCCCCGTTAAGTCTTTTCTTCCCATGTACCCCTTTCCGGCTGTGCGGACCAGCAATGCAGGATATTTCCGCACTGCCGCCAGCCACCTTCTTATTGTAATTTGTGAAATATGGCTGATGCGCCGGAACCGGGTTCCCCGGTTAACTGCCCTGAACAGGACAGAGAATTCCACTTTGATTTCTTCTGAATTTAAGATAGATTATACGGTGTCCCTATTGGAATGTCAATAATTATTCCTGAAAATTTAAATGCCCCCTGCCCATAGTCCATTTCTGCAGCAAGGGTATCATCTTCCGGGCACTTATATCAAAAATGCTGCTTCATTGCCCGAAATTCCTTCATCTTTCTTTTTCTTTCATAGGCTAAGAAGCTCCCGGAAATATATTCAGCACCTTTGCATAACAAAAATCCTATCAGTGTACCAAATATATTATTTATAATATCATCTGTCTCAAACTTCCCCAGCCTGGTAAAGAGTTGGATACTCTCAATTATCAGGCTGAAAAGCCCCCCGGCAAACAGGGACCAATAGATTTTACGGAAAGGCATCCATAAAACATAGAGCAGGATTCCAAATGGAATCATCATAAGAATATTTTCTACCCAAAATTTCAGGCTCATTGTATCTGTCCCCCATGTACTAAAAGGAACCAACCTGAAAAAGTATACGGCTTCCTTCGTTCTGGATAAAACTGTTACGCCCAGGACCATATAGCAGTAAAGTCCCAATAATGCAACAAACGGGATCTTTATGCATGCATCAAAGGTACTGGTTTTTACAATATTCTTCAAACAAATAAACCGGTACAATAAAATAAGGCAGTAAAGGAATGCCAATACTGCACCTGCAACCAATCCTGCCTCAAAATAATCACTCCAATATACCCTGCAGTCATTAACCACGGCAGCCAATACAGCCTTTGCATCACGCATTCAATTTAACCCCCCCCTCAATTTTATCATGTTCCACTATAATTTTGTAGCAGGCTCTTAGCTCATCCCATTGTTCCCTGCCCAAATGCATCCTGTTTATAAACGTTTCTGTAGATTTCCCATACAGCTCCGCCAGCCTGACAATTGAATGATAGGCAGGAATATTCCTGCCAGTTTCATAGTGGGAATATGCCTGCCGTCCAATTCCCAGTATTTTAGCAAGGTCATATTGGGAATATCCATATGCCAAACGCAATTCCGTTATATATTTTCCAAATTCATTTTTCTTCCCCATACATAGCGCAAACCTCCAGCCGCTATCAAAATGAAGCCAACCCTTTTTTGGCTTCCACCCCTATCCGGAACAAAATCGGGAATGTATGCTCCTTCATTCTATTTCATTTGAATTGATCACCTTAAAAATTTCACCGCTGTCTGCATCTATGTAATTCACAACCGTCATCAGTTCCTCTTCCTGCTTTCCCTGATAAAGCTGGAATCTGCCCCCTACGATACAAAGTGACATCGGCAATACACTTTCATATAAACTAAGCTCCCTGGTGGAAAAAGTGACATTGAACTCTGTACATTCGGGGTTTACCGAAATTCCTGTGACATTCGGGTAAAAGTCCTTGTCTGCAAGCACCTGGTTGATACTGTCCTCAATCTGTAACGCAACTTGATGGGCCATTTCTGTCTGCTCTTCTCCGCTTAAATGGTAAACAGTGCCTTCATCGCCTTTTTCCTGGCTGAGATCTTCTTCATCGGGATTCTCATGGTTAAGTTTCTCCTCAGTCTCTCCCATTAAATATTCCGGCACTTTGATATCTCTGTCCGGGAGGTTTTCTGCCACTTCAATGGAACCTTCCATAACAGGTGCTGTCCCATCGGCCGCTTGCTGGGTATTCCCATCCTTTGCTGCGTTGGATCCGGTTTCCGTCTTCCCTGCACAGGCGGTGCAAAGGATCATTCCAGACATTAGTAATGTAAATGCTATTTTCTTTTTTTTATTCATCATAACTATGCTCCTAAATATTTTCATTAATTTCGTTCTCTTGTTTTAGTATTGATTCTGGTGTTGTTCCAAATTCCAGAATGTCCGCAATCCTTTTGGATGCCAGGCCATCTCCATAGGGATTACTGGCATGCGCCATTTTATTATAGGATGTTTCATTTTCAAGAAGTTCCTTTAAATTCTGGTAAATTACTTCTTCATCAGTACCGACTAACTTAAGTGTACCAGCGGTAATTCCTTCTGGTCTTTCTGTGGTATCCCTCATAACCAGTACCGGTTTCCCCAGGCTTGGTGCTTCTTCCTGTATCCCTCCGCTATCTGTCAAGACCATGAAACTCCGGGCTAGAAAATTATGGAAATCCAATACATCCAAAGGTTCAATGATCTTGATCCTGTCACAACCTCCAAGCACCTCCTCCGCTGTCTGTCTCACTACTGGATTCAAGTGGATTGGATAAATCGCTTTTACATCTTCATACTTATCCATGATTCTACGTATTGCATGAAACATATGACGCATTGGCATACCAAGATTTTCTCTTCTATGTGCAGTGAGCATTATCAATCTGCTGTCCTTCGCCCATTCTAGTTCCGGGTGTGAATAATCCTTACGTACAGTTGTTTTTAATGCATCTATTGCCGTATTACCAGTCACATAGATCGTTGCTTTCTTTTTTCCCTCCCGAAGCAGATTATCTCTTGATACTTCCGTAGGTGCGAAATGATACTGTGCAATTATACTTACTGCCTGCCGGTTAAATTCTTCCGGGTAAGGTGAATAGACATGATAGGTCCGAAGCCCAGCCTCCACATGCCCCACAGGGATCTGCAAGTAAAAACACGCCAACGCAGTTACAAATGTTGTTGACGTGTCCCCATGTACCAGCACTACATCAGGATTTTCCTTTTCCAATACTTCTTTAATTCTATTTAAAATACTTTCTGTGATATCAAACAGCGTTTGTTTTTCTTTCATAATGGAAAGATCATAATCTGGTGAAATTGAAAATGCTTCCAATACCTGATCCAGCATCTGCCTGTGCTGGCCGGTAACACATACTACTGCCTGTATATCTTTTCTTGTTTTCAACTCGTTTACCAAGGGGCACATTTTTATTGCCTCTGGCCTGGTTCCGAAGACTAACATTATCTTTTGCAAACCCTTTCACCTCTTGTCCATTAATATGGTCTCATCATTCGCAAAATCTCAATTTTACATCTGCCAAAAGCAAATCATCTACTCCCCTTCAGGAAATCTCAATACACTAAAGCTTCATGATAAATTTTTGCCTTTCCATATATCAGTACAACTGCAGCCATTATCATGTGCTAATATGTGCTGTATCAATAATTCACCTGACCGCCTTCCAAACTCCTGTGCTTTCTTATAAGCATCTAATAATTTTTGCTCACTAAGTAATCCACTAATTGCACAATCAGAAATGCCTGCTATTCTATCTGATAGTCCAAAAGCATCTAACACATTTATTATTCTTTCACCATTTTGGGGCGGTATCAACGTAACAAATTGCCTTTTGAACAGTACCGAAAATAATGTAGCATGAAAAGAATTTGTTATTATATATTCTGCATTCAAAATTAACGACAAAAACTCAGCCGGCCCATAAGACCTGATATGATAGTCACATTTACATTTATGACGATACGAACCAATAAATACAATCCTGGTATCTTTCCTCTCTTCTTTAACCTTTTCCAATATTAAGTTTAAATCATGCCTATTTATATCCTGGGCTATATAAACCAATATGTACTTATCATCAATACATTTATTCTTGACCATATCCAAATAGACCTGACTATCATTAAGCAGGACAGGATCAGAAACATATTCAATTGGTGTATTTTTTACAATATTTTTTATTTGAGACACTGATGATTTTTCCCGCAAGGATATCCAACTAAAATCCTGGCATCTGTTTTCTATAATCTGCAAATTATCTGGTGGGATATCTTTTCTCCCTACACTAACTGCATATGCTATCTTCCTGCAATTTGAAGCTGGGACAAAACTCAGATAAAATACCGGATCTCTTCCACATGAATACATGGTATTCCATAATTGATCACTTCCCGTTATATACACATCTGCTACTGGAATATTGTTGCATAATTCATCATAACTGGCATACCTTTCTTCCGTTAGGTTTAAATAGGTATTCTTAAAAGCCACAAATTTACATCTACTTTCATGCTTATCCTTTCCATATAATATCTCCCTTGCCAATGCCCTGACAGGATGCCCATTATTAATCGTATAAACTGGCGTATAATTTATAATTTTATTTTCAATATTTTTAGATAATAGAAAATTTTGTAGCGCAAATGCCTGTAAAGAAGATCCACAATTATCAGTGTCATGTAAAGTTAATGTTAACGTTTTCATTAATATCTTCCTAGCTTTCTTTTTATATACGCTTTGATTTGCACTGGAATCCCATTTTTTAAACGATTAATATAAAACCTTTTTTTTCTACGCATCCTATTATTCAGCCACTCTATCCCATATTTATCAATGTTTTTGTAAATAACATCCCTTATACCAGGTCTGGTAGCAGGTACCACCAAATTTCCGTTTCTATATTCTACCTTTTTTAAATCTGAATCAAAGGCAAAAATATTGTCCCAAAGTTCAGATATAACTTGATTTCCCTTGCACGTATTTATTAATACTGCCGAAATACCTTGACTTGCCATTGATTCTAGATCCGGGTAAAACCTTAATACTCCCCAGAAATCACCTATTGTGATATCTCCAACTCTCTCTTCTGTTGCATAATTACATACATAGCAACTCTCCCGATATGTCTCTGCATAGATAAACGCCTCATAATAAGGATCTTCTGTTGAATATCCATTTTTCGAATATACTTTTCCATTACAAGTATAGGTATAAGTATAAGCAGTATTCCATCCATATACAGATTTGTCACGAAATTTATATGTATTTATGCTTTCAGCCTTCTTACATTTTTCTAAATACGAAATATATTTTTTAAATAAATTTGGGCTGGGCACCCCATGGCAAATAAGATCTACACAAATAAAATTATCATACTCTTTTTCTAAATAGTTCTTTACACCAGCAATTTGACAAGGCGTACCAAAAAAAGCCACCAACCTGTTACTTTCACAATCTTTTTTAAGGCTTTCATATATTTGGCTTAAATCACTTTGTACATACTTTGAGCCTTTAATCATATCAAGTTTATGGGTGTCTGCAATACGAATGTGAACCGCTTCAAATTTATCATTCAAAATACATCCATAAACTATTCCTTTATTTAAAATTATCTTTTCAGCAATTAACGCACCGATACCACCTGATGAACTGTCAACCACCAACTCTCCAAGCCGTTGCGCACCAATCACCCTAATTGGAAATTTTTTAACTACATTATTATGAAACGGACATATTTTTAAACATTTTCCACATAATATACATTCCGAATCGTTAATACTGGGATTTAAAAAACCTTCGCTATCTGGAACCATTGTAATACATTGAACAGGGCATTTTGCTTGGCACGCACCGCATCCCGTGCAATTTATCCTCAAAATTTCGTTTATTTTTATCATTCAAATCCTCTCTTGGTAAAGCAATCTATAACATTAACATAATTTATTTATTAAATAGAAACTTATTCCATTTATTATGTCTTTTTATCAATAAAACTATTATGTATATTGCAAATAAACTCACCATCGCCATTACAGGTGACAATACAATATTAAACAGTCCCATATTATGTAACAATGGGTTCTTTCCTAACTTTGATACCAGTTTCTTCCAGACCACTCCGAATATTTCTTCTAATAGCAATCTTTGTAAGATATATATCTGTAATGTAATTTTCCCTAGCCTTCCAAATAATAAATATAAAAATTTTTTAATATTTGTTATTTGGGATAATTTATATATTAAAGCCATCATGAATCCGATTCCTGTATATCCTAAAATCCATCTAAAAATGTCTATACTAACTTGATTTTTAAATCCGTATTCAGAACAAAATGGATTAATTTTTGATATATAAATATAATCTCTAAAATGAAAATAGTGAATTAATATTGGATATATAATAATAAACCCATATTTTATTTTGTACTTTGCAATTCTTTCCCTTAAAACATTTCCTCCCGTTCCAGCGAATATAAAACCTGTCAAAAAATAAGGGTACAGCCATATATTCATAGTTTTAGACGGCTGAATTTTATCCGGTAGTGCTATTAGAATAACAAAAATCAAAATATACCCAATCCACAATCTATCCTTATTATTTCCGCCCAAATGCACAACTGCAATTAATATAGAAATAATAAAAATGCTCCATAAGAACCACAAATCTCTTAGTGAAACATTTAGCAATCCTAAAAAATCTCCAAAAGAATTTATCTCTATTTTTCTATATAGCAACTTAGACCCCAAAAAAATTATATTCCATATAAATAACGGATATATTATATTTTTAAATTGCTTTTTAACAATTCTCTTTAAATCATACTTTTCGCATGAATAGAAAAATAAATAACCACTTATTATCATAAAAAGGGGCATATGAAATCCATAAATCAAACGAAATATTATATTTTCATAAAATTCCTCTTTTCCTGCAAAGGAATATTGAATTATATGTCCCCAAACCACTAAAAAAATAGCAATACCTTTGGAAATATCAAGTTCTTCACTTCTTGTTTTTGTATACATTTTAAATAAATATCCTTATTACTACTTTGTTCTTGGCAACTTAATTATCTCACCTATTACTTCTTTATATTGTCCGTAAATAAAAACAGCTATTGCAATAATTACTAAAAATATGATCCCTACACATGTTATACCTTTCTGTAAAAACTGCACAAAAAATGCCGTTGAAAGTTTCATATTATTTACTACTTTTCCGCAACATCCTAGAGTTGTTATAAATAAAACCATTTGGGCAGTATTTTTTACCCAATACATTAAATAATCCATATATCTACTCTTCATCCCTATCATATACACAATAATACTTCTTCCCATCCAAAAAAAACATTGGCTAATTACAGTCCCAAACAAGACGCCCTCTACTCCAAACTTTGCTGTCAATAGAATTGAAAATACAATATTTAGAACAGCAGCCGTTATCTCTATATATTTATCATACTGAAACAGCCCTAATCCATTAATATAGTCTACAGAAACGCTATGTACAATATGTATATATAAATCAATCCCCAATAAAAATACTATCATTTCCGATAAAAGATAGCTTTTTCCTACCCACAATATAATAGCATCATTCATTAAAATTATTGTTGGAATTACCAGTACAAGGGCAACCATAAACCTTATATCTGAATATAATAAAAATAGTTGTTTTCTTTTTTTAATATTCTCCTCTCTTGCCAGGAAGTTTCCCAAAAAGGGAGCTAAAGGCGTCAGCATTGCATTTGCCATGTATCTTATACTAGTAGAAATTACATTATAATTACCATAAACTCCCACCAGAACTGTATTAAGCATTATTGAAATTACCAAATTATCCGTACTAATATAAACATAACTCGCAATTTTTCCAACGAATATATTTTTTACATCATTAAACAAATCTTTTAAGACCACTCTATTTAATTTTTTACCACTAAAATCCGGATACATATTATTACATATCCAACTAGTCCAAATATTGGCTCCATAAACCTGAATAATTTTTAAAACTAAAAACAATAAATAGTTCTTCCAGCAAATGATAACAATTATTTGAAGCAAATTTGTAAATAATAAACATATTGTATCAATAAATTTAGATATATATATTTTTTGATTAACATATAAAACAGTCCGTTTATATGAAAAAAAATATGAACATGCAGACGCTAACGCCTGTAAAATAAAATACAAATATATTTTAGGGGTCACACTAACCCCATTTAGTATGTAAGATAAAAAGGGACATAAAAGTAGGGATACTATAATAAAAAAACAACCAACAGTATTATATATGCATCTTAAGGAGCCTAATATATCATTAATTCTGTTTATATTTTTATTTTGTATCGGTTCATACAAACTATAAACAACAGCCGTTTGAAATCCTAATTCTGCAATAGAAAGTGTTGAGATTATAGATGCAAATGTGCTGTTGACTCCAAGCATTTCAATTCCTAAATATTGAATAATTACATTTCTTGAAAAAAAAGAAAAAATAATCACTATAATTTGATTTATAATTCCGGAACAGCTATTTTTTATAACATCCACTTCTACATTCTTCCTCTATTGTCAATTACTTCCCATTCATCTTCTACAGGAAATCTCCAATATGTCCTTCCATCGAATCTGGCATACTTAGGCGCCACCACTATTTTCTTTTCCGTATTCAAATATGCCCCCCAAAATGCAAAAGTACTATTGGATAAAATAATATATTTACTCATGCTCAACATATACATATCTTTTTTACTTTCTGTTATACCATGAGAGATAAAACCTGCTATATTCATGCCTGCTAATTTGTTTTTTGCAAACGGAATATCGTCTGTAAATATATATATTGGCAAATTATTTAAAAAATTTTTTAGTGCAGATCTATAATAATTTTTATCACATAAATCAAAATATTTGTTATTAAAATCTCCACCTCTAACATGAACTGCTATAGCTTTTCCTGTTCTAAGTTGCTCTAACGCCATCGCATCTAATTGATTAAGTTCACATTTTAAAGAATAAGAAACTGATATTATCTCTTTATACTCAGAAAAATATTTAGTATTTAACCACACGCCATGTATGTACCAAGACCCTTCTTTTAAATATTCAACCTGGGGATTATACTCGTTATATAAGCCATCCCTAACATCTGTTTTTTGCTTATGTGGTTTAAGCACATTACCAATACGATAGTACCAATAACTATATTTATAAGCTAGAAAATGCTTTACAGCATCTGGCAGAAACTGCAATTTTGCTGATACAATATAGCTATTTGTTAATGGCCTGATTTCTTTGGGATGTGCTAAATTTAGTTTAATATTAAACACTTTATGTAATTCATAACCATTATGTTCATTCCATAATTGATAATGAGAAAGATCCGCCTTTATAATTTGATTCTTATACCTGTTTTCTAATGCTATTTGATTAGCATATTGAAACATTTGGTTTCCCAAACCACCATTATATTTTATAATTATCATTCTAATTACACCCTATATTTTTATATCCGAAAATCAATTGACATTTCTATCATTAATAAAAAATGAAATCTTTTGATAAACATATTACTAACTTTTGTTCTGTACTTTTCTTTTTATTTTTATATAGGCACTTTTTAATATTGTTTCAAGCATTGATATATAAATAACTATTTGATCTGCGCAACATTCAATTCTATTTGCGCCTAAATATCTTTTTAATGCCAAATGATGGCTATGTAAAAAAATGCTTTTTTGACGCACAATACTTTTTATACTTTTATTTATACTTGCACCATGCAAATGATGATATTGCACAAGCGAACAAATATAGGTCGAATAACCCTTGTTTTTCATTTTACATCCCAATGCAGTTTCCTCATAAAACAAAAACATCTCCTCATCATATCCTCCACATTCAACAAATGCCTCGGCTGATACCATCAATAATGCTCCAGCTACACAATCTACTTGAACATATTCGTCATTATAAAGAAATTCTAATGGGTAAAAAAAATTATTACCCCATTTTCTCAATATAAATTCTGTTGAAATTATGTATCTCCACACTGAAGGAATTTTCCATGCTGATTGTCCAATTATTTCACCAAGTAAATTCATTTGAATACCTGAAACAATTCCACAATCCGAGAATTTATCAAATGCTTTCTTAAAATTTTCAACATCTTTTTCAGTAAATATAACATCAGGATTTGCAATCAAGACTAATCTACATCCTAATTTCCTCTTACAATACAATACTCCATAATTATTTCCGGCTCCATATCCACCATTTTTTTCACACGCAATTACAATGATTTTATTACATACATGCTCGCAAAGACGTTGTAAACTACCATCAGTAGAACAGTTGTCAACTAAAACTATATAGTCAAGATTCTTGTACTTCTTTATTTTTCTAACCAACTGCAATGTATTCTCTGCATCATTAAAATTCAAAATAACACAGGCGCATTTATCATTATCACTCATTTACTTTTCCTCGACTTATATTAGTTCATATTATCTCATAATTTCTTCATCTATTTTATAACTAATTAATAGCATAGGCATAATGTAAGTAGCTGAATAAAAGATATTAGAGCTAACTAATAGTAATAGTAATATAGTAAAGCATATAATTTGCATGTTATTTGCATTTCTAATAATTTGATATAATGCATATACATAAATTAATACTCCAAGAATTCCGCCATAAACCAAAATCATTGATATCGTATTCATATACTCATTTTCTCTTGCCAGTGAACGATCAAACATAGTTATAATGTTATAAGAGTTAATAAAAGCAGCATAATTTCCCGCCCCAATGCCAAATATCTTATATCCAAAAGGTAATTTATTGAATATGATAAACCCACGTAACAATCTAATCGTTCCTGTTGATGCACCAATTGTTTTTACTGTAGAGAAACGATTTAAAGCATTTTCAAAAAAACCAAATTTAAAACTAATTGTAATAAAGGCTACCACCACAATAAAAATAATAAATCGAGTCTGTATTTTTTTTTCAATCACCAACCACATTCCTATGATAGCTGTCATACATACATATCCAATTGCAGAACGTGAAATAAGTATCGCAATTGCAGTTAATATAAATACTATATAATGCCATATATTCTTCCTATTCTTCATTAAAATCATAGGAAGACAATAAATTACGTATTCACAAAAATGAGCTGGCTCAGTAAAAAAGCCGGAAGGTCGGAACCCAAACTTATTGCTTTGCAAAAGAGCAATTCTAAATTCATTACTTGACATTATATTGAGCAAATATGTGTTGGGCAAAACCGATGGAAGATTTATCCCTATAATCGTGTAAGCAATATATTGCAATAATACATATGCAGATGCACAAAATGCTATTTTCAAATATACCCTTTCGAGATACTTTAAATCTAAATACCGATAAGAAAACCCAAAAATAATACTAGTATAAAATAACATTTTTAAAATTCTAATAATTGTCTCACTAAATAAATAGTCAGGAATAACTATTGTAAGAATTAATGAATTTAGGCTTAAATATAAAACAAAAGCCCAATAATACTTATTATGAATACTTATTTTATATTTACATCCCCATAAAAAAAGTACTGTTAAAAAGATTATCCCGAAAAACTCCCCTATCCCAAGAGCATGAATCCATTCTGTAGCATATATATTTAAAATAGGCATTATTACAATCAGCAATGTGTAAAATTTTCTTAATCCCTTTTCTATTCCTATTTTTCTCATTACCTAATTCCTCTGATTAGCCTACTTCATTAAATCCTCATACATAGATATGAGTTTTTTTCTCATCAACTTCCAGTCAAAATTATCAATATATAGTTTTTTTATTTCTTCTTTAGCTTCTCTCCATTTTTCAAGTTCTTCACTAATTAAAGCAAAAGCATTCTCTACTGAATTTATATTAAAATCAACTGTTATACCTGTGTGATATTTATCAACAAACCAGTCCATTCCAGTGTTATGTGCCATAATAGTCGGCTTCCCAAGATACAATGATTCATAAAATTTATTAGGAGCAGCATAAATGTGATTTGGGAATTCAGGATCATACAATGCAGGAATGACATCACAATTTGCTTCAAGCGCCAAAACCTTCTCATATGGCAATCTTCCCAGAAAATAAATATTATCATTTTGTTTTGCCTTTTGTTCTATTTCAGCCTCTAAATCACCACTACCGCCACAATATAATTCCCATTGCTGATGCCGCGATACAATATCAATTACTTCTTCCAGCATTCTGCCTTTTGTCAAATTCCCTATATAGGCAATTTTCATCTTTTCGTTCCTATTCACTGACATTAAACTACTGTCAATATCCTCTATATCTGGGGTATTGTGTATAACATATAGTTTATCCGGTATCGCTGCAAGCTGCTCTTTTCGTCTCTCCGAACAAATAATTACCGCATCCGATAACTTTATTATTTTTGAATCAATGACTTTTATAAAATCATAAAGTTTTCTTCCACATTTATGGCAATCTGCAAAATCATCATAAATATCATAAACTAATTTCTTGTGATACATTCTTGAAATAATCATCCCAATATATGCCGTATCCATATTGCAGGCATGTATACAAGAATAGCTACTTCTGTTTTTTTGTAACCATTTAAATAATCTGATTTCAAATTTAATTAAATTCCAAATATTATCTTTGAACCCTGCACGTTTCTTTACTTTTACTTGTATATGATTGGCTTTAAGATTTAATTTGCGAATTTGACAAATTTCTTCCTGATTTTTTCCATCTAATTTTTTATTCCAATCACAAATCATAAGATGGTAACCAGCATTTATTAGGCTTGATACTTCTTTTTGAGCTCTTGCATCATATGTTAGTTCGAGATCATGAATAAACGCTATTCCTATATAGTTTTTCTTCGTAGTGTACATTTCTTCACCTCTAGTCAATATGAAAATACTTGACATTTGATTTTATTATCAGAAAATAACTTAATAATATTTACTATATCACATTCATCGAATTCCATAGAAATTCTCCTCAAATTCTTATATTTATTAACCGCAAAATTGTGCCCCTTCAATACTTGTATTGCATTTTTATTATGCTTTTTAAGAAATTCACAAATTTCTAATATATTTTTTTCATTTGCCGTATATCCGGGAATTGCTGGAAACCTAATAAGCATTTTCTTATTCTTTTCCGCAAGAAATGTAAAATTCTCAATATACTGATTTATATCCCACTTTAAAACCTTATATCCAAATTCTTTTGAAACTGTTTTTATATCAACAATGAATAAATCAATATCATCTGCAACCGTTTCTAATAATGCATAATCAACAAACAAAGCTGTTTCAACCGCACAATGAATCTTTGCACTATGTAACTTTTCCAGTATCCATTGGCAATCTGATAAAAAAAGTAAAGGCTCACCACCAGAAAAAGTTATACCCCCTCCCGATAGATTATAATAGATATGGTCTTTAACCACTTCGTTATATAAATCACTAAGGTTTATATAATATCCATACTGCTTCCGTATTTCCTGCCCCCCAAATACATCCTTTGAATATACCTCTATCCCTGATTCTTGGCATTCTGGATTCGCACACCAGGGACATCTAATTGAACAGCCTTTAAAAAACACTGTTGTCCTAATTCCTGGACCATCCTGAAAACACATTCTTTGAATATTAGTTATTAAAATTCTTTGATTCCCGTTATACATCTAAATAGATTCCGCCATTATCGCTCTATTAATCAATATATTTTGGTAGTCCTCAGGCAAATCATTAAAATAAGCACTAAATCCCCAAACTCTAACAATTAATCCTGGATATCTATTTGGATTTTTTTTCGCATCAATTAAAGTTTTAGAATCCATAAGGTTCATTTGCATTTGAAAAAATCCCATAAAAATTGCACCCTTCAGAAATAAATTGAATTTTTCTTTATTGCCACTAATCATTATCGGCGATATAAAAAAATCAATAACGTTGCCATTATACCTCTGTTCTGTATAATCCAGTTTTGATGCAAACCCTACCAATTCGGTATAAGTAACATCTGAACATGAAATGTGTGTATTAAATGCCTCTCTTGCCTTTCTCCCTGATAAATCCCCATTAGCATTCATTCCCCTTTTGTTATATGACGGTGAGCTCAGTCCAAACTTTACTGTTCCTCCAAATTTATTTTTATAATTCTTTGCTACATCTGCCATTGCTTCTGTAATTTTATTTGCTAATTCTATTGTTAATTTATCGTCATGTCCATAATGTTTATTCATATTACTTATAATAGTGTACAATTTATCGTCCTTTTTAAAATCAGATAGTCTTGCCTTATTAAGCTCCTTAAGAGTAATTAACCGCTTCTCAAATACAAGTTCCTTTATATTCAATAAGCTATCAATCACATTTCCCAGACCAACAGTTGTTACTCCATAGTTATTATATTGGGCACCTCCATCAGAAATATCACATCTGCTTTTATTGCATTGACCTGTGAACATAGATACTAATGGATCTTTTGCCCACTTTATTGAATCAAGTGTTTTGAGAAATCTGGCAAAGCACTCACTATTACTCTTAATATATTGTTTAACTAATTGATTGAAACTTTTATGCTCCGCAGCCAGCACATCCTCCAATACATCAAAATAACTATAGACCGCTATGTTATTCTGATCAAAGGATTTTCCCGCTATAAAAGGTTCCCAGCAAGCTGAAGTATGATAATTATATATATCCTCTTTGCTAAAACTCGACTCAATTGCTGGTATCACTACATCATCATTCGATAATAACGGGCTACCTGTCTGTGCAAGTAAACATTCCGTAATATTATTTATTATATAATCTGGCATGAATTTACTAACCCGCAATAAAACTTTAGGGTCTGGCCTTTTAACTCTTGCAATGGCCTCCAAAAACATTAACGTCAAATCATTATAAAAATAATCTTCATCAGAAGTTAACCCCCCTAATATTATTATCTGTCCAATATCTCCCATTAACGAATCACTTTTATATTCTGGATATTTTGATAAGGTTATCAGGAAATCATCTAAAATAATTTCCGCCTCTTTTTTCGTAATATAACCAGACTCAATATCTTTGTTATATACCCTATTTAATATTTTATCCAGTCTCCCTAATCCATTTAATCTATGTCTGGTCTGCCACAAAATTTGATTAAAAAAAAGAATTCTTTGAAGTGCTTCTTCAAAGTGTTCAGCAGGTTTCATAAACATATCTTTATAATATTGAATATATTTATTCTTATTATGGATTTTAGAATCCTTATCTGCAATTTCTTTAATAATTCTGTCACAAAGAGAAAGCATTCCCTCCATTACAAGTCTCGCTTCCCTTCCATATTCATCATTATATCTAACAGCTTCCTGATAAATCTCATCAAAGGCTCTATCAATAATTATAGAATAGTCAAGACAAAAATTACCTAAAATATTTCCTGATACAGCTACTGTTTTATGAACATCAATAAAATAGATAAAGCCATTGGAATTGTCTATAGTAATATCAATTTTCAAAAGAAGCTCTTTTATATCCCTTCCAACTGTTCTTTTTCCTTTGGATTTTATAGGGCTTATGGTACGATACGCAGTAACTGCTTTATTAATAATATATACGATTCCTCTATTATCAGCTTGATATTTCAACACAAATGGCAATATGTAATTCCATCTCCACAAATCATTCTTTATTATCGTCTTTAAGCTCATATAAACCCCCTGCTATTCAAAATCTCCCACCTACATCAATTTTTTCATGACCCTCACTGTCAATTATTCCATATTTTCTTAACCTTTTTCTCTACCAAAGAGTATAAAATCCAAACAAAATAACCACATACAATAGACGCGAATACCCCTATCAAAATTATCAAACTATATCCAAGCAAACCATCTCCCCATAATTTTGTCACCACACTTTCTGTCAACCGCACACAATATGGATGTGTCAGATAAATATAATAACTAATATTACCAACCATTAAGAGCACAGACGGAATACTCCTGCCATAATAAAAAATATAAACCGCGGCAAACAAAAATGCAGATGGTATACCCCATACCCAAAACCTCCAACCTGTTTCCGGTACAGGAATAATCCATAGAAATACAATAGCAATTAATGCAAGGGCACCACATATCAAATTATACTGTCCGCTTTCTTTCTCCAGATATATTTTTATTGGAATTATTTGAAACAAGTAATACAGCATAATGCCAAGCACAAAATCCAACATCAATGTATTACACCAAAAATAAAAGGGCATTGGCAGTTCTCTCATTCCCAACCCAACCAATAGAATAATCAGAATACAGCAAATAAGACCTTTGCCCCCCCCCCAATCTTTTTGGGGTCATTTTTATAGATATGAAAAAAAACACATAGAAAAGCATTTCATAATTCAGAGTGTATCCTAATCCCAAAACAGGCTGATAAATCCCATTATGCTCATATGGGATAAATAACAACGATTTTATCAAATATATCCAAGACACCTCGTAAGAATTAAATAAATTTGGCATAATCTTCACCGCCAACACAGTGAAAATCGTCATAATCCAATAAAAAGGAACAATACGTATAATCTTTTTTTTCCAATACCCTGCTGTCCCCTTCTCAGTAGAGTACATCATCAGAAAACCACTAATTATAAAAAAAATATCCACTCCAAAGCCACCTGAATTTATGATGCTCATATGTGTCAATACAACACTAAGGGCAGCAAATGCCCTTAGTGACTGAATACTTTCGATTTTTCTAATATCCTGAGAACGCATCTTTTCATGTTCCTTTTGTTAAAATACCTTTTTATATATGTCCTTTTTACCAGAAAATCTATCATATAATCGCCAAAACAAGTATCGTATATTAAAACAACGCCCTATTATCATTTAAATCGAATCCTGCTTTTTTTACATATTTTACATATTCACACCTTCTATTATCAGGTATCGCAGGTATACGAATAATCTCATTTGCCCATTCCTTCGCGCCCTTTTCTAATGCAATATATGTCATACATCCTGCATGCACATCCACTTCTTTTGTTAAGTTATTTCCATCTGTAATAATCGTCTGAATTCCCATTGCCTGAGCTTCCAGGGTGGCATAGCCAAATCCCTCAAAAATAGAAGGAAAAATAAATTTTTCCATAACTTGATAGTAATCCTCTACATTTTTCTTTTCACCAAGCAACAAATAATTATTTTCCAAGTGGTAGGATTTGATTTTTATCCACATTTCATCCCGCAGTTCACCATTTCCAATATGTAAAAATATAATGTCAGGATTGATTTCGTGCGCATATTTCATAATTTCAACTAAAAAGAGGGGATTTTTTTGCTCCGCTAATCTGCCCACTGTACCCCATACAATCTTTCCATCTAGACCCAATTTTTTTACCATACTTTTTTTCATAAATAAGTTAAAACTAAATCTATTTAAATCAATTGCATTATTGACTATTTCATAGTCATTTCCCACAAACATCCAATCACCTGCAAGTTTAGAACATGCATATCTTCTATCAGAAATTTTTCTTATAAACTTTTGGTGAATTCTCATCAAGATATGCCTAAGACCTTTCGATGCTCCCTGAGAATTATGGGCATGTAAAATCTTAACTGCATTTTTATTAAGTATTTTTGCTAATAATAAAAAATCAATATTGGCTAAATCTAATGTATTATAGTAAATCACATCATATTTGTTCCGATATACCTGTGCCAATTCATAATAATGTCTAAAAAAATGTCCATCCCGCTTGATTGCCTTGACTATATTCCCTCCCTGCTGCTTGATTTCTTCTTCATAAGCTATAGAATTAGCTGACTCTTGGCTAAGAAAATCTACTATATAATTTTCTTTATTTATACCGGAAAACAAATTCATTATATATCTTTCCAGCCCTCCTGGATTAGAATTCATGCCAATTATTAATACTTTTTTCCTTATGTTATTGGTATATCTGTTCATCTAATTTTCCTTTTTCCCTTCTCAAAATACATTTATTACCTACTCTCTGAGACCCAATCATTTAGCTGATGTGTCGAATGCGTTTATTTGTATGAAAAAAATACAGCATTGCGGTGTTGTACACTATATTATATGTGTATCCCTCACCCATACTTACCAAAACAAAAAATAACATCAATAAAGCAATATCAATCCTTTTATGATTGAGAAATTTGATAAATTGCACCGAATAAATCAAACATATTATGACTAGATAAATTAACCCAAATCTTATTACGCAATACACGTACCCCATATCAACAGGCAAACCTTGCTCTTCAATCTTAAATCCTATAAGTTTTACTCCGTATTTTGATAACGCATATGAAGCATAATGTAGCCTATTTGACATAATTCTGTTTATACCAATAACAAATGCATTCTCTTGCATATATAAATTACAACCAAGAAAACTTAAAAATGCTAAAACTGGTGTCACTACAGCGAAACTAAATTTTGAAATGTATGTATAAAAAAACTGAGCCTTGAAATTGGCTATATAATGCAAAACAAATATAAATATAAAAGTATATAGAGATGTCCTTCCCTTACTTATATTGCTAACTATAGCCACAAGTATTAAAATTATTATGTACTGAAATCTTTTCACCTGTCCACAATATTCATAAAGCCATTCAATTAAAATAACAGAAGAAAATGCCGTAAACACATTTTGATTAATAAATCCTAAAGATTGTTTATATACATTGTTTGCATATCCCACCTTATTTTCTATAATTCCGAGCCCACAAAGAACCACAACTATAAATAACAAAATCAGTTTTAGTTTTATATCAAATTTTATTAGCTTTTTCACATCAATCTTTTGTGCAGTAAATGAAAACAACATACCAATTAATATATTGATTCCTTTCGTAGAAATTGCTATGCAGAAAATCAAAACCATATATGCTATAGCTGACAAAATTTTTCTTCTAGGATACCTATTTACAAATAAAGTAAATAAAATCATCATAACTAAAGTTAACATTGAAAATATCCCATGCAATCTGCCTGCAAAAGAATATTGGGATAAGGATGAGCTACTCAATAGTACAAATTCGATGGTATAAAATGCCCAAATGATTATATACAGTTTTTCTATCAACTCCTGCTTTTTCATTGAATTACAAACTCCATTTTTGATAGATAAGTATTTCACCAATGAACTTTCCTTCCATCATTTTCCTTTGTCTCTTCCCTTATCCTACTAAATAACTATTTTTCTAACTTTTGCCAAGATAATATGTAGCATTTGGGGTGACAAGCAAAGTAACGTCAAAGCACATTTTCTCTTTATATCCAAATAGCCTGATTTCATTAATTCCCCATATGCCTCTCGAAGCTGCCCTCTTTCTTCTTCAACCCATCTATCCGTAAATATATTGTAATCATTAATCCCATAAATCACATACTTCGAGAGCAATGTAAACGTCGCTCTTTCTCTATTCAAAGCTGCTTTCTTATAGTACTTTTTATTATATTCTTTCGTATGCTCCACTATTTTATCCCAGACATAATATAAACTAAGATCCTGCTTCTTCAAAGCCCCCCGTGTAATCCCTTGCCCATTGACAAAATAATTATACTTAGGTAAATTAGAAATTACAGCACAATTGACATTCAACAAAGCAAAATATGAAAAAAGTACATCCTCATTAATATATCCATTTTCAAACTTAATATTTTCAACAATCTTTCGTTTGTATAAGCATTTCCATACAGCGTAATTACTTTTCTCTTTTCTTATCCTGAAGAAATTGTCCATAAGCTCAGAATTATTCAGTATATTAATTTCTTCGCTACATACAATGGTACTTTTACAAGTATCCATAAGCCTATAACCACACTCAGCTATATCCGCATTATAGGTAATCATCAACTCGTATAAATACGAATAAAAATCATCACTTATCCAATCATCGCTATCAACAAAACCAATATATTTACCTGTTGCATGCATCATTCCTAGATTCCGGGCTGAACTTGCACCACCATTTTCTTTATGTATTACCTTAATTTTCTCATTCTCTTTAGAATATCTGTCACAAATACTTCCTGTACAATCAGTTGATCCATCATCCACAAGAATAATCTCTAACCTCTGATAAGTCTGGCGCAACACAGATTCCAAACAACGGTTTATATACTTTTCTACATTGAAACATGGAATAATAACGCTTATTAAATCATCCAAAGCATTCTTTCCCTTTCTTTTGAACTATCTTTCACATTATGCCAAGCTGTTCACCATATCAAGAATTTTCTGGTATCCTGCTTTTCTGTCAAACTGTGCCTCAGCAATCCTTCTCGCATTTTGCCCCATCACCTTACACCAATCCGGATTATCCCGTAACTCCAATATTGCCCTCACAAGCTCTTCTTTATCCTCTGCCTTGATATTTATGCCAAATTTTTCACGCTCTACCTTTTCCATAAATTCCATACTTGCCAAAGTATTAATCATTGGCTTTCCAGCTGCAAGATAATCACCAATCTTTGTCACAATACTTTGCGCAGCATTCTTAATATAGGAATTAATCAATACATCTGACTGTGCCAAAAATGCTGCCATCTTCTCATAATCCACATAGCCAAGAAATATCACATTTCCACATTCCTGTATTTTAGCATAACTTTCCATTTCTTCTTTTAATGAACCTGTTCCCAGAATATAGAATCGGATATCTTTTCTACCACATTCCCATAGAATCTTTGCTGCGTCAATTAAAGTTCTTATATCGTAACTTGCACCAATGCTTCCTGCATAAGTCACACGAAACTCACCAGATACTTTGGGGAACTCATTGACGTATTTCTCAACACCTCTGTCAAATATATCCAATTCTGTCCCCACATAAACAGTGGCATGGGGGATATTCTTCTTTTTCCTTTTAAATGCCCTTAACGTGTATTCATCAGAAGTACCTACAACACCATCTGCATAGTAATAGGCCTTTTCCGCATCCCACCAGTATGGCATAAGAAGGATATTACTTAAAAGAGGAATTTTCACCAGCATTTTCATTGCTTCAGGCCACAAATCTTCTACATCAACAATAAACGGAATATTATTTTTACGACACCAACATCCAACCTTCGCCGACAAAATATTAGGCGGTATCACACAATAAATAATGTCATATCTTTCACGGTACTTATTTAAATACTTCATTGTATTACGTGTTATAATATAATTACTATATACTCTTTTCAAATCCACATTTTTTCTGTATCCTGGCTCTGGAATAAAAATCAAATGATAAGGAAGATTTAATCTTTTTAACTGTTCTATATCCCTTGGAGCCTTCTTAAAATGTTGGAATGTTGAACCAATCAAATCTACCTCACATCCATTTTCGCTAAGAAAATTAGCAAGAAAGCTGAACCGGCTTGTCCCAGGCTCTCCTGGCAGCCATGCGTATCCCGGAGCTATAATCGCAACCCTTTTCCTCATTCCTATATCCAACTCACCTTTCTCTCGTTTTAATCCTTTTATATTTGTATCACTGACGGAATGAAATAATTTTTGTGTATATCATTACAACAACGGCAAACCTTTATAGGATGCTCCCATTGTTATTTAAGGATACCCTCCTTTATATAGTCTTTATAAGATTTCTTCAGGTCAACCATCTTCGTCTTATGCCCTGGAATCCTTTTATCTATCGGCGGCAGTTCCATATATTCCCCAAAATCCATTGTCAAATATCTGTCATATCCACAAGGAATAGCAATACTTGTATCTTCAAAAGAACATTTTAGCATTTCTTTAAAGTCATCATAATAGAATATATTTTGATATGTATTATTTTTGTGAAATCTGCTTGGTCTTTTTCTCCAGCCAAAGATAACTTTATTTGAATTATCAAATGAGTATTTTCCGAATAATTTTTCTATAACCTCTATATAAAAATTGAATGGACAAAACATTCTTATTGGAGCATCTATGACCCATCCAATTTCTTGTAGTCTTGACTTTTGTTCACAAAATGGTAATCTGTGCCTCTCATTAAAAAAAAGCAAACTATCACAGACTAATGATGCAAAATATTGCAATAATCTACCTTTCGGCATCCCATAGATTGGCATTATATCTATATTAATACCTGTATACGCATCTAAATACCCGTCCTGAAAAGGCTCTATAAATGTCGTACAATCATTCTGTAGTTTGATAAAATTACCAAACCAATGCTTATGATACTTTGGTATATATAAGGAATATTTATCCGGCAACTCCTTTTGAGCAACTTCCTGAAATTTTTTGTAATCTTGGTATGGCATTGCAACGTCTATATCATCATCCCATGGAATAAATCCCTTATGCCTGACGGCACCAATACATGTGCCGCCGATAGAAAAATATTTCAATTGATAGGCATCACATATTCTTTTAAATTCTTTAAATAATTCTAGTTCCACACGTTGTATTTCTTCTGTCTGATTAGACATTCATTTTTCTCCCTGCTACTTAATTTCAATTCCATAAACTACAGAATTGATTTTTTCTTTTTAAAAAAAATAACCACAAAAAAATATGCCAATACATAATTTGTTGATATAAAATCCCATCTAATAAATGTAAAAATAATTCCTCTAAGAATCAGTAAGTAAATAAATAGCTCTTGTGTTTTCATATCCTTGCAAATTCTTTTATAATACTTTTCTGCAGAATATCCCAATAAAAACATTCCTAACATTATTCCAAATATACCAAAGTCCAAATATAAATAATAGAATGGTGTAACAAAAGAATTTGCACCTCTGGCACCTACACTCCGGAAACTATTTGCTGATAAAATATAATCACGAGCCAGATGATATAATTCACCATTTCCGAAACCAACTTTTTCAAATATCATACATGGAATTCTCGTAATTCCATGTAATATCATCATCCCGTTTGTATGAGCACCACTTTCTATTGTTGGTATCCAATAATCGAATAAAGGAATACACAGTGCTATATAATAATATGACTCCTCAAAGACACTAGCTCTTGTCCTTTGTGAAGTAAAAAAAACAATACTTCCTATGCCAGCAATTATCAGAACTATAATTTTTTTTTTCATTTTCTTAACTATATTTTTTGATTCCTCTTTATATATTGCACCAACAATGGTTAGCATTAATATAAGAGTTATCACACCTAATCTAGATCCGCCACCTGATATTGTTCCCAAAACCATATTCAATATTGTTATAACTAATAAATTACTTTTTTTTCCTCCTTTTTTAAAAAAATCAATGACTGCTATAGGAGCAAGTGCCGTAGCAAAAGGCTCAACAAATATCACACGAAACGTTTGCTCCAGAAAGGACCTTCTTCCTGAAATTGGGTTCGTAGCATCTTCAAAAATTTCCATTTTCCAAGATCGGATTTGCGAATAACTCATACCCTTAAAAAGGTAACTGACTGCAATTAAAAAATCAATTAAATTTAGCACTAAAACTATTCCTGATAATATATATATCAAGCGATAATTTATTTCTTTTTCTTTATTAATAGTAAATTGAGCTATTTTAAAATAAATCCTATCAGTACAAACTATTGTTTGAATAATTATACCTATAAAAAAGGAAATTAAACCTATAAATACATAATAATATGCCTTACTACTTGCTTTATTAATTCCATATGCACCTAATAGATTAAAAAAAAGTATTGCTGACCATATTCCATACATAATAAATGCAGGATCATATATTTTTTTTCTAAAAGAAGAAAATAAAAATAATAGCAAACATATAGCAAAACAAATACTCTGCATATCTACCTCAATATAGTTAAACTCTTAATTTGTAACTTTTCATTGAAAAATACAATTTCACTAATGCAGTAAATAAATTTATTACCCTTTGGATTCTTTCTAATATGGCCACAATACAATGCTTTTCGTTCTAAAAATGTCATTTTAAATCCGTTAATAAAACTTACCCAATAACATGTATAAACCCTCCTTAAGCAAAATTAAGAAAGACTTCTCTGTCCTTTCTTAAATAAATCTATTAATATATTTCTCTTCATAATTACAAAAATAGCTATAACTGCTATTAAACCATATCTTACAATTAAATACTTATATACCATAACCAGTAAAAATCCTGAAAACAAAAACAATAGTGTTATAAATATAATTTTTTTTGTTTCATATGGCCTAATCCCTCCACAATACTTATCGCAAATTTTATTCATAAGAATGTAATGGCTTATGCCATATATCATATAACAGGCTAACGTTGTATATCCAGCTGCCATATATCCATATATATTTATAAATATATAATTAAGCAGAACGTTAAATACTGCCCCCATAACACTTGTTATCATAATCAAGTTGGTCTTTTCATAATAAAAAGCAAATTCACCAAATAAATCGTAACTGTACAAAAAGTAGACGCTCATTGCTATTGGCGGAACGACCCAAATAGCATCATAATAAGCTTTTGGGGCAAAAATTGATATAACTTCTGGGGCAAGTAGAATCAATATCAGATTTAAGCCAGCAACTATTATTAAAGATATATATGCAATATTTTCAATATCCTTAATTTTCTTCGCCTTGATTTTCTGATATATCCAGGGATTTATAGTCTGCATCAATGCAGAATTAAATATAACCATAATAGATGACACTGAATATGCCAAGCTGTATATTCCAGCTTCATCATCTCCAATCATATTACTAATCATTATTCTGTCAGCACTGTTTAGTACTATTTGAGACAAATAATGCGGTATTAACGGTATATTGAAAAATATCGCATATTTCCAGAACTTTGCATAAAAAAACTTTTTTCCACGCCTCATCTGAATAACATATAATCCACTATATCCTATTAATTCCACTAAAGCCATCCCAAGAATTATCGCTGTTACTTTATCCCGGGCATTAATGCCCAAAAGAATCCCTGCCGTTGCCTGAGCCATTGACACCAGAAGCGTCAGCATAACTAATACTTTATATTTATACAGAACCCTTTGTTCAAACGCCCAGAAATTAAATGCAGCTGTCGCCCAAATCATTACAAGCATAGCTGACATTTGTACTGTAGTCAATCCAAACAACTTGTTCCAAAATGAATGGAATATGATGTAAATCACTGACCATATAATAACTAATGCAGATGTTAATCCCTGCAATGAAGATGCGTATCTTTCTCTTTCCTCTCCGAATTTTACTAATCCCTGAATATAAACCCCTGCTCCAAGATTTAAACTTACAAATATTGTTACTATTCCCATCCAAGATTTGAAAACATTATATTGACCGTACTCTGCCGTAGATAGTAATCTGGTAAAAACAGGAGTAGTCAATATTGTTATTCCCTTTTGCAAAAGAGCACAAACCAAAAACCAAAAGGAAGCCTTCACCTGAACCGGCATATTTTTATATTTGCTTATCAAGCCTGTCATAGCAACTCATTCCTTCACCTTAATACTTTCCCATTGCTTTACAACAAGAAAATCTGCATATCTGGAATCTGACATAAAAAAATTATTAATTTCTTTGTTACCACACAACACTGTAATATCCTCATAAGCCATACCAGCCCCTTTGTTGTTCAAAAAATATGAAAGATAACTGATTTTCTGAGGGTCTAATCCCATATACCTTGCCGCAACACAATCAACTGCAAGCAAATCATCTCCCATAATGATTGTATTTGCGTTTTTGCTTGTCGGACAAAAAGGCCCTTGCCCTTCACCTGCAACAATACCATCAATAACAGACAAATATGTACGCTCCTTTTTCAGCATGGCTTTATATAAATCCACTACCATTCTCCAGATAGTATCATTCCCTGGCCATGCACCCCTATGTTTCACTTTTGCATTCCTTCCGGCTTCCCATGCCTCTTTGCTGGGATACTCATCCCCATGTATTTCCGGATATCCTACCTGCCAATGCACAAGCTGATTCTTATTAGAAATACTCCCAACCAAACCTTTCAGATTAAGAGTTGCCCCTACCTTCTGATGTGTTTTCATCTTCGGGATTGATATATATACATCAGCATCATACAGACTCTTTGCAAATGTATAAAGCTGCGTTTCTCCTGTATGAGACGCTACTGTCTCATCTCTTTCATCAAAAACACCGCGGAATCTCACAGGGTCAAGACCATATAATAAAGATTCCTTACCAAGATTAATTTCCACTGTTCCCGCCGGATCACCGCTTTGGGATACCATTAAATTCTTTTTTCCATAATTCAATAAATTATCACATACAAGCGGACGTAAATCCAATATTGTTACTTTTACATTATAATGATTTTCAAGCCTTTTAATTTGGGTAAAATCCATCAGTTCTGAAAAATCTGCATCTATGGATGGATTATCACCTATAATAATCTCGCCTTCCCCCCCAAGAGCTTCTGCTACATAATCCACAACTCCCTCTATCACATTGGGATGTGTGATTACAGAATACAGCGTGTCTTTATGCGGGCATGATGCTCTCCATCTAGATGCTACCCAATTTGGTTTTATAAATACTTTATTTCCAGGTTTTATATATTGCCCCAGAGGATTGGTTCGAGGCAATCCCATATCTGCAAAACATTCCCCTAATACTTTCCTAATCGTCTCCAGACGATAGTTATCGGCATGTCCAATAGCAACTTTATTCATCTTATCCTCCACACATTGATATATTTATAATCTATACATCAAGCAAATCCAAATATTTTTCTAATGCCCATACCATCCACTTCTGATCTCCTGTCATATTATCAGTACTATGAGGAATAAATTCCTGTCTCTTTGGCCCTTGCCATGCTTCAAGCCATTCATCCATTGGACGCGGCATCGGAATCTTAATCGGCATTGTCTCCTCTGGATACAAAATCTTAAATGCTTCCCTAATTAAATATTTTGTTTCTCCACTGCGAATTCTGGTATAGTCAATGGAACCATCCAGATATGTCATTGAATATGGCCCTACAAATTCAATACCTGCTGCTTCGCATGCGTTATTGTACGTCCCAAGTGCTTCCTGCCGGAAATATTTATTTACAAAATCATGTCCGTCAATATGTCCATCAACTTCAAATTCTTGATAGGGCTCCAGTATTAACTGTGGCTTCTTCAGTACCTTGTATGGCATAATATATGTATAACGTTCAACAAACTCCGAATACAGCCAATGCCTTGACAATAATCCGTCCATCCCACCAAATATAATGTCTGCATTTTCTCCAAAAATAAACTTAACAGCACCAACTTCTTTTGCTTTCTTGGCCGCTAAATATATCTGCCCTTCAATGGAATGAATCGGCGCACCTTTATGCCTCATTAACAATTCACTGGCAGATACAATATCCTCCCAGTAAATATCAACCACTTCATGCTCCAATCCATTCAACTTTGCCCATTTATATGCCTGCGCTGATTCATCTGTCACCTGTTTCCCTGGTACAACACATCGAAAGGTATATGCCCTAGATCCCTTCGGCATAAATTTTGCCAGTATAGCTGAATCAATGCCTCCACTGAGTGCTAATACCGCTCTTCCATCTTTACATGCATTCTTTACACTGCTTTCCAGCACTGCTAAAAGTTCCTCCGCTGTCTGAACAGGAATTCTCGGGAATGTAATATCCACAGTATTGCAACTTCGGTCGTTTTGGAATGACCTGCCTTTATCAAACACATACCGATACATAAGATAAGAACTCATACAATATTCTTTGTCAATTACCATTTTAAAAATTTCCTTCTGCACTCTATAATTGGCCTATCCCTTGCTGATATACTCTATATGATTTATGTAAATCTATAATTGCCCCGTTTCCATGATCAATTCTCTGGTTTTTGGGTGGCAACTGCATGTATTCACCAAACTGCTTTGTTAAATAGTGTCTGCTGATTAAGCGAATATCTGCATACTCCAACGTTTGTATCCATTCCCATATTGGAACAAATATAAAAGAGCGTAAAGTATCCGCTTTTGAATCTTGAACAGATCAACTATACAGTTGATGGGTCTCATGATAATCCATAGTAACTTTCCTGCAATACTTCCACGGTCGCTGAAAGGCCGTTGTCTCTTATTATTCATTCTCAATAACATGACAACTATTGAGGTAAATAATGCTTTTTTTCCTTTGCCTTCTGATATTCCATACAGAGGCATTATATCAACAAATATCCCAGAATAATTCTCCTTATATTCTTTCATATGATTTTCTATAAATGTCGTATTGACATCATGAATCTTTACACATAAAAGCCACCTGTGTTCTGTCGATTCCAGCGTTATTAATGCAAGATTTTCAGGTAACTCCTTTTTCGCGATATTCATAAATTTTTCAAAATCTTTATTCGGCATTGCAATATCTCTATCATCATCCCAGGGAATAAATCCCCTATGTCTCACTGCCCCCAAACAAGTCCCATCTCCAATCCCCATCACGACTAAAAACTATAAAACAAATATAATGCCACTACCAGTACATTTTATGTTTCAATGTATTTCTCATTAATTATATGATGATAATATGTATTGCCACTACTTTCAGACATATCTAATTTATAAGTCAATTTATGTACCGAACTAAGCCTGTGCATCTCCCTCCAATAGTTTTCATCAAATTCATCAAGGAGAACCTTTCCCAGCATTAAGGGAATCTCATTGGGAATCTTAGGTGTCTGGTTCCAGTCATCCGGATATCTTTCTATAGCCATAGTCATTAAAATATATGTTATAAAATAGTCTTTTATTTTGGCTTCCTTTTTTAAATATTCATAATACAATTGTTTTGTAGCCAATAATATACGATTGTTTTTATTTGATTTAATAAACCAACTTTCACCTGTCTTTGTAATATCACCTTTTTCCGTCTGGATAAAAAAAACGAAGTCCTTTCAATATAATTTGGAAGTTTTCCGCTTAATAACACAGTAGCATCGATCCAAATGCCACCATATTTTGTCACTAAGCCAATAATTGACTGATTCTACATTTTTGTACAATTGCAGGTGCATTCTCCATTCCCTGAAACCAGCATATCCAAACATCCTTATTATTTTCTTCATATCTTTCATCAGTGTAATATGTCAATTCTAAATTTTTACAATATTTCTTTCTGACATAATTGCTAACTTTATTACGTACCTCTAAAAACAACAAAACATCATTTGAATATCCAAGTTTTTTAAATAGATAACATACTGATTTATAAAAAGTGTTTCCATAATACCTGGCTCTTTTAATTTGTCCTGTAAAACTTATGATTCTATCCAAATACTTGGCCATTACCTAAAATACCCTCTCTGCCATTTCTAATGCAAATTCAAATTTTAATAATAAAATTGCAAGGACAATGCTCACCATAGGAGAAAAAAGCATATGTCCTGCAAAGAAAGAAGCCCCATATACCAAACTAATTCCTATAATGCATAAAAGCTGCCTGGACTGCATTACCCTTTTAATATACTTTATATAAAAGCCTATTATGATAATTGAAACTACTATACCAAACCTTATAAACAAATCAAATAAATCCATTTCAATTAACACCCGCAATTCATTTTCCGCTGTATTCGAACCTATCCCCCAAAATATCTTTTGTAGAATATTTTCACTATATACTAATTTCCTCGCATTGCTTAACTGTATTTCGCGTCCCGATAATAAAAAATTAATTATTCCGGTGGAACTCACAGAGTATTTCCATATTAGTGTCTCCAAATTGCGTGTAACAAACGCTACATTATTAATTACATACCATCCCCCAAAAAATATAGCAGGTGTAATGAAAGCAAAGTTTAATATCTTTTTATTTATATTTTGTTTTGAATACAACGCAACAACAATAAAAACTAACAGCGAAATATAAACCGACTTTGTTCCAAGATAAAGAACACTTATTATCCCTAATAAAAAATTTAATAAATTAGCTTTACTCTTACTATTTTTATATTTGACGACCTCCACCATCAAAATAATAATCATTACAATACTAATTTCATTTCCGGCATAATAGAAACCTTTATTACCTATTCCACCATCATATGTTGCGTAACCAATATTAAAAAGTTTCGGCACTATCAATGATATTGGAAAAAACCAACTATAAAAATTTATAATTGTATTTATATATACTGTGATATTCCTATCATTAACTGATAATGACCTGACGGCCATCACAATAACTATTGGAGTTAATAACTTAATCAATGCAGAAACGTTATACGCCACTCCACCAGAGTCACTGAATGCAAACACAATAATCTGGAATATAAAGAAAAATAGCATACCAATAATTTGAAATGCCTTTTTAACTGTGGTAATTCTAAGCGATAAAAATATACAAAACATAAAAATAAATGTTTTTATAATTATACTAATGCTTGAACTTATTCCATTTAATAACAGATAACCATTAATATTATCTGCTATAGGACTCATAATAAGCAGCCACATTAAAATTCTGCTATATGTTATTTTCATTCTAACTCACCATTATAATTACCAATAAACTATATGTGTTTTTAATTTATTATTCATTAAACTAACAGTTTTTTATACTGCATTTCAATGTAATTATAATAATTATCTAAATAATCAAACTTCTTCTTTTTCTTTTTTGAATTTATTAATGCCTCCTGTATGTTTTCTACCCCCGTTAAACAGACATTGTACTTTTCCAACCTCTTGGGAAAAATTAAATGCAATCCAAGGCATTTAGCTTCCCATAATACTATTCCCTGCCCTTCATATCTGGATTCAAGACAAAATGCATCCATTTGACCCATAATTGAAAATGGGTTTTTCTGATTTCCCAGAAAAAATACAACATCCGATAAGCCATGCTGCGCTACCCACTTTTTATAGCGGCTATAATCCGGTCCATCTCCTACAATATAGCAACGTAAATCTGTTCTTTTTTTATATACAGCATAAATATCTTTTAATAAAAAATCATAGCCTTTTTGTATACCAATTTTTCCTGTACATACTACATTATATTTTGTGTTGTCCACAAACACCTCTGATTGTTCATGACATTTTTCTAAAATGTGTTTGACATTAACAATATTGGGAATAACTGTTATTTTTGAGTCTTTGCATTTGCTGCACTTTCTAAAGGGTTCTACAACCCCATCTGATACCGCCACAAATTCATCATAAAACTTATATTTTCCTTTAAAAAAGAAATAAAGGATTCTATATTTTCTTTCGTAATGTAACTTTTGCTTTATATCATTGTGAATCCACATAATCTTTTTCGCATTTTTCATATTGATTGTACAATATGCACATTCCTGGCGATAACTGTCAAAATCAAAAACATACTCATATTGCTTGGTTATATCAGAATAAAATATCATATGTCTTATAATGCTAAAGGGAATAAAGCGAAACCAATATGGAAAAGGATTCAGATAATATAAATGAATATCTTTTCTTAAGTTATTAATATCATAAAAGATATCTCTCGAAAACAAATATACATCCACTTCATAATCCTTTAATACAGGACTTTCCAAAAGATTAATTAGGGAACGTTGTATTCCGCCAACTTTTAAATCAGCTTGAAATATAGCAATTTTCTTCATTGTACTCTTCCTCTACATAATCCATTGGTATACTTAAAAATTTTTCACATTTGTATCGCCGGGGGAATTAGATAATCATTATCTGTGCCATTACAATAACAGCAAGCCTGCATAGGATGCCGATAAACTAAATATTTAGCCAATTTTATCCGATATTTACTTCTTGTATCTCTCAAATTAAAATAATCGGTATATTCTCTTGTAAATCCTTGAATTACATAGCTGTTTGTTGACCTACTGCAATAAGACAACTCGCCACGTTCTAATGTTAAGCAGTCCTTAAAAACACATGAATGATATCTTTTTCTAACTATTCTCTTATCATCCTCATACTTTACATTTTTATTCCCACAATCAAACCATAAAGACTGATTACTCCCAAAAGAATATATATATGACCGAATACCCCCCTCACTAAGCCTTCCCAACAAATCAGAACATGATTTTTCCGATATTCCATAATCACTTATTCGAACTAACACATCATTTTTCTTTAGGCATTCTAAAACCTTCTCCTGAGGAATGATACTGCCATTTGTTGCAATAGAAATTTCATGCACTTTAGATTTATTTTCCTGTAAAAAATTTAATAACTCTATCAAATCGCTATATAAAAATGGTTCCCCTCCTTGAATCTGAACTAAATTTATGTACTTAATATTCTCAAACAATTTTGCCAAATCGCTCTTTATATCATTAACATCATATCTTCTAAAACTATCCGGACTGATAGGCGCAAAATTAGCACAATCACGACACTTGAAATTGCATGCCTGTCCTACGGAAACAACAAGAAAACTAAGCTGTACTCTACCAATATAAACAGAAAACCCTTTATTTATATTAGATAACATCTTTACGATATTAGATGGCAATAGTGTTTTCATAACCTTTTTTACAAACATAAGTTTAATTTAATCCTCCATATGAAAAATAAACTTTTAGTCCCTAGACTATAATATGATTCTTTTTTATTGCTGTTTCCGGTGTATCACGTACCTGAATCAATGCCTGATTAATTAAGGTAGATGAAACTCCCTTTGTATATGGAAAATAAACAATTTTTATACCTTCCACTTTAAATTCTTCTTCATACTTTTCCCATTTCTCTGTTCCATACCAATCATCACCAACAAACAAAATAGATGCACCAACTTTTTTACACATACTCAGCTTATTCATATCACTCTGCGGAACAACAGCATCAACATACTTAATGCTTCTTATAATTTCCAATCGATCCTCAAAAGGAATCATTGCATGCTTTCCTTTATAAGTAACCAAGTCGTCCGTAGTAACACCTACTATTAATTTATCACACATTCCTTTTGCATTTTTTAATAAATTTAGGTGTCCAATATGAAACAAATCATAAACACCTGCTGTATAACCAATCACCATTTAAGAATGCCTCCTTAATATAATCTCTTAAAAGATTTATTCAGGCCAATCATCTTTGTCTTATGCCTCGGAATCCTCTTTTCTTTCAATGCCAGTATCGCTTTACATATTTGCTGATTTATCTTAATTTCTATTGGGCGGGGAAACGAGGGTGACTTCCACAAATATTTAAAAAATTTGAACGAGAATAATATACGTTTCATCCTTACCAATGTCATCTCTTGAAAAAGCCTGTAAAATCCCTCTAACCCAATCTCAGAAACCCATTTTGGTGCCCGTTTAATATTTCCAGACAAAAATTCAAATGTCCCACCGCATCCAATTACATATTTAATACCTAACTGTTTGAAAATATCTTTATGGTCATCAATGAAATACTCCTGCTTTGGGGCTCCAAGGCCAACAAAAAGAATATCTGGGCAAAATTCTCGAATATTTTTTATGCTTACCTCACAAAAAACGCTGGAAAACGGATATTCATCATATTGGGGTGAATATCCTTGAACACTTACTCCGTATTTATTCCTAATAATATCTACGGATTTCTTGTTTGAAGATTCCTTTCCTCCTAGCAAAAAAATACTCATATCTCTCTGTTGGGCATAATCAATAAAATCATATATTATTTCACTTCCTTTAATTGCTTCTGCCTTTTTATATTCTCTTGTCATTCTTGCAAACTTTAATGGCACTTCTCCATCAAACGTTGCATAATTATTATTTACTATTTTCATGAAACGTTCATTTGTATTTGCCAAAACAATAAATTGTGCATTTACTGTCACTATATGCTTGAGTTCGTTTTCTTCTCTTTCAAATAATTTTGATTTCTGAATTAATTTAAAATCAATATTGCAAAACATTCTCCCCCATTACCCATCCCACTTCCCAATCCTCTTACTCTTCTCCTCCTCAAACCCTTCCGTACTCTCCGCCGTAAACAGTGTCTTCACTGTCAGCATAATCATCTTAAGATCCAGCAAAAAACTCTGGTTCTCAATATACATCAGATCCAATTTCAATTTATCATATGCGCTGGTATTATATTTCCCAAAGATCTGCGCATATCCTGTCAGCCCGCCCTTCACCCGCATACGGTATGCGAATTCCGGCACTTCCTCACAATACTTCTGCACATGCTCCACCCGCTCAGGCCGGGGGCCTACCACAGACATATCTCCTTTCAGGATATTAAAGATCTGCGGCAATTCGTCAATACGGAACCTTCTGATAATCCCTCCCACCCTGGTGATCCTGGGATCCCGGTCCGTACAGGGAATGACCTCCCCCTTTTTTTCCGCATCTGTTACCATACTGCGAAACTTGATGATCTCAAAGACCCTGCCATTTACTGTACATCTCTTCTGTTTGAAGAAAACCGGCCCATGATCCTCCAGTTTGATCGCGGCCGCAGTGGCCATCATTGGGACAGCAGCCACAAGTAATGCCGTGATGGATACTGCCAGGTCAAGAAGCCGCTTTGTCCTGTACTGCCTTGCCCCCAGATAGTTATACTCATACTTAAACAGCGGGGTATCGATCAATGTCCTCTCTTCAAATCCCTGAAGAATAATATCCGAGATCTTTGGAGTGATATAGAGGTTCTTCTGGTGCTCTATGCAGTACTCCATAGTGCCGGTTCTGCCTCCCCCTGTTATTTCATACAGGATGACCGTATCATATAGGTCTATTTTGTTATGGAGCTCTTCTGCCGTGCACTGCCCCAGGCGTACACACTCTTTCACCTGGAAGAGATGCTCATATTTCCTCTTAAGTTTCCAGACAAACTCCTCATAGTCCTCCCTGCCATAAATGACCAGCGTGCTGTTTGCTTCTATGTATCTGACAAAATACTGCTTTGCATAAATAACCCATACGACCATTCCCGCCAGCTGTATTCCCGATGTAAGCAGCCCCGGCAGGATATCCACATAGCGGTGGCTTGCCAGGCAGCATTCCACATACAATACTGTATCCGCCAGACCAATTGCCAGAAACTGTGAGAAGATGATCTCGCTGATCTTGTAAGTGGCAATCTTATAGGCACGGTACAGCTTCGCAAAATAATTGTAGATGATGTAATAAATAAAAATACTGACGATACCGCCTGCCATGCGGTTTACCCCAAATACAAACTTGTTGTAATAGCAGAGCCAGACAAGCGAAAACAGAAAGACAATATACAGGTTTACGATTTTTTTGGATTTGGAAACTAATTTATCTTTTTCCTCTAAAAGGTTCACTTTCACATCTCCGCCAAAAAACTGTCAGGAAATCAATATTTCCTGACAGTCCCTAATCTACAGGTTCATAAAAAATATCAGTGACCATCTCATGGAACCTGGCCTGGTCAACATAAAATTCATCGTTGATGCTTTCTCCTGGGATCACGGCAATCTGCCCGGCATCAAAGTGATATCCCCCTGCAGTGGCCGCCAGATAAGCCACTTCATCTGCTGTTATATTTGTAACCGCATTGCCGGAGATCTGGTTATATATTCTGATGGGAATCGTAAAGTCTTCCCTGACCAGGTTTTTCCCCTGGAGGATCAGCTCTGCAAGGACCATGCTTTGCTTTTCCAGCCTTTCTTCAGCGGATATTCCTGCGCTGCTTAAACCTTTGATATTCCCCAGTTCAATTCCCTCTATCAGCGCCATCACTTTGGGGATGTCCTCTATATCCACCGCCAGATAACCGCTGATATGGATCCCATAAAAAAGGTTTTTCACCGCTTTTACCTGATATTCGCAGCTTTCTTTTTTATTGCCTCCCACCCCATACTGAATACCGACCTGCGCTGTTATGGCACCATTATAAACTCCCTGCCCATCATAAATATCTACCGCCGTCATGGTATTACAATTGATAGGGATCAACTTCATGGCTTCCTCATGGGGATCCAGGACAAAGAGAAACATGGTATCCGCTTTTTCTTCCTGGTGGATTCCCATAAGCAAAAAGGTAAGGATATCCTCGTTGTAACGATAGCTGCCATCTTCCGGCCGGGCCAATTCTTCCTGCTGGAATACCCTTTCACCTGACATGGCGGAGACCGCCTGCACGGCATTTTCCCTCTCCACCATATAGCTTGCTGTCTGCTCCTTCAGGTTATATTTCCCGGATATGCCAAGGACGCCAAACCCGCCTGCCACAAAGGCAGCCACGCACAAAAGCCATCCCGATATGACCATCAGCTTCCGCATTCTCTGCACTTTTTTATGTTGCTTTCTGTTACCCTCTTTTTCCCTATACTTCATATCTTTTTTACGATTTCAAGTCCGGCTTCCATCTCTATTGTCCTCCCGAACATCTTGATCTCCAGCCATACTTTCCGTTTATGGCGGTCTATTTTGCGGATGCAGCCTTCCATCCCTTCAAGGGGTCCTTCTGTTATTGTAACAACACCATTTTCTATGATTCCTTGAGACAACGCTAACGTTTTTTCACTGGCGCCCATCTTTTTCAGCAGCGCCACTTCCTCTTCCGTCAGTGGTACGATTTCTTCTCCTGTACCAAGGAGCTTTGTCATCCCTGGTATTTTCCGGAGGCCTGTATATAACTGTGTCAGTTGGCCACTGACCATGAACACATAGCCTGGAAACAAAAGCCTTTTGTCTATATGCCATGTTCCCTGGTATTTTTTCTTTTCTTCATAATAGGGAACGAAACACTGCTCCAGTATGTTTTCGCCAACAGCCTTGAGGCACTGATATTTGATCTTCTCCTCTGTCCCGGTCCGTACCTGTGCCACATACCACATGGCTGTCTCCTCCTGTGAATTACCATAGCTTCGCCATTCCGCCATGTTTCATGCGGATCTTTTTTCCCATCTATGACCTCTTCCTTCCCGGACGCGGCAATGCGACGATCCGGAGCTGTAAGATTATTATTTCTTCAGGCTTTTTTCCGCCCTCTCATCATCTCATCCTTCAGCCCTGCCATTCCCCATAAGAGAAATACCAGCACGGCTGCCACTGCGCCAAAAATCACCATTTTCTTCGCAAGTTCCCCAATACTTCCCATGGCAGAATATTGGGCGGGTATGGATACCCGATAAGCATCGGCGTAAAGGTCTGCTTCAAAATACTCTTCTGTGGTCCGCTGTACAAGCTTCCCCCAGCTCTCTACTGTGGAAATCAGCCCATCCAGAAGCGCGTCCGCATAAGCATAGTCTTCATCCGTCATAGTCTGCTCTGAGGCATTCAGCGCATTTACCATGTCATAAGCCTCATTGAGGGATGTGTTCAGCTCACTGATCTGCTTATTCAGATCCAGTTTCTGCTGCAGAAGTTCATTATAATAAATGTCCTTCTGTGTTGTTTCCGTTACGGATTCCTGGTTGCTCATTACGATCACAGGATCCTTTTCATACGCTTCGATGGTCATCTCCACATGGGAGCGCTGTGTCCGTAACTCCTGGATCTCCAGGTTATACTGCTTGATCTGATAGTTGTAATAATCGATCTGCACGCCGGCATCCTTTGTCAGGTTGTTGGCCTGTACAAAAGAAATAAAGTTATTAAGATCCAGGCGCCTTACCGCGGCAATGGAGCTTGCCAGGTCACCGAAAGAAAGTCCGGTGGAATTCGCCCTGAAATCCGGTGCTTCCTTCGCTTTCGCCTCCACATAATCTTCTATCACGTCGATCTCGTTCCCTATCATGTCAGACGCCTGCATATAGTCGTAGGTCCTTACATCCAAGACTTCTGCTGCAAATCCAAGGGTTTCCATGCCCGCATAGGAATCCATGAAATAGTTCTTGTAGGACAAAAGAATGGCATCCAAAAGTTCCCTTGTCTCATCGCCGTTCATCCCCTTACAGCGGTGCAATGTTATTGTATACTGGGAAGGAAAATAATTGAGGTCCTCTATTGTTGCGTAATATTCAGCCGCATCTTCCGCCACTGTGTTAATAACGGCGATCTGCTGCTTCACCGAATCCGGTATGACCCCCTGTATTTTAAGGTTAGAACGGATTTCTTCTATATTAATATCATTCCATCCCAATTCCTCCAGGGCATCGTTGATCACCACCGTGGATTTCATCTTTGTCACATCAAAGAGCCCGCCGTTTGGGTCTTTCCCTTCATCAATCCCGTCAAAACTGAAATTGACTACCGCTGTGGCATAGCTCTTTCCTCCCAATATCCCCTGCAGCCCCTGGCTCACTGCTGCCGCAATCCAGCTGACACATACTGCGATTACCAGGACATAGGCAAAAAACCGCCATTTCTGCTTCATGTACCCCGCTATGTTCAAAAGGTCAATCTCAACCTCCGCTTCTTCGTTATTTTTTTCCACCTGTAAAATAACGGTCCTGGATCTCTTTCCGTCTGCTGCTTCCGGCCTTTGCCCCTCCCCGTCTGGAATACCTGGGGCTTCTTTCCCATCTTTTGGGACTGCCGGCATATCCCTGCCCTGCTCTCCCTCTGTCAATATCTCTTCAACATCTCTGTTTTCATACTTTTGTGCCTGCATTTCGTTATCCATCCCTGCTTTCTGATCTCCATATATTGACTCTTTTCTATATGTCTTTACTTTTTTCTTTTGGCGCTTTCCCACTTTCTTTCCTACCCTGGACTGCTTTCTTTGTTCTTCTTTTCTGGCTGTGCCTTTTCTTTTCTGGCTTTCTGTGGTTCCTGCCCCTGCCTGGGACCATGATTTCCCCGTTGTCGGTATTGCCTGCAAGCAGCCTCAATCTTGTAAGGCATACCTGTATTGCAGCAGCACAGGCAAGCACTACTGCGATGCCTGCCAGCAGGGCTTTGTCTAATCCCTTCCCTGCCCTTTCCGGATTTTGGAAATTTATGCCTGGGTCTAAAGACGTTTCTCTTTCTTTGATTTTTCCGGAAGAAGACAGCACATATTTTTTGGCCTGGTTATTCTGTATGCCCAGGGCTTCCGGGGAATCATTTTCTTCTAACGCATCTTCGCTGCCTTCTGGTACTTCCCCCTCTTCTCCCCCATCCTCTTCCTGGCCACTATCACTGTTTTCGCTGTCGTCGCCTTCCGGTGCCTCTCCTGCCCCTTGGCCCTCATCCTCCGCCTCATTTCCGGCAGGTGTACTTTCACTTCCTTCCAAAGGATCCTCCTGTCCTTCCGGGGAGGGTTCTTCCGCTATTGCTTCCATCTCCCTGTCCCCTTTGATATAGCCCTCCACGCCTGTGGCAGTGGTGATTTGATACCAGGTGCTTCCATCCTCCGCCGTGATATCACCTATGTATTCAAAAGTACTTCCCTCTACCAGATTCCCTACCGGGCCGCTATCTTCGGATGCCTCCCCATAAACTGTGGCATCGGATGAGGTCAATGTAACAGGTGCCGCCTGCACGTACAGCGTGAAACCCCCAGCCCAGGCATACACAGCCGCTGCGCACACCATACCTGCCATGCCCACTGTATACCCCAAACCTGTTCTTTTTGATTTTCTTTCAGCCTTATGTACCATCATTTTTATTATCCATCCCATAATAACGCTGCCATAGATACAACGTCCTTATTCTTCCAGTTTTACCTCTTTATAAAATACCCTGACCACAATTTCTTTCAGCTTTTCCTCATTCAGGTAGAGGTCATCGTAAAAGTCGCCGGTTTCTTTCCCGTCCCTTATGATGGGTACCGCCTTATCCTCCCCCTGAAGGAGATAGATATCTTCCCCACCGAATCTATAGCCTGCCGCCTGGCCCGCCAGATATACCAGCTCGTCGATCCCTATATTGGTATTGATATATCCGGCTACTGCATCATACATCTCTTTGACCAGCAGCGGATTTCTCTTGATTTCTCCCTTCATCTTATCAGCCAGCGCTGTAAGGTACTGTTTCTGCCTCTCCAGGCGCATGGTGGGGCTTCCGATGACGCTTACATCCCTTCCCCTTACATAGGCAAGGGCATATTTTCCTTCCAGGTGCAGCGCCTCCCCCTCCTGGTAGCTGCCAAAGGGCGTATCAAGGGTTTCCAGCGCCACCACGTCCACCCCTCCTGCCATGTCGTTTACCCTGCCAACTGCATCATATCCCACGGCAACTGCCCCATGGATGGGCAGGTTGTAGAGCAGCTCGCTGACTGCCTCCGATGCCTTTTCCAGTCCATGCGCCGCGCCTCCCGCATAGGGATACTGGAGGCAGATCTGGTCAAATATTGTCCTGGATATATGGTCCTGGCTGTCATAAATATCAACATCCACCATAGAATTTCTGGGAACCCCTATGATGCTGATACTCTTGTCAGAGGGTGCTATGGATACCACAAAGATCGCATCCGTCTGGCCGGACCGCCAGTTTTCATAATCTGCTTCCCTGCCTATCTTCCCTGCTTTGTCCACCCCCAGGGCCAGAAGGTTGATCCGGCTGCTGTCATAGGAATATACCTTCCCGTCGATGGTCACCCAGTCGTCCTGCCACTGGATCGTGGACAGCCCGGCTTTGGCCCGGAGCTCTTCTGCGGCTTCTGCGTCCGTTAAAAGTTCTGCGCTGGGCGCTCCTTCCTCCGCCATGCCCTGCACCTTTGCCCTGCCGGAAAGATATAGCAAAACCATTGCGGCTGCCGTTCCTGCCGCCGCCACAAAAAGCAGCGCAAATACCGCTGCCAGCGTCTTTTTAACACCAGATCTCCGACGCCTCTTCCTTCCGGTTCCCTTCCCGGTTTTTCCAGCCGTTTTCTTTCCTGTTTTCCCCATTGGTCCTGCCTGAAATCCCCTTATTTTCATTCCAAAACTAAAAATCCGTTTCCGGCTTAAGCACAGGAAGAAATGCATACCCTCATAAGGTATTTCTTCCCATGCTTAAACCGGGGAGTCTGGGGAACTCCCCACGTTTTAAATCACTTTATCTGCACGCCGGTTTTTATTTAGGCACAATAACAGATACTGTAATTGTTTTCGGTGTCCCTTTGAAAGCGCCCATTACCTGAAGGGTCACAGGGTCTACGGTGCCTTCTACAGTCTCAATGGTTCCGTCTGCATTTACGCTAATCAGGATTACAAACGCATACTTGGTAACGCCCTTTACAGTTCCTACGGAAGCAACCTGCCTGCCGTCTGCGCCGGGAGCCAGAGCAGTCACCTTGTAACCGCCTGCATTTACCATACGGATATTTCCGCCTAATGCATTGATGGTTGCTTTAAAAACTTCACTTGCAGGAGTTGTCAATATCGCTGATACAGCCTCGCCAGGATTCTGCCCGCCGGTTGCAGCAGCTGCTGCAGCTGCGCTTGCCGCCGCTACCACTGTAGCATTGGTCTGCTCAGTATACTGTGTCAGGTTTACTGTAGAAACACTGCCATCTGCATTCTTGATTGCCACAGATATATTATTGGTGTTTTCTGTTCCCCTGGTTGCCGGGCTGTCCGCCTTGGGCGCTGTGCTGCTGGGCGCGTGAGTACTGGGTGCGCTCTCTGTGCTGGAGCTTCCTGATGTAGATCCGGAATACTCGTTATTGGATGAGCTTTCCTCTGTGCTGGAGCTTCCTGCCGTAGAGCTGGAAGCTGCGAAAGCAGTCTGGCACATCATGGTGCACATTGTCACACTCAGGACAAGTGCTAAAAATCTTTTCTTCACTTTTGTTACCTCCTTTTTAATCCACTCAAAACTTGCAAATTTTGATTTATCAAAACAGGCCCCCAAAACCTGTTTCAACCCGAATAAACCTTTTAATTTTCTGCATAATTATTATGTACGGAAAAGCTTCCGGCCTGTAAGAACTATCATGCACACAGTAAGAAAAGGCTCTGACAGCTGGTAAACCTGAGTGAGCCTGTACCTGCTTCTTTATAGGGAACGAAGCACTTTCCGGCTGCCAGCCTGGTTCCCAGGATACCTGGTATAAGGCCAGCCAGCAGTTCCAACCGGATATTTTTTATGGCTACGGATACTTTACCGGAGCCGCTAAAATTGTTATTGCCTGATAAAAGCTACAAAACATCCATCAGGTTCCAGAAAATTTCAAAGGTTGTATACCGGTGTAGTAAACTATAAGTATGTTTACCGTTTACTATCCCCCCGGAACTCATAAACCTTGTATGTAAATAACTGTAATCATTGCTTACAGTGCGTTTGCACACAACAAAGCCAGAACTAAAATGCTATACATCCCCAGCCTTTTCGTAAAATAACCTATTTTGCGAAAACATTCACTTTGATTATAGGACAGGTAAAATATAGAAAAATGCTTTTTTTACTAGCTTTGCTAGCCACTTAAATATAAAGTAGCACATTTGGGGTAAAAATACAACTGTTTTTTTCCATATTTTGTTACCGGGTATATTTCGGTAAATACCAAATCCTGTATTTCAGCAAAAAATCGGAAGGGCCGTGCATGGGGTAAATTTTATAACCGTCAATGGAACCGTCGGATTACAAAAAGTCTGTACATTAAGGAAGGAGAGCGAAAATGCCCAAAAGAGGTGAAAATATCTATAAGAGGAAAGATGGAAGATGGGAGGGGCGGGTCAGCTATCCGGCATCTTCCCTGAAAACCCGGAAGTATCGTTCTGTTTATGGGAAAACCTACAAGGAGGTAAGGGAGAAGTTAGAAGAGGCCAGAAAGGAAGTTTCCCACCGCCAGGAACGGTGCATGATACCTGTGGAAGAGGCGGCAAACATCTGGCTTTCGGACAAAAAGGATAGCTGGAAGGAAGGCACTTACGGAATTTACCGTCAGATAACAGAGAAGTATATTCTTCCTTATTTCAAAGGGGTATTCCTTTGCCAGGTGGACAGCAGGTTTTTGGAGGGGTTTTTGGCTTTTGTAAAAGAACAGAAAAAGGATCTGTCAAATACCTATCTGGCTTATATATGCGGTGTGGTACAGAGAATAGTTTCCCATACAGGGAAAAAGAACGGCCTTTGCCTGCCGGTTCCCGCCAACCCTGTCCCCAGGGAGCGCAGAAGGAAAGTTATGTTCCCGGAAGAGCCTGCGCTGGCAAAGCTGGAGGGATATCTCCTGAAAAATGTGCAGGATAATACCAGCCTGGGAATATTAACGGCACTCCACACAGGATTGCGGATTGGAGAACTATGCGCCCTTACCTGGAGGGATATTGACCTAACAGCAGGGGTGATCCATGTGAGGGGCAGCCTTCAGCGGATAAAAGAGGATGACGGCCAAAAAAATAAGACAAAGCTGCTTTTATCAACACCCAAGACTGCGGATTCTGTGCGGGATATCCCGATTCCCCCCACACTTTCCCATATTTTGAAAATCCATGAAAAGGAACCATCCTTTCCGCTCCTGGCGGGCGTAAGGGGAAAATGGATGGAGCCCCGTACCCTTCAATATCGTTTCCAAAAGGTATTGAAGGATTGCGGCATTGATTATTTTAATTTCCATATGCTGCGGCACGCTTTTGCCACCAGATGCATGGAACTGGGCTTTGACATTAAGAGCCTCAGCGAAATCATTGGGCACAGCGATATCAAAGTAACCTTGAACCTATATGTGCACTCATCCCTGCAGCAGAAAAAACAATTGATGGGAAAGCTGTGCCCCTATTCAGGAAACGCATCTCCCTTGGCAGTCTGAACGTTGGACTGGGAGTTTGGGCAAAAGAAAAATAAAACTATGGCCGTCAAAAAAATGGTCATTTGGGGGCGGCATAGGAGGTGTTATCAGGCATATAAGCTGTATTTCAAGCACTTGGGCGGGGAGGGGGATAAATGTTTTCGCAAAATAGGTTATTTTACGAAAATACCATCAAACTCCATTTCCGCCAAGTGACGGTTATTCCAATCTTGCTGTACAATAAAAAAGTAGAATTCTTCTCTCCCATATGAGCTGGTTTAGGTTGGCCCGGGAATCAAAAAACGCCGAGAATCCGTATAAACACTGTGTTTTTTCACATTCTCAACGTTCTTTTATTCCTTGTTTTTGTGATGCTTTTTTGTGGTCGGTGCCCAAATCCTGCGCGGGGATATGAAGAGATATAAAATTTTCTTTGCCCTGCCCTTTGCTTTTTGGGCTTGGCTCATTTTGCCGGGAATGGCATGCCCTACAGACCCACATGCCAAACTATATATTTATCACATTTCTTTCCTTCCCATAAAAATATCCGCAGGACAGGCTGGCCCCATCCCTGCGGATAACTCTGCATCGCTATTTAATAATATTCCTAAAAATGGTGACAAATTGGCTTTTGGGTTCAAAGACATACCTGCTTATCAACCTGCATAAGCTTTACTTCCTCCAATGAAAGGCCACACAATGCAGAATCCGGATAATTCCTGAAGAATATATTTCCCATAAACAGCACGCTCACTGCCAGTCTGCTCTCATACCCTGCCAGATAAAAAAAGCTCTTGAAATCGGATTGTAGATATGCTATATTAGACGTAGAAAAGGGGAAAGCCATAGAAGCAGCTCTACCCCTCAACTGTGATTTTTTTACCTCTACACTTTACGTTGTAGAAGCAAGCCGTCACTATTGGTGGTAGTGGCGGCTATTTCTTTTTACCCTTGTAAATCTGATAAATCAAATTAGCAAGGGCAACAATGAGTATACCTATCTGAATCAAATGCTGATATGTAACATACATTGAATCACCCTCCTTTCTTTCGTCTGGAGGGCTACTTTGTACCCTCCGAAAAAGAAGAGGGGTAAAGCCGCCTGGCTCTGCAGACTAAACACGGGTATTGAATAAAAATCATGAGCCCCGGAAAAGAAAAACCGGAGGCCGCCCCAATAAGTGCTGGCCCTCCGGCTTCTTCTTGCGCATTAGCTCACATAATTATCAAAATAACCCTGAATCAGAATTACCGGCGTCCCCTTATCACCGGAGCCGCTGGTCAGGTCACACAAAGATCCAATCAGATCCGTCAGACGCCTGGGGGTGGTTCCCTGGGAAGACATATCTCCCACCAGGTTTTCCTTCTTTTCCCTGATGCGGTTGGAAACCGCTTCCTTCAGCGCCTCCCCAGACAAATCCTTAAAGTCGTTATCCGCCAGGTATTTCAGCTTCACTTCGTTGGGCGTGCCCTCCAGCCCCGGCGTGCTGGCAGGGGATACGCAAGGGTCTGCAAGCTCCCAGATTTTTCCCACTGGGTCCTTAAATGCGCCGTCCCCATACACCATCACTTCCACATGCTTTCCTGTCCTATCCAGGATCTCCTTCTGGATATTCATTACCAAATCCGTACACTCCCTGGGGAAGAGCTTGATGGTGTTTTCAGTAGATTTATTGGATCCAAGCAGCCCATACTTCTCATTGCAGCCGCTCCCCTTTACCGGGCTGGTCAAAATGCCGTCCATTCCCACGACCACCCGTGCGCCCGCTGCTTCCAAAAGCCTTTTCGTCCGCGCCCTTGTATGAATATCACAATTTAACACATTTTCCGTATAAGCCAGGATGCTGCGGCAGTCATTGGCAAAGATGATTTCCACCTCCGCCCCGGCTTCCTTAATCAATTCTCCATAATAAGCCACATAGTCCACGCCTGTAAAGGGATGCTTATTCTCCCCAAAAAGCTCCCGGTATCTTTCTAACGTAAGTACGTCACTGTAGGGATTGATCCCTGCCTGGTCTAACTGGTCCAGGGATACCAGTTCATTCCCCACCTCATCGCTGGGATAGCTGAGCATCAGCACCACCTTTTTCGCACCCATGGCAATGCCCCTGAGGCAGATCGCAAAACGGTTTCTGGACAAAATGGGAAAAATAACACCAATGGTTTCCCCGCCCAGCTTTGCCCTCACATCTTCCGCAATGGCTTCTACTGATGCATAATTGCCCTGGGCCCTGGCCACAACAGACTCTGTCACCGCAATCACATCTCTGTCCCGGATGGCAAAGCCCTCGCTTAGCGCCGCCTCCAATACACTGTCTGTTACGATTTTTACCAGATTATCGCCTTCCCTGATAATAGGGCAGCGGATCCCTCTTGATACGGTTCCTACTTTTCTTTCCATTTTCTCTTCTCCCTTGATCGTATTTCCGGCAACTGCCAACATTCCGGCAGGCAGGCGCCTGCAATCTCTCACTATGCCCCTGGCCCCACCTTTTCTATTATAATATAAAAAACGCAAAAACAAAAGCACTATCGCATCATTCATCCTGAAATACTATAACTATCAGCCAGGGCTTTGCACTCTGCCGCAAAATCTTTGGGTACGCATAAATCACCCGCCCTCCCATTTCTCCTCTCCCCAGAGAACATACAGCCAGCCAATTTCTGTCTCATTATGCACCGCAACCCGCCAAACCGTTCCCTTTTCGTAGGCCTCGGATTCTTTTCCCCCTTCCTCCCTGTTGCGGACAGCCAGGATTGCATACCTTTTTTCCCCTTCCTTCTCCTCCAACTCATAAGCGTATCTGGAATAGCGGCTGGTTTCCGAATTGGGTTCCCCAAAACGCTCCCGGAAATGGGAAAAGCTGGCATCCTCCTCCAAAAAATCTACAATTTCCTTCTCCGTAAGGTGCCTGTCAACAGGAACAAATACCTCCGGGTAACCGGCAATCCTCCTGGTATCATAGTCCCCCGGTGCATCTTCCACAACATAGACCCCTGGCTCTGAGGGAAACTGGAACCCTTCGCTGCAGATTGCTTTTTCCGATACCAGGCTCACCTTCCAGATACCAACCGCATCCGGCTCCTTGTCATTTCTGGCTGCAAGATAGATATCGCAGTAGTAGGTGATGCCCCCACAGGCCACCGCAAAAGTCTGGCCATAATACCTGGACTTGACACCATGGTCGCTGCTGCCGGTACTATAAGCCTCAAAAGCGTCCCTCTCACAGTTCTGAGTGGGACCCGGATAAAAGGCAAAAAGACGTTCTATTTCCTCTTCAAAATCCATCGCCATCTCTTCCAGCGCATACGGGGCAAACAGCTCCCTTACTGCCTCCTTATCTCTTTCATCAACCGCCTGGAAGAAAGCGTCCACTGTCTCATTAAACGCCCTTTGCCCTGGTGTCAAAAAGACATACCCCCTGCTGTTGGGACGGGCATAGCAGCCCGCTGCCATCAACGCCAGCAAAACTGCCATGGCAAACGCAATTATTTTTTTAAACATTTTTTACCTGATCCTTTCCACAAAACCTGCAAACCGTTCCCTCTCCCCCAACCATTTCCCAATAGCACGCCCTTTTTACCTGTATCCAGTATACTGCCCCAACCGGCAGGTTTTCAGACCCCCGGCGCCAAATGGCGCGGAAGGTTTAATCCAAAAATCCCAGATATTCGTCAAAAATATTAAAAAGCATATCCCCCGAACACACAGGGATCTGTGCGGTCGTCCCTCTTAAATCCACGTACCGATACAAATCTTCCGCCCTTGTGAGCACAAGCGCAGGTATCACATCATAGCCCGGCCCAAATAAGACCTCCAGGTATTCCCCATACTTGGCAGCCTGTAAAACCTCTTCTTCCTCTATTTTATCTTTCATTTTGAATTCCAGGGAAAATACATACCTTTGGGTTATCACTAGCACATCCCCATAAATTCTGATCCAGCGTGCCTTTTTGATGCGCAGTTCAAACGCAATCTCCCATTCCCCAAACGCCACATCCCCCAAATCCCGGAACAAAGCCCTCATTGTCCGTGCGGTATCCGTAAAGGAGTGGAACAACCCCCTGGCATCGTTCAGGTTCCGCCCAATCTTTCTGCACCCTGCCTTCAAAAGTTCCAGCCACTCTTCCTCCCCCAATGCCAGGAATTCCGGCACCAGGGAATAAAAACCGCAGAATTCCTCCAACCCCCTGTGAGGCCTTGCCTGGCGGATATACCCATGCCAGTTGTACGCCCCATCCTGATAACATAGCTCACGCATAAAGGGGGAGGAATAAAGGTAGTGGTTTACAGCCTTTCTGTCCCTGTTTAATTTTGAAGCAATTTCCTTTGCTTTTATACCATCATTGCTACAGATTAGGGCATAAATATCCCTTTCTATCAAATCCATCCAATATTCCCTCTTGGCTAAATTTATGCACGCTCACGGACTTTGCAGCAAAGTGCAAATTTCTGGGCTGAATAGTTAACGCCAAAATATACATTGTACCTGCCAACCAAAACAGGCTTTGGGAATATCCCCCAAAGCCTGTTTTGATGTTCACCTGAACACTGTTTCAGAAGCGGTATTCGCCGGATTGGTAAAGGAACGTCCGTATCTGGCAGTCGCGCCCATATGTGGTTGTATGGCAATCCATAGAAGAATTCCTGGTTTCTTCTTTTGCGCTTTCCAATATCTTTGCAAAAGAGCCATTGGAATTTTTCCCGCCAGCCTCAAATTGGGCTGCATTATAATGTTCACGTTTTACTTTGCCAACACCAGGAACAGCCGCTACTGACTGCACCATAAAAATACTCGAAAATCCGTTTGCTGCGACAATCCCTCCTTGGAAACGTATTTCAATAGCGTCTAGTACTTTCTTACTATATATTTCGTACCAAAGAGGCAAAAAGTTTAGACTATTTTCAAATTTTAATCAAATTTTTTATTAATTTTATAGACGGAAATCGTCTTATAACTTCTCACAGGTCTTTATAGGAAGCGGCAGGAATCCTTGATTTTCAAGGCTTTT
>OFHA01000150.1_pt1 | contig 63082 bp, 42 predicted proteins | sample 1521891 | NCBI WGS metagenome assembly OFHA01 (sample SAMEA3504089, study PRJEB24116) | mouse gut metagenome | biome: mouse gut; feature: mouse-associated habitat; material: faeces | place: Denmark | collected 2011
CGGGACGAGCCTTGGTTAATAGTCGTAACCTCTGCTTGAAGGTTCGTTCAGAATCGGTAGGGTAAGTATGTGATGTTTCCAGAATCTCCCACTTCAAGCATTAAACCGTAGGTTTAGATAAGCGGGAGTAGTTCAATGGTAAAAAGAGTATAATAATGACGATGAGCAAAGTGAAAGGAGGAGTTTATTATCAAGAGCGTAATTCCTGTTCATGTGAATCTCTCAACGATTATTGATCAAAATGGACAGCAAGAAAAATTTACCTTTACTGAAGAAGGTACTTTTGTTGAAATGAATGGTAAGTATTATTTACGGTACATTGAACACCAAGACGGTCAAGAAACGCCGGTGCAAATCAAATTTGAAGATGAGCTGATCCGTTTAAGAAGGCGTGGAAATGTTGAAACAAACCTATTTTTGGACCCGACACAAGAAACTATCATGCGTTATCAAACAGAATACGGCATGATTAAAATTGATGTGTTGACGGAAAGTTTGGAAAAAGACGTTGATGTAAAGGCCCCAGCTGGTCACCTTTCTGTCAAGTACCAACTAAAACAAGCGAGACAATTAATAGGGAGTTACCAACTAGAATTGCAATTTGCGGCCTAATATTGTATGATGTAGTTTAGACTTTTTGAAGGGATGTGCACCAATTTGGATTTAAAGGTTTTTGACGGTCAGGACAAATCAGAACTTTCAATGATTGAAGTCGCACACGCTATTTTAGCTCACCATGGAGAAGCAATGGCGTTTGTTGATTTGACCAACGAGGTTCAGCAATATCTGGGTAAGAGCGATGAGGAAATTCGTGAACGTCTTGCACAGTTCTATACTGACTTAAATGTTGATGGCAGTTTTATTTCCCTTGGTGACAACACCTGGGGTCTGCGTGCTTGGTACCCATTCGAATCTATCGATGAAGCCACTGTTGGTGAAAACGAAGAAGATGAAGAAGATGATCGTCCAAAGAAGAAGCGGCGTAAAGTCAATGCCTTCCTCGCAGACACCGATGACGATGACGATGTAATTGACTATGACAACGATGATCCCGAAGATGAGGATCTTGATACTGACGATGATACCGATTCTGAAGATGATTATGATGACGACACTGATGATTTCAGTGACGACGATGATGATCTTGACGATGGTATTGAAGGTCAGCTATCAGAATTACATGATGAAGAAGATGAAGACGAGGATGACGAATAATTTTCAACTTTGTGCTTGACTATTATTTATTGACCCTGTATTATCTTTCTTGGGCGCCTGTAAAGACAGGCCAATAAGTTCGTAGATAAATAAGCTCCCTGTTTCAGTGTTTATTTGAAATAGGGAGTTTTTTCTATTATCACACCCGCAAATATAAAAAAGGAGTAGACGACAATGACGAAATACATTTTTGTAACCGGTGGAGTTGTATCATCATTAGGAAAGGGAATCGTTGCTGCCTCTTTAGGACGATTATTAAAAAATCGGGGCCTAAAGATTGCAATTCAAAAGTTTGATCCCTACATCAATGTTGACCCCGGTACGATGAGTCCATACCAACACGGTGAAGTTTTTGTGACTGATGACGGAACGGAAACTGATTTGGACCTTGGTCACTATGAACGTTTTATCGATAATGATCTCAATAAATATTCAAATGTTACAACGGGTAAAATCTACTCTGAGGTTCTTCGTAAGGAACGCCGTGGGGATTACCTTGGTGGAACAGTACAAGTTATTCCGCACATCACTAATGCCATTAAGGACAAGATTAAGCGTGCTGGTGAAAGTACCGATGCTGAAGTTGTAATTACCGAAATTGGTGGTACAGTTGGGGATATTGAATCACAACCATTCATGGAAGCTATTCGCCAAATGAAAGAAGAAGTAGGCAGTGAAAATGTATTGTACATCCACACTACCTTAGTACCATATCTTCGCGCTGCTGGTGAAATGAAGACTAAGCCAACTCAACACAGTGTTCGCGAATTACGTGGTTTAGGAATCCAACCTAACATTTTAGTTGTTCGGACAGAGCAACCAATTACTGATGATATGCGGAAAAAGATCGCCTTATTCTGTGATGTTGATCCTAAAGCCGTTGTTGAATCAATGGATGTTCATACTCTTTATGAAATTCCGTTAAACTTACAAAAGCAAGGCATGGATCAATTGGTTGTCGACCACTTTGGTTTAAACGTGCCAGAAGCTGACATGACAGAATGGACTGAAATGGTAAATCATATTGAACATGGCTTAACTAAGACCGTTAAGATTGCGATGGTTGGTAAGTATACTGACTTACAGGATGCTTATATTTCAGTTAATGAATCATTACGTCATGCTGGTTATCCTGTAAATGCTAAGGTAAAGATTGACCACTTTAATGCTGAAAACATTACTCCAGAAAATGTTGAAGAGACATTGAAAGACTACGATGGGATTCTTGTTCCTGGTGGTTTTGGAAATCGGGGAGTAGAAGGAATGATCACTGCAATTAAGTATGCTCGGGAAAATGATGTTCCTTATCTCGGTATTTGCTTAGGGATGCAAACAGCATGTATTGAATTTGCACGCGATGTATTGGGCTACACTGATGCAAACTCAACTGAATTTGATCCAAATACTAAACACAATATTATTGACTTGATGGCAGATCAAGCGGACATTGAAGATATGGGAGGAACACAACGGCTTGGTGCATATCCATGTAAGCTTAAGCCAGGAACAGTTGCGGCAGCAGCTTATGGTAACCAATCAATGATCAGTGAACGGCACCGTCACCGTTATGAATTTAACAACGACTACCGTCAAGAAATGGAAAACCATGGCTTAGTTATTTCTGGAGTAAATCCAGATCGGAATTTAGTTGAAGTAGTTGAAATTCCTGATAAAAAATTCTTCGTGGCTGCTCAATACCACCCAGAATTCAAGTCGCGTCCTAATCATCCAGAAGGATTATTTGCTGCATTTGTAAAAGCAGCTGCTGAGGACAAATAAAAATTTAAATTGTATAATATATTTAATACAAGAGATGGGGGCAAGAATGTCACTTCTCTTGTTTTTTGTTTAGTAGAATTGTTAAATTTTAAGTTAAATATGCTAATTTTTGGCCTGACCTTATGATTTTTTTTAAGATTATTTATAAAAGGTTGTAATTCTCTTGATATTTCATTATCATTACAGTTGACTGTTTTGTAACTGAAATAATCATTAACTTAGCTTAAATGAAAAACAGACTAAAATTTTTAAGTGAGGAAACGCAGAAATGAAGAAAATGATCATTCAAGGAGGAAACCGTCTTTCTGGCGAAGTCACGATCGGTGGTGCCAAAAATAGTACAGTGGCATTAATTCCAGCTGCTATTCTTGCGGATACCCCTGTAGAGTTTGACACGGTTCCAGATATCTTGGATGTTCACAATCTGATGATTATTTTGGAGTCAATGAATGTAAAGTCCGAGTTTAGTCACGGAGTTTTAGATATTGATCCAACACAAATCGTAGAAGCTGAACTTCCAAGCAAGGCAATTAAAAGTCTTCGGGCTTCCTATTACTTTATGGGTGCATTATTAGGTCGTTTCCATCGCGCGACATTAACATTTCCGGGAGGCGATAATATCGGCCCCCGCCCAATTGACCAACACTTAAAAGCATTTAAAGCACTTGGAGCAACCGTTATCGAAGAAAAGGGTACTGTTCATTTAGATGCGCCGAATGGCTTACATGGGTCTCGGATCTTTTTAGATATGGTATCAGTTGGTGCAACGATTAATGCTATCTTAGCAGCTGTTCGCGCTGAAGGAACAACGATTATTGAAAATGCAGCTCGTGAGCCGGAAATTATCGACTTGGCAACATTCTTAAATAATATGGGTGCCAAAATTCGGGGTGCTGGAACCGATACTATCCGTATCACTGGAGTAAAGACACTTCAGTCAATGAATACTCATACAATTATTGCTGATCGAATTGAAGCAGGAACATACCTATCCTTGGCGGCAGCGCTTGGTGATGGGGTTATGATCCATAATGTTATTCCTGAACACTTAGAATCATTTACCAGTAAAATGATTGAAATGGGTGTTGAACTTCAAATCGATAGCGATAAGATTTATGTACCAAAATCCAGTCATTTACATCCGGTTACTGTTAAGACAATGCCATTCCCTGGTTTTGCTACTGATTTACAACAACCGCTTACCCCATTGATGTCACTTGCTGATGGTGATAGTACGATTGTTGATACCATTTATCCCAAGCGTGTAAAGCACATTTCCCAATTACAAAAAATGGGGATGAAGATTGAAGCACATGATGGGATGATTATCGTTAAACATACAGAAAAGCTTCATGGCGCAGAGGTCTCTGCAGGTGAGATTCGTGCCGGAGCAGCTTTAACCATTGCTGGATTAATGGCAGATGGACAGACTGTAATTAATAATGCCGGAAATATTTTACGGGGTTACGATCGAATTGTATGGAAGCTTAATCGCCTTCATGCCAATGTTTCTATTGAGGACGATTCTTCAGTAAAAATTGGTTAGAAGTTGCGTACTTCTTTAAATCGTGGTATCCTGTTAAAGTTGATTATCTATGTTTCAGGCAATGATTCATGGCAAAAGGAGCGTAATAAATTATGAAACAAGGAATTCATCCAGATTATCATCCAGTAGTTTTTGAAGATTCATCTACTGGTTACAAGTTTCTCTCTGGCTCAACAGCCACTTCAAGTGAAACTGTTAAGTGGGAAGACGGTAATGAATACCCATTAATTCGGGTTGAAGTTACTTCAGATTCACACCCATTCTACACTGGTAAGCAAAAGTTTACCCAAGCCGACGGTGCTGTCGACAAGTTCAACAAGAAGTACGGTCTCAAGTAATCGAACTTCTTACAATTCAAAAAAGCCGGGAAAAGCGAAAGTTTTTCTCGGCTTTTTTGAATTAAGTCCAATAAATCATTATTAACGTTATTTTGCGTCTTTAAGTATTGATCTTTCTCTGCGTATAATATTGATAATTGAGAAAGTGGGGGGGCTACCTATGCATGAAAAAATAATTAATCGAATAATTGCCCTGCATCGTTATTCTTTCGTTAGGATAACCCGGCAGACATTAATTATGATTTTTCCCATTGTTTTTATTGGAACGATGGCAAAGATGATTTTAAAAACTGTTTTTAAACCAGATGGCTTTATTTATAATGTTGCTTTTCTTGATGTTATACCACAGAACGTGTTGCGGGTTATTCAATTTGTATTAACTAGCATTAGTCAATTAACTTTAGGGATTCTGGGAATTTATACTGTTTATATGGCAGCAAAGTTTACGGCTAAAAGGTATCGGCGAGACGGTAAATTTGCTGGAATAACAGCTATTCTGACCCTTTTACTAATGTCTTATCGTTATGGTAAGTTTTCCCCACAATTTTCACTTAGCTTTTACCAACGGCTCCTTAGTGGTAACAGTTTGTTAATCGTTTTAATTCTTGGATATGGAGTCGGTCAGCTTTACCGGTGGTTAACTCCACCAAAAGATGGTGATAATACCAATGCGTTGCCGTTATTGAAAGAACGATCATTTAGTTCAATGCTGCCAATGACAATTAGTCTTATTTTTGGAGTGACGGTTGCTCTTTTCTTAAATTCCAACACAATCTATCATGCTTGGTCAACAAGTTACTCTACGTTAGTTACGACTGCCCAAGAGCATCGGCAATTATGGCTGACGTTATTAGCTACGATGGGGTTAACAATATTTGATTGGTTGGGATTAGGCGTTCCATACACCTCGATGGCATTAACATCTGGAGATTCATTTACGGCTAACTTGAACTATGCGCTCGCTCATGGAACTCCGTGGAATGTACCGTATGAGTTTTTGGGCAGTTCTCTTTATAATTCATTTGCTAACTTTGGGGGCGATGGATTGATCCTTGCCTTGATAGTTGCCATTCTGTTAACTTCTAATGGCTCCTATATGCATCGTGTTGCACGGTGGACGGCCTTACCAACATTATTTAATTTTAATTATGCGGCAATGATTGGCTTACCGGTTGTATTTAATCCATTATTTCTGATCCCATTTGTCTTCTTACCGATTGTAAACATTCTCCTTGCCAGTTTAGCGATTGCGATTCACTTAATACCTTCAACGCCTTACCCGGTTTTGCAGGGGACACCGGGACCGCTTATTAGTTTTTTGGGGACAAATGGTAATTGGGGAATTTTGATTTTTACCTTGGTATTGCTTTTAATCGATATCGCTGCCTATATCCCCTTTGTAAAAATGGCCCTAGTTGTTGAAAATCGCTTAACATTAGCAGAACAGGACGTGATCAGTCATGAAAAGAATGACTAAATCAATTCTCCATACTCGTTTAGTATTGATTGGCCTAATATTGATCTTAGTCCTAATGGCAATTCCAGCATATTTTTGGATGAAAGATACAAATAAATATTTAGCTGCCCAACATAATTCTAGAATGTCGCCGATAATTATGGTTCCTGGAAGCTCAGCAACACAAAACCGCTTTAATCCACTTATTCGTAAACTTAACGAAGATAGCCCTAAAAAACATAGTGTGTTGCGCTTAGAAGTAATGAACAGCGGTAAAATTGTTTCGCAAGGATGGATAAATCGCGGCGATAACGAGCCGATTATCGTGATTGGCTTTGAGAATAATCGCGATGGCTATCAAAATATAAAGAAACAAGCGCAAATGGTTAATCAAGCCTTTGAACGATTGACGGAAGAGTATAACTTTAATAACTTTAAGGCGTTTGGCCACTCCAATGGGGGACTAGTGTGGACTTATTGGTTGGAACATTACTACCCTGAATATAAAGATGCGATTACAATTAAAAGGCTAATGACACTAGGAACGCCATACAACTTTGCGGAGTCTTCTGTTAGCCATCCGACGCAAATGTTTTCTGATTTTGTAAAGTATCGAAGTCGAATTCCTAAAAACTTATTAGTTTATTCGGTCGCAGGGACAGAAACTTATACATCGGATGGTCTCGTCCCAGAAGGAAGCGTCGATGCCGGTAAATACATTTATCAAAAACAAGTGGCCCATTATACGAGAATGACGGTCACGGGAAAAGATGCTCAACACTCTAACTTGCCACAAAATAAACAGATTGTACGGTTAATTGAAGAGTATTTGCTTGATCCAAATGACAACGGTAATCCTAATTCGCAAAATAAGCAGAGGGCTACTCAAAATTAATTAAGCAGGTTATACTAAGTTCATAATAAAAAGTAAGGAGTTCAATATCGTGAAAAAAGATAAAAAGCGATCATTTGAATGGTTAAGGTGGACAGCGGTTGTTGTACTGTTATTGATTTCAGTTGTCTTAATTTTTAACCAACAGATTAAGTCTTACTTAGTAGGGAGTTATAAACCTGAGATTACTCGGCAAACGGTTCAAAGCAACCAAAAGAAAAAAGCGACCTATGATTTTCAAAGTGTCAAAGATCTTAACTTGCAAACGGCTGCCAAGGCTCGTGCAAATAAGCAATCGATTAATACCATTGGAGCAATTACGGTTCCGGCTATTAATATGACGATTCCAATTGCTAATGGGGTTGATAATACAACTCTTGCGTTAGCAGCAGGAACCCTTCGTCCAGACATGAAGATGGGGGAAGGCAACTATGCGTTAGCTGGTCATAATATGGCCCATGGAAGCAAAATCCTATTTTCTCCATTGTACTATCATGCTAAGGTAGGGCAGATGATTTATATCACCAACATGGATCGCGTTTATGAATATAAGATTTATCAACGTGAATTCATTGCGGCGACCCGGGTTGATGTGGTAGACAATACGCCGGAAAAGATTATAACTTTGATTACTTGTGACGCTACCGGGGCCAATCGGTTGATGATCCGCGGTAAATTTGTTAAGTCAGAACCATTTACGCAAGCACCACAAAATGTGCAAAAGAATTTTAGCGAGAAATATACAACAGGTCGTTAAAGGGAAGGGGGAAATAATCTCCTCGACAAGGCGGTGGGCTAAGCTAGAGCGGCACGGGCTAATTATGGTTCGTACTTAGCCTTGAGCCTTGTGACGACGCGAAGCTAGTTTCACGTTATCTTACTATTGTTCGTGAAAACCATTGAGGCTGAGAGAAAAAAGTTTTCTTCCAGCCTCCTTTTTTATTTTGTGGATTTTGCCTGTATTTGTAATCCATTCCAAATTAAGAAAAACACAATGACAGTAAAAAATAGCCAAATTAAAATAAATTTTAAGTAAACAGATGAGCGAACGGACAGGAATGCCACCGTTTGCTCATTTTTTTGCTGTAAATAAATTTCTTGACTCTTTTTTAGGAACCACCTAAGAAGGAGATACATTGAATTTAAGGAGATGCAGTAATGGAAAAACGCGAACAAAAGAATGTTTTATGGTTTGATGAATTGCATCGCTCTGACGTTAATCTCGTTGGTGGGAAGTCCTCTTCATTAGGGGAAATGACTTCTGCAATGAAAATTCCAGTTCCATATGGCTTTGCGACGACAACTCACGCTTATCGTCAATTTATGGCAGAAACGGGATTAAACGACCAAATTAATAAATTATTAGCTGAAATTAATGACTATGAAAATGCTGATGAACTTCATCGGGTTTGCTCACATATTCGGCAGATGATTGTCGAAGCACCGATGCCAAGTGAGATCGCGATGACAATCAAAAAAGCTTATGCAGCCTTATCAGAAAAAATGGGTGAAACTGAACCATTTGTAGCAATTAGGTCAAGTGCTACCGCTGAAGATTTACCAAATGCTTCGTTTGCGGGGCAGCAAGAATCGTATTTGAACGTGCGTGGTGCTGAAATGGTATTAGCAAAGGTTCAAGAATGTTATGCTTCCTTGTTTACCGATCGGGCAACCTATTACCGGCATAAGCAACATTTTCCTCATGAAAAGGTGGCTTTATCAGCAGCCGTTCAGATGATGGTTTTCTCAAAAGCGTCTGGGGTTATGTTTTCAGTTAACGTGGCGAACGGAAATGATGCCCAAATTGTTATTGATACGATTTGGGGGTTAGGTGAGTACATTGTTTTAGGAAAAGTAACACCAGATCATTTTGTGATTAATAAAAATAATCTTCAAGTAGTAGAGCGTTCGGTAGTTTCGAAGGCGATTGAATTGTGTCAAACCCCTGGTGGCGGAGTACATGAAGAACCGGTGCCAGCAGACCGGGCAATCCAGCCGGCACTAACTGAAGGCCAAATTCATGAATTAGCGGGATACGCAAAGGAAATTGAAGAGCACTATGGTTGTTACATGGACATGGAATTTGCGCTAGACGCACGAACAGATCGATTATGGCTAGTGCAAGCCCGTCCAGAAACGGTTTGGTCGAATAAAAATAATAAGCAAGCAGCAAAGGAGTCCACTGTCTCAATGAACAAAACTAAAAAAATCTTGGTCAAAGGATTACCAGCAAGTCCAGGCGTTTCCACTGGAAAGGTGCACGTAATTGCGGATCCTAAAGATATTGATGAATTTGAAGAAGGAGAAATATTAGTAACGTTGATGACTTCTCCTGACTGGGTCCCGGCAATGAAAAAAGCAGCAGCAATCATCACCGATAATGGTGGAATGACCTGCCATGCCGCAATTGTTTCTCGTGAAATGCAGATCCCATGTATCGTTGGCACTAAGAGCTGTGGGCAAGCAGTTACTGAAATGCTGCAAGATGGCGCACAAGTAACCGTTGATGCTAAAAATGGGGTCGTTTATCAAGGCGATCTTGCAGAACAATTTAACAGCGAAAAAGAGACAACGGAATGTCACCATGCAGAATATTACGCGCCGACTGCAACCAGGGTCATGATGAATTTAGGCGATCCAGAACTAGCAGAAAAATATGCAGAACTCCCTGTTGATGGCATTGGCTTAATGCGAGAAGAATTTCTTTGGACGACTTATATTCATGACCATCCCCTCTACTTAATTGAAACTGGTCATCCCGAAAAAGTTGTTGATATGTTAGCAGATGGGATTACTAAAGTGGCTCGGGCGATTGCTCCGCGGCCGATGGTTTTACGTTTTTCTGATTTTAAGTCGGGAGAATACCGTAATTTAACGGGCGGCGATAAATATGAGCCGCATGAACCTGCCGACTTATTAGGATGGCGCGGCGCTTCTCGGTACTATGATTCCAAATATATCGAAGCTTTTAAGCTAGAACTTGCGGCGGTAAAAAAGGTACGTCAAGAATTCCGGTTAAAGAATCTCAATGTAATGATTCCATTTGTCCGCACTGTTGCTGAGGCTGATAAAGTTACAAAATTAATGGCAGCTGCCGGGTTACACCGTGGACCTGATTTTAAGGTATACATGATGGCTGAAATCCCAAGTAATATCATCTTGGCAGATCAGTTTAATCAGTATGTTGATGGTTATTCGATTGGGTCTAATGATTTAGCAATGCTTATTTTAGGTTGTGATCGGAATAATGATACAGTGGCCCACCTCTTTGATGAACGTAATCTTGCGGTAAAACGTGCGATTAGTCACCTTATTAAGGCTGCTCACCAAGATAACAAGACGGTTTCAATATGTGGGCAAGCACCGTCTGAATATCCTGAATTAGCATCTTTCTTAATTCAACAAGGGATTGATTATATTTCAGTTAATCCAGATATGGTTAAAGAAACCAAACAGAACGTGGCAAGGATTGAACAGCGCATAATCCTGGATAACGCGACTGGTAAGGGACGACAAGCTGTGGAAAGTTATGCATGGTAGAGAGGATTGAATAAAATGCAAATTTTTGTTGATATTAATGCTTCTGAAAATGGTAATGGTTCACAAGAGTTTCCGTTTAAGTACATCCAACAAGCGGCGGATATCGCTCAACCAGGGGATTATGTTCAAGTAATGCCGGGTGAATATCATGAAGAAGTCCATCCGCAATATTCCGGCACTAGTGACAAGCCGATTATTTATGCGTCCGCTAAGCAAAATCGGGCAATCATTACGGGCGCTGACCGTGTTACTGGCTGGCAGCATGTTGCTGGTCCGGTATGGCAATTAAAACTCCCTAATGCCGAATTTGGTGACTATAATCCATACAACGTTTTAGTTGATCAAACCTTTAATCATGCCGGTGAAATCTTCCTGAATAATAAAGCAATGTATGAGGTTGATCAGTTAGCAAAAGTTGAAACGCCAAGCGAAAATAAACTTTCCCGTGACCGGAAATTTACCTGTTATACCTGGTATACCGAACAGTTGCCAGCAGAAGATTCAACCGTAATCTATGCAAACTTTCAAGCGCAAAATCCTAATGATGAACATGTTGAACTGACTTTCCGTGAGACATGTTTCTATCCAGAAAAAGCAGGACTCAATCACCTTATCCTATCGGGCTTTACAATGACGAAGGCTGCTTGTCGGTGGGCATCTTCGCAATATAATAAGGGGATTATTGGTACTCATCGTGGTCAGGGATGGAAGATTGCCAAGTGTGACATTTCTCACGCTAAGTGTTCCGGGATCTCCCTTGGTCGAAATATTGTTCCAACCATTGACGATGATAAGGTTTATCCACACCGGATTAAGAACAATACGATTCATGATTGCGGGCAGACTGGAATTATCGGTGTTGAAGGCAACCCATCGCCGATTATTGAACACAATAGTATTTACAACATTAACGTCCGCCAAAATCTTGTCAGTGATGATGTCAGTGCGATCAACCTTTCGCCAGCGATTGGGGCTAAGATTTTACGCAACTGCATTCATGATTGCACGCGCGGAATTTGGCTTGGTGGCAAGGTTGAAGATACCCAAATTTCACGGAATGTGTTCTACAACAATTCACTGCCAGATTCATTTGAAGTCACAAACGAAAATCGGGAGGACTTAGTAGCGGCCCTTGGTGAAGATATTGAAATTAAGGATTCGATGGGTGTGACTTTGATTGATAACAATTTCTTATTATCGGATTGTGCGCTTAAGCTCGAATCTAAGGGCGTCCTTCTCGTTCATAACCTAATTAATGGCAGTGTGGAATGGTTAAGCAATACGAATGTTGCTGAAAATGATCCTTACTACCACCGCCTTTATCAACAAAATGCGCCAGAAAGTGCTCCTTACGATTCTTCTTGTTTTTATAACAATGTCTTTATCCGGAAAAACCTCCGGAGTGAAATGGCAAAATTAATTGCATTTGCCCACGAACAGGCAAGTGAACAACCAATCGATAATCATATTAGCGATGATAATGCTGCTTATGTTGGCCTAGCCAGTGGACAACGAAGCTATATTCCAGCTAATAAAGCCGGAAATATCTTTATGAATGATGAGCAAGAAGACGTTAAGGTCGCCATCGATTCAAACGAAGATGGGGTATTTCTTGATAGTAATATCTGCGACTACTTGAATGAAGATACTAGTCGGGTGATCGCGGTTGGTGTTACTCCCGAGACCGCCCGTGATTTTGATACAGATTTCTTAGGGAACCATCGTGAAGGAATTAGTGTAACCGCTGGACCTTTTGATGCGAAAGAAGAATATAGTCGACGCTTATTTAGACTACTGTTTTAAGGAGGCAAAGAAATGCGCAAACCGTTTATTATTGCGAACTGGAAAATGAATAAAAATGTTCATGAATCCGTTGCGTTTGTTAAAGCAATTAAAGAAAAACTCCCGGCAAATAAAGAAATTGGGATCGCGGCACAAGCAGTTTCGCTATATAACATGAAAAAAGTGGCGGGATCTTCCAACTTACAAATTATTGCTCAAAATGCATCTGCTGAGTTAGAGGGACCATATACTGGAGAAATTAGCATGCGAAGTTTAGCAGATGCGGGCGTGACATACGTGATGCTAGGACATTTAGAGCGCCGACGCCTTTTTAACGAGAGTAATGATTCAATTAATCAAAAAGTTTTAGCAGCCCTCAATGCTGGTATTATTCCAATCATTTGTACGGATGAAGAGATGGTCCAAACAGAAGTTAACGGACAAATTCATTATGTATTTCGCCAACTAAAAAGCGTCCTTAAAGGGGTACCAGCTAATAAACTATCACAGATTATTATTTCGTATGAACCAAGTTGGGCCGTTGGGAGCACGCATCAAGCAAATCCAGACATTGCGGAAGAGGGATGTCAGGCAATTCGTCAAAGCCTGGTTGAAATGTATGGTAATGAGATTGGCGAGCAAGTCCGAATACTCTATGGTGGCAGCGTTAATCCCGAGAATATTGGTCAAATTATGAGTAAACCAAATGTTGATGGGGCGCTAATCGGTCGCGCGAGTCTCGAGATTGAAAGCTTCTTACAAATGATTAATTATATCGAATTAGCGAGCAAGCAAAAGTTACAGGTAATTTAGGAGGAAGAATGATGGCTTACTTTGATAACGGAAACAAACTTTTTGATGATGCACGGAAGAATCAATACGCAATTGGGGCATATAATATTAATAATCTTGAATGGACCCGGGCAATTTTGCGGGCGGCAGCGGAGACTAATACCCCAGTGCTGATCCAAGTTTCAATGGGAGCTGCCAAATATATGGGGGGTTATAAATTTGTCAAAGATATGGTTGAAGACCAGATGGATGCAATGGAAATTAAAGTTCCAGTTATCCTGAATCTTGATCATGGTGACTATGATGCAGCGATTGAATGCATTAACTTAGGGTATTCGTCAGTCATGTTTGATGGCCATAAGTTGCCGATTGAAGAAAATTACGCCAAAACCAAAGAGATTGTCCAATTAGCGCATTCACGCGGCATTGCGGTTGAAGCCGAAATCGGTAAAGTGGGAGAAAATCAGGATACCAGCAGTGGGGAACTTGCTGATGTTGAAGATGCAATGGCGTTTGCAGCGATGGGAGTTGACCGTCTTGCTTGTGGGATTGGCAACATTCATGGCATTTACCCTGCTAACTGGCCAGGGTTAAACTTTGACCGCCTTCAAGAAATTGCGAATGCGATTGATATACCGCTAGTGCTTCACGGTGGTTCAGGAATTCCTAGAGAACAGGTTCAAAAAGCAATTTCAATGGGGATTGCAAAGGTGAATATCAATACTGAATTCCAGTTAGCGTTCCAAGATGCAACACGGAAGTATATTGAAAATGAATTAGACCTCAATAAGGAACAAAAAGGATATGATCCGCGGAAATTATTACTTCCCGGAACAGATGCAATAACTGCTAAAATGAAAGATATGATTGAATGGTTAGGCACGCCAGCAGTTGCCTAATTATAATGGAGGTTATGGAATGGCAATCACAGTTTACTTTGCCCGGCATGGTGAGACCTACTTTAACCGGTTTGCTCGTTTGCAAGGATGGTCAGATACCCCACTTACAGAAAAGGGCAAGATGAATGCTAAAAAGATCGGCCAAGTTTTAGCGGACTTAAGGATCGATTACCTTTTCTCCAGTGATTTAAAACGAGCAGTTGATACGGCACGGCTTTTAATTGCGGACCACCCAACTGCGACGATGAAGGAACCAATTCAAAAGGAATTCTTCCGCGAGGTATTCTATGGGTCTTTTGAAGGCCATAGTAATGAGGAAGGAGCCATCTGGGCAAGCTATCTTGAAGGCAAGCGATTTAGGCGTATCGGTGAATTAGTTGATGAATTTGGCGTTGAAAAAGCGCATGACCTGCTGAAAGCTGCCGATCCGGCCCACCTTGCAGAAGATAGTAATGAGTTAAATACTCGTATAGAACAGGCAATTGCCTTTTTACAAAGCTTACCTGACGGAAGTAATGTGGTCGTAGTAGCTCATGGATCGATCATCCAATATATTGCGGGGATGTATGGCGAACATGGATATAAGTATGAAAACTTACATAACGGTGCGCTAATGAAGGTTCAGTTGACAGCTAAGGACGTTGAAATTACCGGATACAATCAATTTAAACTATAAAAAGAGGCAAGGAATTTTTTCCAAACCTCTTTTGTTATTATGATAATTCTTTAGTAATCTTATCCAGCCATAATGGCAATGTCTCGTTTAGGCTATTGTAAGTATCTTCAAAGCGGTGAGTATACCAAGGATCAGGAATTTCTTGATCCTCTTTGCCGGGAATTACTTCATATGCTAAATGGACTTTATCACGATCTTGTGCTGGGGCAATACGTTGCAAGTTGTACTTGTTCATATTATCCATGCAGATGATGTAATCAGCCCAATCGAAGTCTTGTCGCGTAATTGGGCGTGAGATTAAGCCGTCCGTTGATAGCCCGTGTGCGTGCATTGTCTTTGCGGCACCTGGATAGGGACCATTTCCTTCTTCTTCGTTGCTTGTTCCAGCAGAATCAACATTGATTTTGTCATTTAATCCTGCGTCATCAACCATTTGCTTGAACATTGCCTCGGCCATTGGTGACCGACAAATGTTTCCTAAGCAGACAAATAAAACGTTCATGTAATCACCTCATTTATACTTCTATCATACCGAAAAAGATAATATTTTGCTAAAATATTCGGTAATCCTAACACTATCCTTAAGTTTTTGGTAAAATTAAGGACAAATATTTTTTAGAGGAGGAACAAAAATGACCCTTATTATTGTAATTGTTGTCATTGTCTTGTTGATTGCTATTTATGCAGGACTTTACAACAGTTTGATTCAATTGCGGACACACGCACAAGAATCATGGAGTCAAATTGATGTTCAATTACAACGACGTAACGACTTGATCCCTAACTTAATTTCAACAGTTAAGGGCTATAGCAAGTATGAAGCTGGGACCTTGGAAAAGGTAACAAAGCTGCGGACGGAATTAAATAGTATTCCAGACAGCGATCATGCTAAAAAAATGGAAGTTTCCAATGAATTAACGGGAACTTTACGGACATTGTTTGCCGTCGCTGAAAATTATCCAGACTTAAAAGCAAGTGCTGAATACCAAAAATTAATGGAAGAATTAACCAATACTGAAAACAAGATTGCCTACTCACGGCAGCTTTACAATAGTACTGTTGCTGCTTTAGATGCTAAGATTCAATCTTTCCCAAGCAATATTGTGGCTAAAATTCATCACTTCCAACAAATGGATTACTTACAAGTGCCAGAAGAAGCCAAGGCTGTGCCAAAAGTTTCATTTGATGATTTAGGTGATTAAGCATGTTATATCAGCAAATTGCCCGTAATAAACGAAAAACAATTTTGGTGATGTTTGGGTTCTTTGTATTACTTGCTTTAATTGGGGCCGCGATTGGCTATTTATTTGCGCGGACAGCGATTGGCGGCATGATCATTGCGGCGATTATTGCGGTGATCTATATGTCCGTGATCATTGGTCAATCGACTGATGTAGTGATGCGGATGAATAACGCGACAGAGGTACGATCAGCGAGTGATGCGCCAGAACTTTGGCATATTGTTGAAGATATGGCCTTAGTTGCACGGGTACCAATGCCGAAAGTCTATATCATCCATGACCCAAGTCCCAATGCTTTTGCGACTGGTAATGATCCTGAGCATGCTGCTGTGGCCGCTACTACTGGTTTGATGGAAAAAATGAATCGTGAGGAACTAGAAGGGGTAATGGCCCATGAAATGACTCACGTTCGTAACTATGACATCCGTCTGCAAACAATTGCGTTAGCCTTAGCATCCGCAATCGCAATGCTTGTTAATTTTGCTGGAAATTTCTGGTGGATTGGTGGTCGGAGCAGTAGTGATGACCGGGATAATCCATCAAGTATTTTCGCCATCCTTGGTTCGATTCTCTTGATTATCTTAGCGCCACTAGCAGCAACTATTGCTCAGATGGCCCTTTCACGTAATCGAGAATACTTAGCCGATGCAGGGGCGGTTGAATTAACACGTAATCCGCAAGGGATGATTAGTGCATTAGAAAAGCTAAAAACTGCTGTCCCAATGAAACATGTGGACCCAAGCAGTTCAGCTTTATATATTAGTGATCCAGAAAAGAACGCTAAGCACCATCCTTTTTCAAATCTATTTGACACTCACCCCCCGCTAGATAAGCGAATTGAACGGTTGCGTCAAATGTAATAAGTTTATAGCAAAGACTGAGAAAAAACTTTTGCTTTTTCTCAGTCTTTGCTATTTTTACCCATGACTTATCGTTTTTAATCGCCTTATACTAGTGAGGGTGATATAATTAAAAAGCTAGACCAAAGTATCAAAAGAAGAGGTATCTTTTTCATGAAAATGAAATTAGCGGAAATTGCCAAGGCGATCAACGCACAAAATGACATTGAACAATGGAAAGACGTAGAAGTGACTAGTGTGTCATTTGACAGTCGACACTTAGATCAAGGGAGCTTATTTGTTCCATTGCAAGGTGCCCAAGACGGCCACCAATACGTACCGAGTGCTTTTACCAATGGTGCAGTAGCTAGTTTATGGGCTAGTGACCATGAGATAACGGATCAGACGCACCCGTTATTAGTCGTTAGTGATCCACTAGCGGCCCTTCAGCAACTAGGTAAGTACTACTTGCATAAGATCAATCCGATTGTCGTTGCGGTTACGGGAAGTAATGGTAAGACGACGACTAAAGATATGATTGCGTCAATCTTAAGTACGCAGTTTAATGTCACGAAGACATATGCTAATTTTAATAATGAAATTGGGGTTCCAGTAACGCTTCTTAACATGGAGTCTAATACCGAAGCAGTGGTAGTTGAGATGGGCATGGATCGTTTTGGCCAGCTTGACTTCTTGAGTAAGCTTGTAAATCCTGACATTGCCGTTATTACAATGATCGGGGAAGCACATATCGAATTCTTCGGGACTCGTGATAAGATTGCCGATGCAAAGATGGAAATTACCCATGGCCTAAAGGAAGATGGAACGCTAGTATTTAATGGGGATGAACCATTATTAGAGGAACGGGTAAAAGATCTTACCCAACGACAGATGCGCTTTGGTCGGCAACTAAGCAATAATTTGTATGCAACAAGTGTCCACGATGAACCACGACAGCTATCATTTACCGTCAACGAATGGCCAGATGAAGAATTCACTATTCCAATGGTTGGTGAATACAATATTAATAATGCGTTAGCGGCTATGGAAGTGGGTAAGATTCTGCATATTACTCCCGCTCACATGAAGCAAGCGTTGGCAAACGTTGAATTAACGGAAAATCGTGCTGAATGGGTTAAAGGAAAGAATGGTGAACAGATCTTAAGTGATGTTTACAATTCAAACCCAACCGCTGCCAAGGAAGTTCTTAAGACGATTGCAGAAACACCAGTAGATGGTCGCCGAATTGCCGTATTAGGGGACATGCTAGAATTAGGGGATGCTGCGCCAAAGTTGCATGCTAGCTTAGCAGAAGAGATTGACCACCAAAAGATTGCTAGTGTTTACCTTGTAGGCGAACAAATGAAAAATCTTAAAGACAAGTTGATCCAAGAAGGTTACCCAGCTGAAGATATCCATCATTATGCTGCCGGTGACCTTCAACAATTAATTGCCGATCTTACGGCTACTTTGACAGGTGAAGATATTGTGCTATTGAAGGCAAGCCATGGCATTCACCTGGAAGAAGTCTTGACGGCATTAAAAGCAGAATAGTTAATATATTTGCCAGTCGATTACTGATGCTTATATCATGAATCGACTGGTCATTTTTAGGAGGAAAATTTTTGAAGTTTAGTGAATTAGGCTTATCCGATAGCCTATTAAAAGCAATCAAACGGAGCGGATACGAAGAAGCAACACCAATTCAAGAACAAACGATTCCAATGGTTCTTGAGGGTAAGGATGTTATTGGTCAAGCACAGACTGGAACTGGTAAGACGGCTGCTTTTGGGTTGCCAATTATTGAAAACGTTGATACTGAAAATCCAAATATTCAGGCAATTATCATTTCGCCAACACGTGAATTAGCGATCCAGACTCAAGAAGAACTTTATCGTCTTGGTAAGGATAAACATGTTCGCGTGCAAGTAGTATATGGTGGGGCAGATATTCGGCGCCAAATTAAGAGCTTGAAACAACACCCGCAAATTCTTGTTGGGACTCCTGGACGGTTACGGGACCATATTAACCGTCATACAGTTAAACTTGACCACATTAAGACCCTTGTCCTCGATGAAGCAGATGAAATGCTAAACATGGGATTCTTAGAAGATATTGAATCCATCATCAAGGAAACACCGGATGATCGGCAAACATTGCTCTTTTCAGCAACCATGCCACCAGAAATCAAGCGAATTGGGGTTCAATTTATGTCTGATCCGGAAACTGTGCGGATCAAGGCCAAGGAATTGACTACTGACTTAGTTGATCAGTACTATGTTCGCGCCCGTGACTATGAAAAGTTTGACATCATGACCCGCTTGATTGATGTTCAAGATCCTGACTTAACAATTGTCTTTGGGCGGACAAAGCGACGGGTAGATGAATTGTCGAAGGGCTTGATTGCGCGTGGCTACAATGCAGCTGGTATCCATGGAGATCTTACTCAGGATAAGCGTTCTAAGATCATGTGGAAGTTTAAGAACAATGAACTTGATATCTTAGTCGCAACGGATGTGGCTGCCCGGGGCTTAGACATTTCCGGGGTTACGCATGTTTATAATTACGATATTCCATCTGACCCAGACAGCTATGTTCACCGGATTGGCCGAACAGGGCGGGCCGGACATCACGGGGTATCCTTAACCTTTGTTACTCCAAATGAGATGGACTACCTTCATGAGATTGAAAAATTAACCCGGGTACGGATGTTGCCACTCAAGCCACCAACAGCTGAAGAGGCATTTAAGGGTCAAGTTGCATCAGCCTTTAATGATATCGATGAATTAATCGCGCAGGATTCAACTGATCGTTATGAAGAAGCCGCTGAAAAGCTATTAGAAACTCATAATGCAACTGACCTGGTAGCAGCATTGTTAAATAACATGACGAAGGAAGCGGCGAGTGAGGTTCCCGTTAAGATTACCCCTGAGCGTCCCCTTCCACGGCGTAACAAGCGAAATAACCGTAATGGCAACCGAAATAATGCGCATGGTGGCAACCACTACCGGCGTAAGAATTTCCGCCGTCACCAACATGGTGGTCACCGGAATGATAACCATGGAAAGAGCCATTCCAGCCGGCATGCATTTAATATCCGTCATCGAAAAGAAGATTAAATTAACTACGAAGTCTTTGGTTGAGATTTGACCAAAGGCTTTTTTTATTTGATTGCTTATTGATTGAAATTTATTTATACTTATCATATGTTTATATATAGATAGTTTTTTAGAATTACATTATCGGGGAAATCAGTCTATAGGCCCTATAGTAAAGCATAGGTGACGAGGTTGTTTTTTTAATGTACTAGACAATTACTGCAATAGTGATTAATAAGATGATTAATTATTTTTTTTTGTTCAATTACATTAATAAAGGCAACCTCTTTTAATTACAATTTAATGATTTAGGAGGAATAGAATATGGTATCAAAAAATAATAAAAAATTGATTGCGGAAAAGAATCGGCGCAATGAAAAGCAACGGTTTGCAATCCGTAAGTTAAATGTTGGTGTCGCATCAGTCTTGCTTGGAATTACTTTTAGTATTTACGGTGGCGGGCAAGCAGTAGCACACGCTGATACTGGCAATGCTAGGGGCCAAGTTGCCGCAAGGGATGCAGGCGATAATAGTTTAGCTACTAAGTCCGAAGTTGCTTTAAGTAGTGCTAATCAATCATCCACATCAGCAACTAGTGCTAATGGTGCAGTCCAAAGTCAATCGTCAGCTAATAGCCAACCAGCAGCAACTGCTAACACTCCTGTTAGTGATAGTGCTGTTGCTTCAAATGCAGCTGTAGAAGCAACTAAGAATCAATCTACGGCAGAAAATCAACCAAGTCCTAGTCAAAAAGTACAAACTCCAGCACAACCAGTAGCACAAGAAAATGGTTCTAGTGATGCGAGCCTTAATACAACCCGGCAAGTCCTACATACGATTGCTAACAGAAATTTGATGCTCGTTGCAAAGTCATTTGCTGCGGTTCCTGCTAGTGATAGTGTAGAAACTAGCACTTTAAACTTATTTACTAATCAAGAAACTAATGCAAATGCTCTTGCTGAAAGTAAGGTAGCCACAACAGCACTTGCCGCTGAAACAGAAGATCCTAATGCAGTAACAGTTTCTACTGCACAAGACTTTATTAATGCAATTCAAAAAGGAACTGCTAACACTATTAATGTTGCAAGTGACCTTAATTTAGGTAATATAAAAAGTAGTACAAATTACACTCTGAATATTTCTAATAAGCGTGATCTTGTTATCCAGTCTGCAGATGGAGATAAAAAGACTATTGATCTTAATGGTTACTCCTTTAGGATGAGTAGCGATAATTCAGTCACATTTAAAGATTTGACCATGTATGGTCGAAATTGGTTTGGTGCAATTGAGAATGCTAGTTCCTATACCTTTGATAATGTCGATTATACTGGTTCGGAGTTGGTTTACACTACTCGTTCAGCCACTGTAACTTTCAAAAATAATGTTACCGCTCATGCAGTAGATAAATATACAAGTCCTCTAGATGGTGAAGAATATAAGACTCAACCTGGTCAACAAGTTCTACAATTTACTACTGGAACCAATCAAATTATCTTTGATGAAGGAAGTAATGTAACTCTAGAGACAGATAATGGTAATGTTATCCAAAATCAGGGGGATGCTACTATTACTGTTAAGAATGGTGCAAATGTGACACTTAATCCACATGCATCTACTGTAAGCTTTGAAAATGCTGGGACAGTGAGTAAAGTAGCACGTGGTATTTACTCTGCTGGTGGAGCAATCAACATTGAACAAGGCGGTAATTTAGTAATTAACTTATCTCAAAATAGTGGAGATCCTTACTTACCAGGTGCTATCTATTTGAATTCTGGCGCAGTAATTAATGATAATGGTAACATTAAGATTAATGTAAACGGTGCTCCTTATAATGGCGCAAAGTACACCCCAGTTTACTTAAACGGTGATAGCACGATTAAGGTTGGTAATGGCGCCTCATTTGAAATCGCAGCGGAAAACCTTGGTGATTTTAATAGTTCCTTGTTTACAGTTGATGGTAAGGGGACCGTAACGTTAGAAACTCACTCTACTTTTAAGATTACTGGGGACGGAACTGGTGCCGTCACTGCAGTTGGCTTAGGAAGCGGAAGTACCTTTACTTCTGATCAACCAGATGCATTTACCATTGATCTTTCTGCAAACACTAGTGATGGAAAGGCATTAATTAAAAACGGTACTATTAAATTTAGCCGTGTTAAGACCGTTACAACTGATGGTACAACTTCTGAGCCTTTAGGCAAAATTGATGTAACTTATGATAGAAATGGTAATGCAACTTCTTACACCATCACTGCTCAAGACGAAAATACTGTTAAGCAGGTAGCTGATGGACTTACTAACAAGAGCTTGATTAACTTAGTTCAGGCTGGTGAAGATGTTACTCTATCTAACCTTCACTTAAGCAAGAATAATGTATTGACTGGTACTGTTGCTTCTAGTGGTAGCGACAATCCAATTTATGTAACTGTTACTGTGGGTGGAGTAAGTACTAATGTTCCAGTAGCTGGAAATTACACTGTGTACACCAATACCAATGGTACAGTAACTTCAGATAATGTTGATTACGCTGCCCAAACTGGTTCAACTGGTGGTAACTTCTCTATTGATTTATCAAAACTTGCAAGTAGTTTGACTGATGATACACAAGTTACCGTTACTGCTACGAAAGACTTTGTTGAAGGTAGTCAAACTGAAAGCGTAGCAGCATTACGTGCGCTTAATACTGCTACTCTTCAAGAATTAGTAGATGCTGCTCCAGCAGAAAAAGCAAAGCCGAGCTACTACAATGCTACTGCAGAAGCTCAAAAGGCCTATACGGATGCAATTTCAACTGGTAAAACTATTCTTGCTAATCCAAATAATTACGATCAAGTTGACGTTGATGATGCCGTAACTGCCATTCAAAATGCTCAGAAGGCTTTAACTGGTGAACCTACCAACAAGACTGAACTTCAAGATGCTATTGACCAAGCATCAACAGTAGAATCAAACGATAATTACACCAATGCTGATTCTAATTTACAAAAGGCCTACACTGATGCAATTAGTGCCGGTCAAACAGTTTTGAGTAATGATAATGCTACTCAAACTGAAGTAGATAATGCATTAACCACCATTAATAATGCAAAAGATGCTTTGAATGGTGATGCTAAGAAAACAGCAAGTAAGGAAGCTCTTCAAAAAGCAGTTAATGAAGCACCAACTGTGAAATCAGATGATGCGGCATACTACAATGGTTCTGCTGAAGCTAAGGCTGCTTATGACAATGCAATTACTGCAGGTCAAACAGTTTTAGCTAACCCAGATGCCACGGCTACTCAAATTACTGATGCTTTAACTGCTATCAATACTGCTAAAGGTAATCTTAAGGGTGAAGCAACTGATAAATCAGCGCTTCAAACAGCAGTTGACAATTCTGCAACTGTAAAAGAAAGCAATAACTATACTAATGCAGACGAAACTCAAAAGACTGCCTATAATAATGCAGTAACAGCTGCGCAAACAGTTTTAGATAAAACTAATGCAACTCAAGCAGAAGTAAACCAAGCTCTGCAAGATCTTGAAACGGCAAATAATAACCTAAATGGGGATGCTAAGACTGAAGCCGCAAACAAGGCTGCCTTAGAAGCTGCTGTCAAAGATGCACCAAACGTAAGAAATACGCCTGCATACTACAATGGTAGTAAAGAAACCCAAACAGCATATAATAATGCAATTACTGCAGGTCAAAAAGTTTTAGGTAATCCAGATGCAACTGCTACTCAAATTACTGATGCTTTAAATGCCATTAATACTGCTAAGGGTAATCTTAAGGGTGAAGCAACTGATAAATCAGCGCTTCAAACAGCAGTTGACAATTCTGCAACTGTAAAAGAAAGCAATAACTATACTAATGCAGACCAAACTCAAAAGACTGCATATGATAAAGCAGTTACAGCTGCACAAACAGTTTTAGATAAAACTAATGCAACTCAAGCAGAAGTAAACCAAGCTCTGCAAGATCTTGAAACGGCAAATAATAACCTAAATGGGGATGCTAAGACTGAAGCTGCAAACAAAGCTGCCTTAGAAGCCGCTGTTAAGGATGCGCCAAATGTAAGAAATACTCCTGCATACTACAACGGTAGTGAAGAAGCCCAAACAGCATATAATAATGCAATTAACGCTGGTCAAGCAGTTTTGGATCAGGCAAATCCAGCTGCAAGTGAAGTTAAGAATGCTTTAGATGCAATTAATGCAGCAAAAGATAACCTTAAGGGTGTGGCTACTAACACTGAAGCTTTGGAAACGGCTTTAACCAGTGCTAATAAGGCTAAGGAAACTGGTAATTACACTAATGCCGACCAAGCAAAGCAAGAGGCTCTTAATAATGCGATTACTGCTGGTCAAGAGATTTTAAAGAATACTAATGCAACTCAGGCGCAAGTAAACAGTGCAGCAAAGGCTATTACTGAGGCAATTAGTGGCTTGAATGGTAATGCTAACTTGGAAGATGCTAAAGACGCTGCTACTGAAGCTATTCAAAAGGCATTAGATAGTAAGACTACCCAAATCACTGACGCTACTAATATTGACCAAGCCACTAAGGAGCAATTAATTGCAGATGCTAAGAAGGCTGCCGAGAATGCCAATACTGCGATTAATCAAGCAACCGATCCAAATGCAGTTAATACTGCTAAAGCTGAAGGAATTACTAACATCAATAAGGTAACAGTTCCAAGTTTAGATGGAGCAAAGGAAGCAGCAAACAAAGCAATTGACCAAGCTCTTGATACTAAGACTAAGGAAATCAATAACGCTGAAAATATTGATCAAACAACTAAAGATCAGTTAATTAAAGAAGCAACTGATGCAGCTAATACAGCAAAGGATGCTATTAAAAAATCTACAACTAATGACGAAGCAACTAAAGCAGGTCAAGCTGGTGTAGATGCAATTAACAATGTAAAGGTACCAAGCGTTACTGATAGTCAAAATGCCGCAAAAGAAGCAATTGATAATGCCCTTAACGCTAAGACTAAGGAAATCAACGATGCTAACAATATTGATCAAACAACTAAGGATCAATTAATCAAAGAAGCAACCGATGCAGCTAATAATGCTAAAGAAGCCATTGATAAAGCAACCGCAGCTGATGCAATTAAGACTGCACGAGATGAGGGAACAACTAATATTAATAATGTTACTGTTCCAAGCTTAGAAGATGCCAAAAAGGCAGCCAATAAAGCAGTAGATGATGCTCTTACTGCTCAAACTGAGGTAATTAATAAAGCTGATAATCTTAGCGATACCGAAAAGAAAGATCTAATTGATCAAGCAACTGCTGAAGCCAATAAGGCTAAAGAAAATATTGAAACTGCTACAACAAACAATGAGGCAGCTCAAGCAGGTCAAGCTGGTGTGGATGCAATTAAGAAGATTGTTCCAACAAGCTTAGATACTGTGAAATCTGATGCGAATAAGGCAATTGAAGCTGCTTTAACTAAGAAATTAGAAGAGATCAATTCCGCTAATGCTTTAACTACTGATGAAAAGACTGCGTTAACACAAGAAGCCAATACAGCTGCGGATAAGGCAAAAGAAGAAATTACCAATGCAACGACTAATGATGTTGTAATTAAAGCACAAACTAATGGTGTCACTGCAATTGATGACATTAAAGTTCCAACTGAATCAGCAGTCAAAGAAGCAGCTAAGCAGGCAGTAGCCGATGCAGCAACAGCCAAGAATAAGGCAATTGACGCTTCAAACTTAACAGATGAAGAAAAAGCTGACTTGAAACAAAAAGTAACTGAAGCACAAAATGCCGCAGATCAAGCAATTGATAATGCAACTACAAATGCAGCAGTAACTGAAGCACAAAACAAGGGCGTTAATACAATTAATGGCATTAAAGTTCCAACTACATCAGCTACTAAGGAACAAGCCATAACTGATCTTAATACGACTGTTGATGACGCTAAGAAGGCAATTGATCAAGATAACAACTTAACTGATGAACAAAAACAAGCAGCTAAAGATCAAATTGATTCTGATGCTAAGACTGCCCAAGATGCCATCAACAATGCTAAGACTAATGATGATGTTAAGAAGGCAGCTGATAATGGTACATTAGCAATTGACAAAGATGTTGCTAACGCAGCCATTGATAATGCAGTCGCTGGTAAGAAAGCAGAAATTTCTAACTCATCATTAACAGATGAAGAAAAGGCCGCTTTAAATAATGAAGTCGATCAAAAGGCTCAAGCAGCTAAAGAAGCAGTTAATGCTGCAACTACTCCAGAAGCTGTAACTAGTGCTCAAGGAAGTGGCGTTAAGAATATCAATGACACTTCAGTGCCAGCTGAATCAGATGCAAAACAAGCAGCTAAGCGGGCAGTAGCAGAAGCTGCAGACGCAAAGAATAATGCGATTGACGCTTCAAACTTAACAGATGAAGAAAAAGCAGCCTTGAAGCAAAAAGTTACTGATGCCCAAAATGCCGCAGATCAAGCAATTGACAATGCAACAACAAATGCAGCAGTAACTGAAGCACAAAACAAGGGCGTTAGTGCAATTGACGGCATTGAAATACCAAATAAATCAGATGCTAAGGAAAAGGCAGTCACTGATCTTAACACGGCAGTTGAAAATGCTAAGAAAGCAATTGATCAAGACAGTAACTTAACTGATGAACAAAAACAAGCAGCTAAAGATCAAATTGATTCTGATGCTAAGACTGCCCAAGATGCCATCAACAATGCCAAAACTAATGATGATGTTAAGAAGGCAGTCGATGATGGTACATTAGCAATTGATAAAGATGTTGCTAATGCAGCTATCGACAATGCAGCTGCTGGTAAGCTTAAGGAGATTCAAGATCCATTAACTACTGAAGAAAAACAAGCTTACACTGATTTGATTAATTCTGAAGCAAATAATGCAAAACAAAATATTGCTAATGCAACTACTGTTGAAGAAGTAACTGCTGCCCAAACCAATGGTGTAAATGAAATTACTAATACCGAAATTCCAACTACTTCTTCCGCCAAAGATAAGGCAATTGCTGCCATCAATGATGCTCTTCAAAAGAAGACTGATGAAATCAATAGTGCTTCTAACCTTAACACTCAAGAAAAAGCTGACTTAATCAAGCAAGCAACTGATGCAGCAAATACGGCTAAAGACAATATCAACAACGCCACTACTAATGCCGATGTTGATACTGCTCAAACAAATGGTGAAAAAGCAATTGCTGATATAACAGTTCCAAACTTGTCTGATGTTAAGAAAGAAAGTATTGATCTAATTAACAAGGCTTTAAATGCCAAGACCGACGAAATTAACAATGCTTCTAACCTTTCTCAAGATGAAAAGCAAAGTTTGATCAATGATGCAACTAATGCCGCAACTGAGGCAATTAACAACGTCAACCAAGCTCAAACAAATGATGATGCTAAGGCTGCAGCAACTACTGGTGTTCAGAACATCGAAAATGTTACTATTCCAACTCTTGATGATGTGAAGAAGAACGCTAACCAAGCAATTGATGATGCATTGAATGCTAAAGTAAATGAGATTAACAATGCTTCTAACTTGAATGATACTGAAAAGCAAAAATTAGTTGATCGGGCAAATGAGGCAGCAGCTACTGCTAAGAATAATGTTGAAAATGCTGCTACCAATGATGGTGTGCGCGATGCAGCCAATGTAGGAATTGACAATATTAAAGGTATTACCTTTACTTCACTAGAAGATGCTAAAAATGCAGCAAACACTGCAATTGACAATGCTTTGCAAGTTAAGGCAGATGAAATTAATAATGCTTCTAACTTAAGTACTGATGAAAAGCAAGACTTAATCAATCAAGCAAGCGAAGCAGCTAAAAATGCAAAAGACAATATCAACAATGCCACTACCAATGATGCTGTGACTGACGCACAAAATAAGGGTATTGCAGATATTGCTAATGTGACTGTGCCAAGTTTAGATCAAGTTAAACAAGATGCAATTAATGCAATTAAGCAAGTTCAAGATGCTAAGAATAAGCAAATCTCTGCTGCATCTAACTTAAGTGCTGAAGAGCAAAAAGAATTAACTGATCAAGTAGATAAAATTGCTAACGATGCAATTGCTAAGATTAATGATGCAGCAACTACTACCAATGATGCAGTTAATGCAACCCGCGATGAAGCAATTAAGCAAATTACTGATCTATTTATTCCAACTCTAGACGGTGCGCAAACAGATGCAATTAATGCAATTGAAAGTGCTAAGAATGCTAAGCTGAATGACATTAACAATGCTGCTCACTTAACTGATCAAGAAAAGCAAGCTTTGGTTGATCAAACCAATAAAGTTGCTGATGAGGCAATGAAGGAAATTAAGGCTGCTCAAACTAATGATGCAGTCAAGAGTGCAGAAACAGCTGGCTTAGATAATATTAATAACATTACTATTCCAACTTTAGTTCAGAAGCAACAAGAGGCGATTGGAGAGTTGAATGCAGCCCGTGATGCTAAGAATAGCGCAATTGATAATGCTGCTGATTTAACTACTGATGAAAAGAATGCTTTGAAGGATAAAGTTCAAGCAGAATACAGTAACGCAGTATCAAATATCACCAGTGCGACAACGGATGAAGCAGTAACAACTGCTAAAGAAAACGGCATTGCTGCAATTAAAGATATTCAAATTCCAACTAAGTCACCTGCTAAGGAACAAGCAACAAGTGACCTTAAGACTGCCGTTGACGAAGCTAAGAATGCAATCGATCAAGATAGCAACTTGACTGATGAAGAGAAGCAAGCAGCTAAAGATCAAATCGATTCCGATGCTAAGAAAGCTCAAGAAGCCATCGATAATGCGAAGACTGACGATGAAGTAAGCGGCGCTGTTGATAATGGTAATCTTGCCATTGATAAAGATGTTGCTAATGCAGCCATTGATAACGCAGTTGCAGGTAAGAAGGAAGAAATTTCTAAATCACCATTAACAGATGAAGAAAAGGCCGCTTTAAATAGTGAAGTCGATCAAAAGGCTCAAGATGCTAAAGAAGCAATTAATAATGCAATTACGCCAGAAGCTGTAACCACTGCGCAAGACAATGGTATTAAGAATATCAATGATACTGAAGTGCCAACTGAGTCAACAGCTAAAGAAGCAGCTAAGAAAGCTATTACAGAAGCAGCTGAAGCTAAGAACAATGCAATCGATTCTTCAAACTTAACTGACGAAGAAAAAGCTGCATTGAAGCAGGAAGTTACTGATGCTCAAAACGCTGCCAATACTGCAATTGATAACGCAACAACAAATGCTGCAGTAACCGAAGCAGAAGACAACGGTATTAAAGCTATTAATGGTATTGAAATCCCAACTAAGTCACCAGCGAAGGACCAAGCAACCACTGATCTTAATGATGCCGTTAATGATGCTAAGAAGGCAATTGACCAGGATAACAACTTGACTGATGCCGAGAAGCAAGCAGCGAAGGATCAAATCGATTCCGATGCTAAGAAGGCCCAAGAAGCCATCGATAATGCGAAGACTGACGATGAGGTTAAGACTGCCGTTGATAATGGTCAGCTTGCCATTGATAAAGATGTTGCTAATGCCGCCATCGACAATGCCGTTGCTGGTAAGAAGGCTGAAATTGCAAAGGCACCATTAACCACCGATGAAGCTAATGCCTTGAATGACTTAGTTGACCAAGAAGCAAAGGCCGCTAAGAAGGCAATTGATTCAGCTACTACCATTCCAGCGGTTGAAGATGCTAAGAATACCGGAGTTGCTGCAATCAACGATATTGCAGTTCCAACAACTTCATCAACCAAGGATCAAGCTAACCAAACAATTGATGATGCTTTAGCTAACAAGATTAAAGAAATCAATGATGCAACCAACTTATCTGATAAGCAAAAGCAAGACTTAATTGATCAAGCTAACGAAGAAGCAGCAAAGGCTAAGGAAAACATTAAGAATGCTACTAGCAATGAAGCAGTCAACAAGGCTACTACAGATGGTGTAGATGCTATTGCAAATGTCACTGTCCCAAGTCTTGATGATGCAAAGAAAGATGCTAGTCAAGTAATTGATGATGTTCTTAAGCAAAAAGAAGATGAGATCAATAATGCTTCTCACTTGACTGAGCAAGAGAAGCAAGACCTTATTAACCAAGCACAAAACGCCGCTAATGAAGCCAAAGACAAGATTAACCAAGCTACAACTAATGACGATGTAGCTACGGAAAGAGATACTGGCGCAGAAAAGATTGCCAATATTGTTGTTCCGAGTCTTGAAGATGCTAAGGATAAAGCCACGAAGGCAATTGATGATGCTTTAGCAGATAAGACGAAGGAAATTAATGATCAAACTCACTTATCTGACCAAGAAAAGAATGATCTTATCAAGCAAATCACTGATATTGCTGATAAGGCAAAGGATAAGATTAACAATGATTCTAATGACGCAGAAGTTGCTAAGGACGAAAAAGATGGTATCGATGCAATTGTAGATACTAAGGTTCCTGGTCTAGAAGATCGCAAACAGAATGCAATCAAGACTTTAGACGAGGCTAAATCTACTAAGCTTGCCCAGATCGATGAAGCAACTCATTTGACTGCAGATGAAAAGGCCAACTTAACTCAACAAGTTGATGCAGAATACAATAAGGCCCTTGATAATATTAATAAGGCAACAACCAATGACGATGCTGATAAAGCAAGTGCAGACGGTGTAGAAGCCATTCTTAATATTGCTGTTCCAAGTCTTGATGAAAAGAAGCAAGATAGTATCGATGCTCTTAATGAAGTGCGTGAGGCGAAGAAGGAAGAAATCAACAACGCAAACAACTTAAGCCAAGATGAAAAGGACGAGTTGACTAAGCAAGTTGATCAAATTGCTGATAATGCCATTAATGCAATCGATGGAGCAAAGGATGATCAAACAGCTAAGGATGCGGAAAATAAGGGTATTCAAGATATTCTTGATGTTAAAGTGCCAAGCTTAGATGAAGCTAAGACTAATGCTAAGCAAGCAGTTGCGGATGCCTTAGAAAGCAAGACTAATGAGATCAATGCTGCTTCAAACCTCGATTCTGCCACTAAGCAAGAATTAATTAACCGTGCTAACGCAGAAGCAGATACAGCCATTGAAAAGATTGATCAAGCTACCAGCAATGATCAAGCATTAGCTGCATCTCAAGCAGGTGTTGATAAGATTTTAGGAATTGAAGTGCCAACTCTTGCTGATGCTAAGCAAAGTGCCATTGATGCAATTAATGATGCCCTTAAACAAAAGGAAACAGAAATTAATAACGCCTCACAGCTAACTTCTGATGAGAAGCAAAATCTAATCAATCAGGTAAACAGCATTGCCGATAATGCTAAGAATGCTATTAACAACGCAACTACTAACCAAAGTGTTGAAGAGGCAAAGAATGCTGGGATTGAAAAGATTAATGCTATCAATGTTCCAACAACATCAGCTACTAAAGATGAAGCGATCAAGGCAATTGATGATGCCTTAACTAATAAGGTTAACGAAATCAACAATGCTACTAATATTACTGCAGAGGAAAAGGCCAACTTAATTGATGAAGCTAATAATGCGGCTAATACAGCTAAAGATAATATTACGAAGGCAACATCTGATAGTGAGGTTGCAACAGCTACTACAGATGGTATTGACGCAATCGCTAATGTAACGGTGCCAAGTCTTGAAACCGCAAAGGACCAAGCAAAGAATATGATTGATGATGTTCTCAACGAAAAGAAGAATGAAATCAATAATGCGCAAAACCTTTCAGATAAGCAAAAGCAAGACTTGATTAACCAAGCAACTGACGAAGCGGATCAGGCGAAGAAGAATATTGATAATGCTACAACCAATAATGATGTTCAAACTGCAGAAGACAATGGTGCTCAAGCAATTGAAAATGTAACTGTTCCGAGTCTTGATAATGCTAAGAAGGCTTCAACTAAGGTAATCGATGAGGTATTGAAAGAAAAGACGGCAGAAATTAATGCTGCAACTAACCTTTCTAACGCTGAAAAAGATGCTTTAATTAAGGACGCTACAACTGCGGCTAATACCGCTAAGGATAATATTGCGAAGGCAACAACTAATGACGCAGTTAAGGACGCTGAGACTGATGGTATTAAGGCAATCCTTGATATTAAGGTTCCTGGCCGAGAAGATCAACAAAAGGATGCTATTGCTGCCCTTGATAGAGCATTAGCTGATAAAGTCAGTGAAATTAATAATGCTAATAATCTTTCCGAAACTACTAAGCAAGATCTTAAGCAACAGGCTCAGGCAGCATACACGACCGCCGTTGACAACGTAAATAACGCTCAAACTAGTGCGGAAATTAATACTGCTCGGGATAACGGTGTTCAAGCAATTCTTGATATTACAGTACCAACGTTAACTGATGCTCAAGATGCTTCAATTACGGCAATTGAACAAGTTCGGGATGCTAAGAAGACCCAAATCGAAGCAGCTAAGAACTTGACTGAGGCGCAAAAAGAAGCATTGAAGAACCAAGTAGACGAGATTGCAGATAAGGCAATTGATAATATTAAGAATGCAACCACTGACGCCACAGTTAAGGATGCGGAAACAGCAGGAATCAACGAAATCTTGAATGTAACCATCCCAACTCTGGAGGCAGCAAAGAGTGATGCTAAACAAGCTATTACCGATGCATTAACAGCTAAGACGGCTGAAATTAACGCTGCTCAAAACTTAACTGATGCTGAAAAGCAAAAGCTAATTGATCAAGCACAAACAGAAGCTGCTGCTGCAAACAAGAAGATTGATGCAGCAACAACTAATGATGCGGTTGAACTTGCTGCGAAGAATGGCGTGCAAGCAATCTTAGATATTCAAGTACCAACTGTTGAAGAGACTCGCGACCAAGCGAAGAAGAACGTTGATAATGCATTGAATTCTAAGAAGGAAGAAATCAATAATTCTAACCTAAGCCCAGCAGCGAAGGAAGCATTGATTAATGAAGCTGAACAAGCAGCAGAAAATGCACGGACAGCGATTGACAATGCTACTACTGCTAGTGCAATTAGTGAAGCAGAAGCAGCTGGAATTGCGGCAATTGAAAATATTAAGGTTTCAAACGCTCCTACTGAATCTGATAATTCTTCTAACCACCAAACTAATACTGAAACGCCAACTGAAGGCAACAGTACTAGCCAAGATAATAACAATGCAACTCAAGCTCCGGTTCAAGGTAACAATACCCAAGCTGACTTAACGGGAAGTCATGGAACGAACCTTACTACTGGTCAACAGACAGAAAAAGCTGCTGATACAAATAGTAAGGAAGCATTACCACAAACAGGTAATGAGACAGAACGTGGCTTAAGCATTGCTGGCTTGGCAATTGCCAGTCTATTAGGTTTATTCGGACTTTCAGGATTAGGTAAGAAGAAACGCGATTAAATTAATTAGTCGTTTGATAAACTTAAACTGGTTTAGGATAAATTAAAAATGCCCCGCTCTTATTTAGGAATGTATAAATAAGAGCGGGGCATTTCGTTATCTTTTTATAAAAATATTTATGCTAATTATTTGATTTATTTATAATGTATTTGTTACGATTATTACGATGATTAGTATCTGAGAAGATGAGCTCATGTAGATATTCGGCTATTATTTCATCATGCAAATTAAGTGTAAAGGAGGGCTAATTTTTCTTGTTTGGTACTTGAGGAGCTGCAGGGTTATTTATGCCTTGTGTGAGAGAGGTTTTGACGATGCAAAAATTAGAGCAATTGATTGATAAAAACTTTGCTGAAACAGCTCATGGTAAGGTTGCAAACTATATTCCGATATTAGGAATTGTTGATCCGCAGCAATTGGGCATTGCCATTTATGACGTTGACGAGGACGAAATTGGGACCGCTGGAATGGCAGGAACGCGATTTGCGATTGAGAGTATTGCGAAGGTCGTAACTTTAATATTAGCGATCAAGAGATTAGGGCATAAGCGTGTCTTAGCAGAACTAGAAAATGGTTCGGCAGATTATAGCCTAAGTTCGGTACTATTGGATGACGAGTTAACCGAGCAGGTCCACCGAGTAAATTACCTTAATAATTCCTCCGCCTTGTTAACGACAGCCTTAATTGACCAGTTGATGGGGCAGAATAGTTTTAATGCTCTTCTCGGTTTCTGCCGTGAGATCTGCAATGACCCATGCATTAGCCTGAATGAGCGGTTATTTCGGTCAGCAATTATGAATGATAAAGATATTCATGCACTGGCTTACTATATGAAAGATAAGGATATTTTAGAGACTGTTGATCAAACATTGATAACTTATTTTATGCAAAGCTCAATGATGGTGACATCACAGAGTCTTGCTAACCTAGGAGCAGTCTTGGCAAATGATGGAATTAAACCTTGGAATAATGAGCGTCTTATTAGCCATGAAGATAACGAGTTGGTAAAGAAATTGCTAACAACAGTTGGTTCGTTTGAAGAATCAAAAGAATACACAATTAAAATTGAACTCCCTATTAAAAGTGGTACTGGCGGTGGCTTATTGGCTTGTGCCCCGCAAAAATGTGGTATTGGTATTTTTAGTCCAGCTCTTGATCAACATGGCAATAGTTTAGCAGGAATGAGTTTATTACAAGATGTTGTTGATCAATTAGAATTAGTAGTTTAATAAAAGCGAGGCCCGAAGGAAATTCTTCAAGTCTCGCTTTTTGTTAATGTAATTTCTCTTGGAATTTCTGTAAATTACCAGGAGTTGGGGTTAAGTTAGTCCATTCTGGTGAAAGGAACTTACTATTGATTTGGTAATGTGGTTGCGGTTGCTTGTTAGAAATAAAACTATTAGTAGCTTTATCAACTTTTACCCAACCAGCCCAACCGATATGAATAGTATCTTCCATAAATCCAGGCTTATCACCATCATGAGAAAGATCCAAAATGTGATTGAACCCTTGTTGGCGAAGCTGGAATTTGATTTTTTCAACAGATTGGTAATACATGTTCATATCCATCCCCGTGTACTTTTCCCACTTTGAATTAACCGGTGGGATAATAAAGAGGACGTTTGAATTGGTATTCTTAAACTGATTCAAAACTACTTCCAAATCGCCATATTCTGGTGACTTAGTATAATTGAAATTCCGTTGTGATCCCTTTGTTTTCGCTAAGTTTTTCTTCACACGCTGCGTATAGAAGCTGTTTTTGATACCGAAACGGTTGTTATCAGTATCACGTGCGGCTTCGTTCATTGCATCATCATAAAGTTCATTGTAATTGTAACGCGGAGGAAGTTTCTTAACGTTTGGGAGGATATGCTTGCCATAGTTATTATTTAATTGAAAACCTGAGAAAATGGCATCTTCATGAACCAACATATTAAGCCGGAAGCGGATAACTCCCATATCGAAACTGCTAAGGGATTTTCCTTCTGCAATCTTTTTAGCATACGAAGAAACAGTCCCGTCTTTACCAAGCATTGTAATTAATCGCGTTGCAATGTAGCGATCGTATGGTGATTTAGGATTAGCGTGTTGAAGCCAGTTAAGGTTAGCGAGTTCACCATTGTAGTACTTGAAAGCTGGTGGTTGAACCCCCTGCTTAGTAAACCATTGTGGTGAAATGATATAGACGGCCTTATTATCTCTCATCTGCGTTTCCATTGAATTAATGTTAAAGAATTGCGGAAGAGATTGGGTACCCCGTGAACCGAAGAGGAAGGGGGTATAGTTATGATAACGAGCAGCCATTACAGAAGGATGGAAACGATCCATTCGCCGTAATTCACTAGAACCAAAGAATGGAACATAGTGGGTGTGCTTATCACTGAGCGCTTGTTGTTTAATTGATTGATTCTTAAAAACAACCGGGCTTAGTGATACTGCAGCTTTATGTTCAATCGCCGCTGAGTGCTTTTTACTAATCGGCAGTGAAAACAAAAGAACTACTAATAGACAAGCGACAATCAGCGGGCCAAAGATTGACCACAGCTTTTTGCCATTATGCATTTTGGAGCTCCTTTACCCGTTCTTCAATCTTTTCAATAGTGTCCCATTGGCTACGGTCAAATTCTGAAACTGGTACTTGAACGCCAAAGGCATCTTGTAAACCAAGAAGAAGGCTAACAGTTGCCATTGAGTCTAAAAGACCACTTTCAAAAAGGTTTTGACTTGCATCACTAAAGTCTGCAGTGTCCCGACCAGTTGCATCAGCTAAAATATTAATAATTTGTTCTTGCATAATTAAAATCCTCCTAAAATTATTTGAATAGATAAGTATCTAAGAACCCACTGAAGATCAAGAAAGTAAACATTACAAAGTTAAATGTGACAAAAATAGCAACTCCAGTAGTGAACTTATTATGTGGTAGCTGTTTTAAGTTTTTGCGCTTGAAACGCAGCCACCAGTCATTAACTACTAGACCCAGACCTTGGAGAAAACCATAGAGAATATAGTACCAGGTAATTCCATGCCAAAAGCCCATTAGTAACATATTAAGCATATATGCGGTTGATGACAAGGCATTTCGATTCTTAAACCACCGTTTTTTGGTAGCAAGAAAGACGAACCGCATAAAGATATAATCACGGAACCAGAAAGAAAGGCTAATGTGCCAACGATTCCAGAACTCTTTAAGGTTTTTCGATTTGAAAGGCTGCTTAAAGTTCATTGGGGTCCGCACACCCATAAAGTAACTAATAGCAACTGCAAATAATGAATAACCAGCAAAGTCAAAGAATAAGTAAAGTCCGTAAGTGTACATAACACCGACTAAGTTCCAAGAAGGAAATGATGGATCAGCTAAGGCCGCTTTTTCAAAGAAGGGGTAAAAATGCTGACCAAAGAAATAACCGATGACAAATTTGTACAAGAACCCAAGGAATAAGTAGAAAATTCCTGTATTAACAAGATTCAAATATTCCTCGCGGGTGGGGACCTTTTTATAATCCTTTTCAAAGCGCCGGTAACGATCAATTGGTCCAGAAGTAATGGTTGGCATGAACAGAATGAAACGAATGAACTTCCATGGGGAAATCTCTTTGATCATTCCATCACGCGTTTCAATTACTGTTCCGACTGCCCGGAAAGTTAAATAGCTAATTCCTAAGAAACCAAGGAGGGAGTTATGACCAACCATTGCTGGTGAAAGCTTAACGATTACAATCGGCAAAATTGATAAGGCGGCAGTGAAGTAAAAAACACCACTCGAATTATTATTTTGCCGGTAGCGATGATAAGCCATCACAATAATTGTCTGGTAAATAACATAAGCAATTAATGAAATTCCTTGTTGCCAGCTTGAACCATCGAACATTAAGAAGATAAAAATGAAACTAATTAATGCTTCATACCAGCTAAACCTCTTCCCAAAGTAAAGGCTGATTCCCAACGGCAAAATAGCAAGAAGTAAGTAGAAGAAGTATACCGGGGTTCCATAAGCACTGAAATTAGGAAGGTTTGAAATCCAATCAATCATTACTTGTTAGCCTCAGCAATCATTTGTTTAACTGCAATCTTGCCATTTGCAGACATTGGGAATGATTCACGGTAAACGAATTGGGTAGGCATCATATATGGCATGATTAAGCCATCCAAGCTTTCACGAATCTGTTTTGTTAATCCAGCCGGATCTTCAGTCGCTTCGTTTGGAATAACATAAGCAATCAGGTGCGTAACTTTGCCGTCTTTATTATATTTCGGAACCGCAACTGCTTGTTTGATTAAAGGACTCTTTTCAAGACTGGCACGAACTTCATCGAGTTCAATCCGGTAACCATGTAATTTGATTTGGAAATCCATGCGGCCTTTGTGGTGAAGTAAGCCATCGCTGTCAAGAGTTCCCGCATCTCCAGTTCGGTAAGCAGGTACCCCATCAATCTTAAAGAATGACTTGGCTGTTTTTTCTGGATTATTCATGTAGCCACGTGCCACACTATTACCACTAATTACAATCTCACCTTGTTCACCAGGAGTAGTGATTTCTTGATCGCCATTCCAAATAGATAATTTAACTCCTGGCTTTGCATAGCCAACTGGTAAGCGGTCATTATTTTCAATGATTTCAGGTGTAATCTCGATTCCTGATACGGCAACCGTTGTTTCGGTTGGACCATAAGTGTTGAAGATTTTGGCATCTGGGAATCGTTGGTGTAATCCTTTTGCAGTCTTTACTGTTAATTCTTCACCACAGAAGAGAAAGGTCTTTAAGCTTGGCATTTTTTGTTGGTTAAATGCCGGGCTAAGCATTAACATATCAGCAAAGGATGGTGTCCCTACAAATACCTCAAGATCAAGGTTTGGTAGAGCAGTGAACATCTGACCAAAATTTTCAACAACTTCGTGAGGAAGGGCCTTGATTGTCCCACCATTAAGTAGTGCTGGTAACCAGTACATGTTTGAAAGATCAAATGAATATGGTGGCTGCCCTAAGAAATTAGCATGTTCTTTGATCTTAAATTCATCACTTAGCATCCAGTCAACAAAGGTCATAAAGTTATCGTGACTAACTTCAACCCCTTTTGGTGAACCGGTAGTTCCAGATGTAAAGAGGACATAAGCTAGTTCGTCACCATTAATCATTGCTGAAGTATCAAAAGTTTGTGGTGTTGCTAAAATTTTTTCAAGCTGTTGATGATCGACAATTGGGGCATCAAACTGGAGATCATTACTTGGAAAGTCATTAACAGCAATAATCATCGCTGGTTTAGCGGTATCCAGGATTGATTGCATCCGTGGAATTGCTGAATCGTTGGACACTGGAATATAAGTATGTCCAGCTTTTAGAGCTGCTAAAAAGCTAATAATCATTTCAACTTGATGATCACCATATACGAGAATCGGACTACGATCAGGTAAAGATTGAGTACTAAGCCATGCCGCTAAAGTATCAACTGCTGAGCTTAAGTCCGCATAAGTGGTTGTTTTGCCCATTTCATCATATGCGATCCGCGTTGAGTTGTCCTTGGCAATTTGCTCAAAGACGGTAATAATATTCTTACTCATATATTATCTATTTCCTCCGCATTAGAATTCGTTGTAGATAAATGGCTCTTGGCCTGCTCCATAATAACCATAAAGGTAGATTAATAAAAGAAGCACTACAAAGTAAAATAATGTTTTTAAGATGAATCGTAATGCAGGATGGCGTTGAATAATCTGAGCCATAGTTCTCCTTCTCTCATCTTTATAAATTTGTAATTGGCATTCATATCAAGAATACCATTAATTATGTATCTCGGCTAATAGGGTGAATTACTTTCACCTTACTATAAAATCCTTAAGAAAAAATTAATGAAATATTCAAAAATAAGAATGCTTATTGCCTTAAAATTATAACTTTTTCTGAGCTAATTGTAACTAGAAAAACCTAAACTTTATTTATAATTTTATATGACATGACAATGATGGACTAATGTAACGATAATTGCAAGAAGCGCTTATTTTCGATAAGATTAAACGGTAGATACTAGCGAGAATTAAGGAGACGAACGCTCGATGATTAAGGGGATTGGAATCGATATAACCGAGATTGAACGAGTTAAGAAAGCTGCGACAGCGCATTCTCAATTCATCCAGCATGTATTGACACCGACTGAACTAGAACAATATAGTCAATTTAGCGGTCAGCGATCAGTAGAATATCTTGCTGGTCGGTGGTCGCTAAAAGAATCTTTTGCTAAAGCATACGGAACGGGAATTGGTGCTAAACTAGGCTTTCATGATATTGAAATCATTGATAACCAATATGGAGCGCCAATTGTGACTAAATCGCCGTATAATGGTAATGCTCATGCTTCAGTGAGTCATACTGCCACATTAGTAATGACAGAAGTAATTTTAGAAAGTGAGAATGAATAATGGTTAATGGTCGTTTGCGAGATACATCATTAATAGTGGACTTAGATGCATTACGTCATAATATTCAAGAACAGAAAAAAGTATTGCCCGAAAATAGTAAAATCTTTGCCGTTGTAAAAGCGAATGCTTATGGTAATGGATTGATTCCAGTTGCCCAAACGGCAATGACCAGCGGTGCGAGCGGTTTATGCGTGGCGATATTAGATGAAGCATTAGAATTACGGGATAACGGGACTGAAGCGATGACGCTTGTCCTTGGAATTACGTCCGTTGAAGATGCGTTGATTGCTGCTCAAGCCGGAGTTTCTTTAACAGTTGGCTCCTTAGATTGGCTTGAACAATATCATCAGTTAGCACAAGTTGCCAAGCCTAAGAAACCATTAAAGGTTCACCTGGGGATTGATTCAGGAATGGGCCGGATTGGTTTTACAGAGGTAGCTGCATTTAAGCAAGCTGTTAAGCTGCTTGATAGTCCTGAATTTGAATTTGAAGGAATGTTCACCCATTTTGCAACTGCTGATAGTCCTGATGAAAATTACTTTAATCAGCAGGTCCAACGTTGGCATCAATTTGTTGCCAGCCTTGATGAACTGCCACCGTATGTTCATATGGCAAATTCAGCGACCGGTTTATGGCATCGGGAGACAATCACTGCTAATACAATTCGAATGGGGATTTCAATGTACGGACAAAACCCATCTGGACGTGACTTGAAATTAACACTTGATTTACAGCCCGTTAGTTCATTAGTTTCATCAATTTCTTTTGTTAAGCAGTTAAAGGCAGGAAGATCTGTCAGCTATGGCGCCACTTATATAGCTAAGCAGGATGAATGGCTAGCCACCTTGCCAATTGGTTATGCTGACGGTTATCCACGGTGTATGACTGGTTATAAAGTATTAGTTGACGGTCAATTTTGTGATATTGCCGGACGAGTATGTATGGATCAAATGATGATTCGACTTCCTAAGTATTACCCAGTCGGCACTCCAGTAGTATTGATGGGCAAGTCCGGTGATCAAGAAATTACAGCAACTGATTTAGCTGAGCGGGCCGGTACTATTAACTATGAAATCCTAACTAATATTAGTAATCGGGTTCATCGCATTTATCGCCAAAGTAAATAATTAAGGGAAGCGAAGGTAATGACAAAACGAAAAGTAAAACGGGGTGACATCTATTACGCTGACTTATCCCCGGTAATTGGATCGGAACAGGGTGGCGTTCGTCCAGTCCTGATCCTTCAAAATGACGTGGGAAATCATTATAGCCCAACAGTAATCATTGCTGCGATTACTGCCCAAATGCAAAAAAAGAAGATGCCTACTCATGTCCAACTAAAAGGTAAGTCGTTACCGTTAACTCATGATTCGGTCATTTTGTTGGAGCAATTACGTACGATTGATAAGCAACGATTGAAAGACCGAATTGCTCATTTATCGCCAGAGACAATGGCAAAAGTAGATAAAGCATTAACAATTAGTGTGGGGTTAAATGCTGCCTATGATGAAAATAAATGAGTTTGACAATTTGCGTCAGAACTCGTATACTCACTATTAAATTAATCACGGTTCTTTTAATGTAGCCCAGAGAGACTACAAAAGACAAAATAATATAAGCATAGTGGGCACAAAACTATGCTTCCTCTTTTGTAAAGCTCTAGGACCATTAAAGGGACTAGAGCTTTTTTAGGTCTAAGGAGGATATCTTGTGAAAGAACAAAAGGGGACAACAATTTTTAGTATTCCAATGAAGAACAGAAAGACTAATACTTGGGATATGTTTGCCACGTGGGTCGGGGCAAATGCTAATAATGGGACATGGTTTGTCGGCGGAGTACTCGCCGCTTGTGGATTTTCGGTTGCCATGAAGGTCTTAGTATTGTCATCTGCCTTATCATATGTATTTTTAAGTTTGGTAGGTTACATTGGTTATAAGACTGGGGTATCGACGATGACTTTAAGCCGTGCCTCATTTGGTGAACGGGGTAGTTATCTCCCATCATTAGTTAACATTACCCAATTTATTGGTTGGACAGCGGTTAATACTTTTATTGCGGCCCAATCGGTAAGCATTCTTTTCCATGACTTACTAGGATGGCCTGTGTGGGGACAGCATGGCGGCTATTTAGGGCTAGTAGTCGGGATTATTATCATGAGCATTCTCCATATCATTAGTGTTTCTAGCGGATCACGTTCGGTCCAAATGATTGAACGCTTAGGAATAATTCTTGTTCTTGTATTTGTCATTTGGGAGTCAGTGGCTGTTTTTCGAACTGTTTCCTTTAGTCAAATTGTAAATTGGCATGTTCCTGCGCAATCAAAAATGGCAGTCGGCGCGGCGGTCGATTATGTAGCAGCTTTTAATTTAGCCTGGGTAACTGCCGGTGCTGATTTCACCCGCTTTACTGCTAAGGAAAAGAATGCGACTTTGACGCCGTTTTTTGGTGCTTTACTAGGGGTTGTATGGTTTGCTTTTATCGGCCTGATTTCAACAATTAGTATTGCAATTTCAAGTGGGGTATATAACGCAAATAACTCCGATCCCTCAACGATTGCTAGTAAGTTAGGACTGGGGATAGTTGCCCTCCTTGTTATTATTTTGACCTCGATGACGGCCAATGCTGTTAACTTATTAGCGGCCGGATCAGCTCTTTCAAATATCTTTACAAAGCTCAAATTAAAGTATTCATTATGGATCGTAGTATTGCTTGCGACAGTTGTGACCTTTATTCCGATGTTTGTCGGTAGTTTCTTGAGTGCTTTTGAATCCTTTCTTGACTATGTGGGGATGGTGTTAGGCCCGACGATTGCCATTATTTGTACTGATTTTTATTTCCGTGCTCACCGGCAATATGATGTTGATGAATTAGGTAAAGTTGGTGGAAAATATTGGTATCGCGGAGGCGTCAACTGGGTAGCGATTATTGTTTTTGCTATCGGGGTTGCCTTCTTCTTAGGTGTTCATCAGTTGCCAATCTTCGTAAATACGATTGGAGCAACATTTATTGATATGTGTTTGAGTGGTATCCTATATTATGGAATTATGTTGCTGGTTGACCGAAAGGAAGATGAATTATGCTATTAAAAAATGTACATGTTGATAATCATGAAGAAGTAGTCGATGTTCGAATTCTCAATGGAAAATTTAGTGAGATTAAGGCTAACTTAACGCCCCATGACGGTGAAGAAGTTATTGACGGTAAAGAAAATTTACTTTTACCACCATTTGTTGATTCTCATGTTCACTTAGATGCTACGCTTACTGCTGGTCAGCCAGAATGGAATGAAACCGGGACTTTATTTGATGGTATCCGGATTTGGAGTGAACGGAAACAAGATTTAACGAAGGAAGATGTTAAATCGCGTGCGAAAAAGACATTACTAAATATGGTTGGTCATGGAATTCAACACGTACGGAGCCATGTTGATGTGACTGATCCTCATTTGATTGCTGCCCGTGCTCTCCTCGAATTGCGTGAAGAATTAAAAGACCAAATCGACTTGCAGTTGGTTGCTTTTCCACAAGAAGGCATTCTTAGCTATCCTCATGGACGTGAATTAATGGAGCAGGCGGTTAAAGAAGGATTAGATGTCGTTGGTGGTATTCCCCATTTTGAGTTTACAACTGAATATGGGTGGCAATCCGTCCATTTCTTAATGGCTCTCGCGGATAAGTATGATCGTTTAGTTGATGTCCACTGTGATGAAATCGATGACCCAGCTTCGCGTAACCTTGAAGTTTTAGCGACCGAAGCTTATGAACGAGGGATGAAGGACCGGGTCACGGCAAGTCATACGACAGCGATGGGCTCATATAATGATGCTTATACTTATAAATTATTCCGTCTATTAAAGATGAGTGATATTAATTTTGTATCTAATCCATTAGTTAATGTTCACCTTGGCGGCCGTTTCGATACTTACCCAAAGCGTCGCGGCGTTACTCGGATTAAGGAATTAACAGGAGCAGGGATTAATGTTTCCTTTGGGGAAGATGATATCCAAGATCCGTGGAATCCGCTCGGTGATGGTAATATGTTAGATGCAGTTACGATGGGTGTTTATATTGCTCACTTGATGGGGTATCACCAACTGCAAGATGCCTTTAATTACGTAACCTATAACGGTGCTAAGACATTGCATATTAGTGATAATTATGGAATTGAAGTAGGAAAACCGGCAAACTGTATCTTATTGAATGCCCACGATTTCTATAATGCTCTTAATAAGCATGTTGAAGTTCTTTATAATATTCGTCATGGGAAAGTCCTTGCCGAGACGAAACCAGCTGAAACCAAAGTTAATATCAAATAAAATTAAAAAAATCTCATAATAGTTATTGACAAGTTAGGGAATGACCGGTATATTATATCCAACAATTAAATTTAGATTAGAAAAGCGTTGAAGGAAATAACGATTTGAAATTGGTGACAGAGAATTAGCGGGTGGTGTGAGCTGATCGAGATTTCTAATTGTTAATCATTCCTGAGTTACCGGCTGAAACCAAGTAAGCTGAGGTTGGCTGCCATCCATTATTTTGGCCACAAATGATTGTTTGTGAATGAGAGGATTGACTACGAGTTGATCAAAGTAGGATGGTACCGCGCAGAAGCGTTCTTACAATTGCGATAAAGCAATGTAAGGACGCTTTTTTCTTTCTAAATTTTAAGAAAATATTTTGTCTTGGAGGTAATTATTATGACTGAATTAAACGCACGACAGGAAGAATTTGCTAAGGCTCTTTTTGAAGCTTATGATACTAATACGCCGTTAAACGAGGAAGAATGGAAAGATGTTGTTACTGATGATGAAACCGCATATGCAGTTCAAGACGCGGTAGTAAAGTTAAAAGGAAAGCCAACTGCAGGCTATAAAGTTTCGTTAACTAGTAAAGAAACTCAAGACATGTTTGATGCTGATTCACCATTGTACGGACAACAAGTTGCTGAACGATTCCTACAGTCACCAGCGGATGTTGACTTGCAGATGTTAAATGAACCGTTATTAGAGGTTGAATTAACCTTCCGCGCAAAAGAAGACTTGCAGCCTAGTGATACATTAGAAGATTTATTTCATAAGGTAACTGTTGCGGGTGCCTTAGAATTGCCTGATGCACGTTTTGTCGACTGGTTTCCAGATTTAGGAAAATATAATGTAATGGCTGATTGTGCTGTTGGTGGTCTTGTTGTATATGGTGAAGAACATGATGCAGATAGTGTATTTGAAAACGTTGACGATGCTGCTAATGTTCATGCTGTTTTATTCAAAGATGGTGAGAAATTAAAAGAAGGGGTATCATCAGAAGTTTTGGGCAATCCCTTTAAGTCTCTTCAATGGTTAGTGCAAAAATTAGCTGAACAAGGAAAAGCATTTACCAAGGGCCAAATGGTATCATCTGGAACATTTGTCTTACCACCTAAGCTCACTGCTGGTAAGTGGGAAGTTGAGTTTGATAGCGGTTTAGGAAACGTTGTGGTTAATGCAAAATAAGTGTTGAAAGCAGGTGGGAAAATTGGGTGAGGAATCGCCAACGGAAATTAATGTTTTGAGAATTAAAAGGGGCTGGGAGAAAACTTTTGTTTTCTCTCAGCCTCAACCGCTTTTATAAACAATAGTAAGATAACGTGGAACTAGCTTCGCGTCGCCACAAGGCTCGAGTCTAAGTACGAACGATAATCAGCCCGTGCCGTGCTAATCATCGTTCTAGCTTAGCCAACCGCCTTGTCGAGAGGGTTATTTCCCACTCTCTTTAATTTAATAGCTTTGGTGCAAGTCTTCAATTTCTGAAACTTCCAACCCTTTTTTCTCAAGTCGTTTAACAATTCGTTCCATCTTTTCTTTGGTAACATCAGCAGGCAAGGTGTATAAGACTCGTTTCATTGTCTCGTCTTTGGGATCGAGTGAAATGACATTTACGATCTGACAAAAACGAGTGATTTCTTTGGCAGCCGTTACCAGCGCTCCCCGTTCATCAGGAGTAATGACGGTTAGAACATAGCTTCCGTTATTGACGTTCCAACCAGCAGCTAGCATTCGTAAAAGACTATTGTGGGTTAGTATTCCGTAAAACTGGTTATTGTTGTCCAGTACCGCAATATATGGAAGATCACGAATAGCAAAGAAGATAGAGAAGAAAGCGGCGTTAATTGAGATAAATTTAGTGGCATTTTTTAATAATGCAGTTACCGGTAAATGCATATCTCCATTTCGTGCCTTGTGCCGGTAAAGGTGCATTTTGTAAATATTTCCCCGAAAAATCTTTCCCGACTTATCCAAAACTGGTACACAGCGGTAGCCAGTATCCTCTAAGACAGTCAGAGCCTCATCTAATGTCGCTGTTTCTGGAAGAGTTGTTAAGGTTGCTTTGGGTTTGATTAATGAATTGAAAATCATAATTAACATCCTTTTTATCGATTAAGTGCACCAATTATAATAACATATTTCTATCAAAAGGATTAGAAAAAAATTAGAAAGCTTATACTGGTAATTCAAATTAGTATGCTGAAAAAAGTAACATAGGGTATAATACTAGTTAAAATTTATGCTGGACGGGGAGAGTGACCGTGCGGCTTTTTTTCGTGAAAGGAATGAAAGAACAATGAAAATGATTGTTGGCTTAGGAAATATTGGGACGCGGTATGATGAAACCCGTCATAATACTGGCTTTATGGTGGTTGATCAACTAGCACGAGATTATCACCTGGGAGCATTCACCCACCTAAAGCAGGAAGCAGTAGCAGTTAGTGGGGTAATTAATGGTGAAAAAGTAATGTTAGTCAAGCCGACGACGTTCATGAATGATTCAGGACGAGCAGTCGGACCGCTAGTAGACTATTATGATATTGATTTGGATGATCTCGTAATCGTTAATGACGACTTGGATATGCCAGTTGGCAAAGTACGTTTAAAAACACATGGGGCTTCTGGTGGTCATAACGGGCTTAAAAGCATTATCAGCGCGTTAGGAACCAAGAACTTCAACCGGGTAAAAGTAGGGATTGACCATCCTCAACATGGAACAGTCGTTAGTCATGTCTTAGGTAAATTTTCTAAAGAAGAACGCCCTAAATTTGACCAAGCAGTTGAACAAGCTGAGCATGCATTAGAAGACTGGATTAATGGGGAAGATTTTGCCAAGTTAATGAATGCTTATAATTAAAATAGAAAGGTGGCATTGATGGTGCAAATAGAAAATTTAATCGAGAAGACGCCATCATTTAAACAAATTACGGCTGACCTCCAACCCAAGAACCATCAATTAATAACGGGGATTTCTGGATCAGCGCGAACTGAATTGCTAAGTGCTCTTTCTAAAGAAGGGCAGCGACCAATTCTAGTAGTGACCGACACGATTTCCCATATGCAGGAATTAGCTAGTGACTTAGAGAACCTCCTTCCTGCCAATCGTGTTTATCAGTTTCCGGTTGAAGAGGTTTTAGCAGCGGAAGTAGCAACTAGTTCTCCTAACTATCGTCTTCAGCGGGTACTGGCCTTGAATGCGTTGATTAATAACGAACCGGCAGTTGTGGTTGCGTCTGCTGCGGGGTTACGGCGCAATATTATTTCACCGGAATACTTTGCTCAGTCCTCGTTAAAAATTAAGACTGGCGGGGAAGTGGATCCAGCTAAAATCCGGCAGCAGTTAAGCGCAATGGGGTACCAATATCAAAAAATGGTCTTGCGTCCTGGTGATTTTGCAATTCGTGGATCGATTATTGATATCTATGCCTTAAATACTGATAATCCGGTTAGAATTGATCTTTTTGATACAGAAGTTGATTCACTCCGTTATTTTGATGCTAGTACCCAGCGGAGTATTGACAACGTTGAAGAAGTTCAGATACTGCCGGCAACAGATTTTATTATCCCAGCGACTGAATTTTCGCGGGTGTATGAAGCCCTTGATGCTGAATATAAAAAGGTAGTGAAGGAGTTAAGTGCTGACGATGCTGATATTAAACAGCAGGTGGCTAACCGCTTTGAACCATTATTGAACGCGCTTAAGAACCAGCATTTGCCTAATGAACTTTTAGAATTTAGCAACCTAGTTTATCCGGCTAAGCATTCCTTATTTGATTATCTTCCTGATGATGGGACGATTTACTTTGATGACCTGACGCGGATAAAGCAATTTGCCAAACAGATGACCCAGGAAGATGCAGGCTGGTTTAAAGATAAGGTTGCCCACCACCAATTAACGGCTATTCCAGATCTTAGCAATGACGTATCGGCCATAATAAAAAAAGACCTGCATCCGCAAATTTATGGCGCCCTATTTAAAAAAGGTCTCGGTAATATTAAACTTAGCCAAATTACCGACTTAAAAAGCAGAACCATGCAACGTTTCTTTGGGCAAATGCCACTGCTGAAAGCCGAACTTCAACGGTGGATTGATCAAGGGCAAACAGTAGTACTGATGGCTAATAGTCCAGAACGACGAAAGCAAATTGCCCAAACACTTGCTGACTTTGATATCACTGCGACAGAAACTGAATTGACAAATATCAAGCCGAATGTTGTGCAAATTGTTGCTGCTAACTTAAACAATGGATTTGAAATGCCGCTTGCTGGGCTGGTTGTTATTACAGAAAGCGAGATGTTTAAGCAGGTAAAAAAGGTTCATCATCGTCCACAAAAACTTGCCAATGCCGAACGATTAAAAAATTATACTGACCTTAAACCGGGTGACTATGTAGTTCATGTCAATCATGGAATTGGGATTTTTAGTGGAATTAAGACGATGGAAGTTGATCATGTTCACCAAGACTACATGATCATAAATTACCGGGATAACGCTCAGATATATGTGCCAGTAACTCAGCTAAATCTTGTCCAAAAGTATGTCTCATCAGAATCGAAGACCCCGCATATCAACAAGCTTGGCGGTAACGAATGGGCAAAGACTAAGCGACGCGTTTCTTCAAAAATTGAAGATATCGCTGATGAATTAGTTGACTTATATGCTAAGCGAGAAGCGGAGAAGGGGTATGCTTTTCCGAAAGACGATTATCTCCAAAAACAATTTGATGCTAATTTCCCATATAATGAGACTCGTGATCAGTTGCGGAGTATTGATGAAATTAAAGAAGATATGGAAAAGCCAAAGCCGATGGATCGCCTATTGGTGGGGGATGTCGGCTATGGTAAAACCGAAGTTGCAATGCGGGCAATTTTTAAGGCAGTCACTGGAGGAAAGCAGGTTGCCTTCCTTGTACCAACAACTGTTCTTGCCCAGCAACATTACAACACCCTCATGCGCCGGTTTGAAGGTTTCCCAATCAACATTGCCTTGATGTCACGTTTCAAGACGCCAAAAGAGCTAAAAGAGACAGAAGCAGGGTTAAAGGATGGAAGCGTTGATGTTGTTGTTGGGACCCACCGAATCCTATCAAAGGATGTTGAATTTAAGGACCTTGGCTTGTTAATTGTTGATGAGGAACAGCGTTTTGGGGTAAAACATAAGGAAAAACTAAAACAATTAAAAAATAATGTTGATGTTTTAACCTTAACGGCAACCCCGATTCCCCGAACCTTGCATATGTCAATGCTGGGCGTACGAGACTTATCAGTTCTTGAAACACCGCCTGCTGGTCGTTACCCAATCCAAACCTATGTAATGGAGCAAAATAGTAGTGCGATTCGCGATGGGATTATTCGTGAAATGCAACGTGGCGGACAGGTGTATTACCTTCATAATCGCGTTCATGACATTGAAGAGACAGTGGCATGGTTACAAGAACTTGTTCCTGAAGCCCGAATTGGCTATATTAATGGTCAGATGAGTGAAAATGAACTGGAGACAGTCCTCTATGAGTTTATTCAAGGAAATTACGATGTATTAGTGACTACCTCTATTATTGAAACGGGGGTTGATATCCCGAATGCGAACACCCTCTTTGTTGAAAATGCTGATCGGATGGGGTTAGCACAGCTATATCAGATTCGTGGACGGATTGGTCGTAGTAATCGGGTGGCTTATGCTTACTTTATGTATCAGCCTAATAAGGTCCTAACCGAATTAGGAGAAAAGCGGCTAGCTGCAATTCGTGATTTTACCGAGTTGGGGTCTGGATTTAAGATTGCGATGCGGGACCTTGCTATTCGGGGAGCTGGAAACCTCTTGGGAAAACAGCAGCATGGATTTATCGATTCTGTTGGTTATGACCTATATTCGGCGATGCTTAGTGATGCGGTAGCTAAAAAGCAGGGTAAGAAACAAACTATTCACTCCGATGCGGAAGTTGAGTTAGGGGTTGAAGCTTACCTACCAACAGATTATATTGCAGATCAACGGCAAAAGATCGAATTATATAAGACAATTCGCCAGGCTAAGACAGATGAAGAAGTTATTGATATTCAAGGTGACTTGATTGATCGGTTTGGCGATTACCCGGCACCGGTTGGGACGCTGTTGCTTGTAAGCCAATTGAAGAATCATGCTGATCTGGCAATGATTGCTGAGATTAAGCGGCAACGGGAGAATATTAATATTAAGTTTACCGAACGTGCTAGCCGCTTAATTAAAGCCCCCACAATAATTAAGGAGCTAGCTAATACGCGGTTCAAAGCAACAATTGGTGAGGACGATCAGCAACTAACGATTCGGCTGGTTATTCAACCTAAAATGACTACTGATGATTGGCTTCACCAGCTACTACAATTTGTAACGGCTTTAGGAAACGTTATTCAAGCCGATGAAAAAGGAGCGGAAAAATGAGATTAGATAAATTTTTGAAAGTATCACGGATTATTAAACGTCGATCAATTGCTAAGGAAATCGCGGATCAAGGACGGATCTTAATTAATGGTCAACCAGCAAAATCATCCAGTCGGGTAGCGGTTGGTGATACTTTAACAATTAAGTTTGGTAATAAGACCGAAACAGTTAAGATTAATCGGATTGTTGAAACAACAAAAAAGAGTGAAGCAGAAGATATGTATGAAATTGTCGATGAAACTTATGCGGAATCCTTTGACCAACTATAATGTCTTCTGAGATATAAAAAAGTTGATAATCATATAGACATTCTCCGCGGTATCTTGCTATACTTAAAGCGTGATAAGTTAAAATGGAGGGGAATGTCAGATGAAAGGACAATCTGATAGCAAAGTTTCACAATTAAATACCCCATATGCCCGCCAGGTTTCGAATCAAAAAACATATAATCGGCATGTGCATAAGCGCCGTTGTCAGCGGATTATTGCCGTTTTTTTGGTTATATTCTTAATCTTTGGAATTCAGATATTTCAGAGTAAACGGACATTAGCGGATATTAATGGCAATATTCGACAAGCACAATCACAATTAACAAAACAAAAGCAAAAGAATCAACAACTGCAACGTCAAATTAAGTTGTTGCATAATCCCGAATATATTCAGCAGGTTATCCGTGCCAAGTATAACTACTCTAAGAAGGGCGAGATAATCTATAATTTGAACTAATGATCACAAAATAGGATGTTTTTAGTAGGGTTAGAATATTTTAAATGTTAAAATTAAGAATGTAATTGGGTGATTTTTCAGCTTAGTTTTTTATGAGAAGTTTAGTTATTTTCATACGTTTTCAAGATGAAGTTATGATATACTCAAATACAAAAATATGAGATGGTTCAGGAGGATCTATAGGTTTCATGGCAATTGAAGTTGGAGCAAAGGTTTCAGGTAAAGTTTCAGGAATCACTAATTTTGGTGCATTCGTTGATTTAGATGACAATCAGACAGGGCTAGTACACATCAGTCAAATCTCTGATAAATATATCAAGGATGTTCATGATGTATTGGCTGTCGGGGATGAAGTTACAGCAAAAGTAACACGGATTGGTGATGACGGTAAGATTGCTCTTTCAATCAAGGCCGCAGCTCCTCGTGAACATCAAGATCATCATGAAAATAACCATCATCGTGAAAATAATCACCGGGATTTTCATCACGAACGGAATAATAATTTCCGTGGCCACAATGATAACTTCCGCGGAGGCTTTAGTGGTCGACACCATAACAGTCACCAACACGAAGACTTTAATGACATGTTAGCTGGCTACTTAAAAGAAAGTGAATCACGTTTATCTACTTTGAAACGTCAAACTGATGGTAAGCGTGGCGGCCGTGGTGGTCGACGGAGCTAATATGGCGGATTTACAACAAGCATTTGAGCGACACCTAGTAAGGAGTCGCTTTTTTGCTACTCAGGATAAGGTAGTAGTTGCCGTTTCAACCGGGGTCGATTCGATGGTTCTTTTAGATCTCTTGCAGCACTTGCCGTCAAAGAATCGTCCCCAGATTATTGTTGCCCATATGAACCATGAGTTACGAAAACAAAGCCAGCTTGAAGAACGGTTTATTCGGCAATATTGTAAACGAAATGATTTAAAACTAGCGGTTGCGCACTGGCCACAAGATCTTCATCCCCAGACCGGGGTCGAAAACGCTGCTCGGCAAGCCCGCTATCATTTTTTTCAGGAAGTGATGAAAGATAACCAAGCAAAAATCCTGCTCACGGCACACCACCAAAATGATCTAGCAGAAACAATGCTGATGAAGATGGCTCGTGGTGGCCAGTTGAGTCAATTAGTGGGAATACGAGATCGGCGACCATTTGCTTCTGGAACCTTAATTCGGCCGCTTTTACCCTTTAGTAAACAGCAGTTAAAGAAATATGCTTTGCAGCATCATCTAAAGTGGTATGAGGATAAGACAAATAAGGACTTGAACATTCAACGGAATCGATTTCGGCATGCGATAATTCCAATGCTTGAAAAGGAAAATCCCCAGTTGCTTTCTCACCTCGAAAACTATCATCAACAGTTAACAGATCTCATTGCTTGGCGTGATCAAGCAGTTGCAGATCAATTAGCAGCATGTGTTGATCAACAAGGAAGGATGATCCTGGCAAGGTTAGCGAAAAACAAGGAAATTATTCGAAAAGAAATTTTACGACAATGGTTTAATCAACAAGGAATGTATGATATTAAGGACCAGCAACTTGATGAACTTTTGCAGTCCTTAGAAAACAAGCAAAAGCCGCAGCAAACTATTAAGTTACCTCACCAATATATTCTTGAAAAAGACTACGCTACTTGTGCGCTAAAAAAATTGGAGAATCCGCTTGAGAACCTACAAAAGCCCCAAGATCATGTGATAAAATTGGAACAATGGTATCAAGTAGATCCAATAAACTTAATGGCAGTGTCGGCTGAAAGATCGTTTTTCAAGGATGAAGAGCAGGTAGTTTCGCAATGGCTTGCTCCTGATCAATTTCCACTGCGGCTACGGCAATGGCGACAAAAAGATCGTATTCGCTTAAAAAATGGCCATCACCAGTTAGTCAAACGGGTTCTAATCAACCAAAAAGTTTCCCGAAAACAGCGTGACCAGCAAATGGTCCTGGTTGATGCGCATGACGAGGTCGTCTGGATAGTTAATCAAAAGTGGAGTTGGTTTGAACGGCCAACCGGCTATCAGCTGACATGGCAGCCATGTTTTATTGGAATAAAAAATAAGGAGAAGAAAGTAAATGAATAACGATATTGAGCGTGTCTTATATAGTGAAGAAATGCTTGGCAAACGAATGGACGAATTAGCAACGGACTTAACAAAAGATTATAAGGATAAACGGCCAATTATCATTTCCGTTCTAAGCGGGGCGGTTTTATTTACTGTTGATATGATCGAACGGCTAGATATTATGGCTCAAATCGACTTTATTGATGTTTCTAGTTATTTTGGTGGCTTAGGTTCGACTGGAAAAGTTAAACTTATCCATGATTTAAAAACAGACGTTAAAGACCGGCATGTTCTAATTATGGAAGATATTGTTGATACTGGTCGTACTTTGAAATACTTGATGGACTTGTTAGCTGACCGGGGAGCAAAGAGCATCAAGGTTTGTTCATTATTAAATAAGCCAGAAGGTCGGAAAGTAGATGTCGAACCTGACTATGTTGGCTTTACAGTTCCTAAAGAGTTCTTGGTTGGGTATGGTCTTGATTACAAAGGATTCTACCGAAATTTGCCATATGTGGGAATTTTGAAGCCATCTGTATACCAAAATGACTAAAAATGTTAGATAATTAGGATGACGGAAAAATCGATATTAAGAAAAATCGATATTAAATGGACGGTATTTTAAAGATATTCTTAATTAACGTCCATTTTTATGGATCCGTAAATATGTAGTATGTATTATTAATAACATTGGTGATAAAACTATTAATTCTTCTGTGAAATTAATGGTCAATATTTGTCAAATATGCTATGATAGTGACTACAATTAAAAATATCGTTGCTGGTAGATAGGAGGTTGTTATGAACAACAATCGTAAAAAAAATAATTTTACTCATAACGTTCTCTTCTATGCCGTGATGTTCTTGTGTATTATGGGAATCGCCTACTTCTTCTTTGGGGGTAATACCTCAACAGGACAAAGTAAGACAGTTTCCCAAAGCGAGTTTATCTCCGAACTGAAGAGTAATAAGGTTAAGAGCGTTCAGCTTCAGCCAAATGGTGGTGTATATAAGGTTACGGGTACTTACCGTAAACCCCAGTCAAACAATAACAATTCCGCCAACAATACTGGCTTTGCTCTTACACCACAACGAAACAATAAGGTAACCCAATTCCAAAGTTCTGTTTTGGAAAGTGACGTAACTGTTAGTCAACTTCAAAACTATGCTAACCGTCATAATGTAAAGATTAGTACTCGTGCTGAAGAATCTAATAGTGTCTGGATGAACCTGTTGTTGACTGTCTTGCCATTAGTCATCATGATTTTCTTCTTCTACATGATGATGGGCCAAGCTGGCCAAGGTGGTGGTGGCCGTGGAGTAATGAGCTTTGGTAAGACCAAGGCTAAGCCATCTGATGCTAAGAAAAACAAAGTTCGTTTCTCAGATGTTGCTGGTGAAGAAGAAGAGAAACAAGAATTGGTTGAAATCGTTGAATTCTTGAAGAATCCAAAGAAGTTCACTAAGCTTGGTGCTCGTATTCCATCTGGTGTTTTACTAGAGGGGCCTCCAGGTACTGGTAAGACCTTGCTAGCTAAGGCGGTTGCCGGTGAATCAGGGGTACCATTCTTCTCAATCTCTGGTTCTGACTTTGTTGAAATGTTCGTCGGTGTTGGTGCCAGTCGTGTTCGTGACTTGTTTGATCAAGCTAAAAAAGCTGCTCCGGCAATCATCTTTATTGATGAAATTGATGCTGTTGGTCGGCGCCGTGGAAACGGCATGGGTGGCGGTCACGATGAACGTGAACAAACCTTGAACCAATTGTTAGTTGAAATGGATGGTTTCCAAGGCGATGAAGGAATCATTGTCATGGCAGCTACTAACCGTTCAGATGTCTTAGATCCTGCCCTGTTGCGTCCAGGACGTTTTGATCGAAAGATTTTAGTCGGTCGTCCAGATGTTAAGGGCCGTGAAGCCATTTTACGAGTTCATGCTAAGAACAAGCCAATGGCAAGCGACGTTGACTTAAAGGAAATTGCTAAACAGACTCCTGGGTTTGTGGGGGCTGACTTAGCTAACCTATTAAACGAAGCGGCCTTATTAGCCGCGCGGCGGAACAAAACTGAGATTGATGCTGCTGACTTAGATGAAGCAGAAGACCGGGTAATTGCTGGACCAGCTAAGCATAACCGTGTCCAATCTGAACAAGAACGAAAGACTGTTGCATACCACGAAGCAGGTCACACGATTGTGGGTCTTGTATTAAATGACGCACGAGTTGTGCACAAGGTTACCATTGTCCCACGTGGGCGCGCAGGTGGATATGCTATCATGCTTCCACGTGAAGATCAGATGTTAATGTCGAAAAAGAATGCGATGGAACAAATCGCTGGTCTGATGGGTGGACGGGCTGCTGAAGAGCTTGTCTTTAAGTCACAATCTTCAGGAGCTTCGAATGACTTTGAACAAGCGACCCAAATTGCTCGTTCAATGGTTACCCAGTACGGAATGAGTGATAAGATTGGTCCAGTAGAACTGCAAAGTTCTGGTCAGGTCTTTACAGGTCAAGGCTATGACCAATCGCCTTACTCCGAAAAGACTGCTGCTTTAGTTGATGAAGAAGTACGTCGAATCTTAACTGAAGGGCACGAAACTGCCTTACACATTATTGAGACGCACCGTGAACAACATAAGCAAATCGCTGAAGCATTACTCAAGTACGAAACGCTTGATGAAAAACAAATTCTTAGTCTTTATAAGACTGGAAAAGTTCCTGATAAGGATGTTGCTGCTGAAGATGAAGAGGCACGCGCACAAACCTTTGAAGAATCCAAGCGTGAACTTGAACGATTGGAAAATGAGCGTCACGATGAAGCGAAGGATAATCAAAATGATTCATCCGATGCTAAGAGTGATAACTCAAATGATTCACAATCAAGTGATGATTCAGACAATTCTGAAGACAAGTAAACTATTGAAAAGACGGAAGATACAAAACCTGATTGGTAGGTGGTGGTCTTCCGTCTTTTCTTTAGGTTAAATTTTAAGGAGGAATTTAAAATGAAAACAACAGACTATTTAGTAAAGTCAATGACTAAGGATGGAAAGTTTCGGGCTTATGCTGTAAATGCTACCCAAGTTGTTCAAAAGGCACACGAAATTCATGATACATGGAGTGCTTCTTCAGCTGCTCTTGGTCGAACGTTAATTGGAACGATTCTCTTGGCTACTTCTAGCTTACAAGGGGAAGCAGGAATGACGGTTAAGATTCAAGGGAATGGTCCGGTTGGCTTTATTATTGCGGATGGAACTGCTGAAGGAACCGTAAAAGGATACATGGGTAATCCACACGTTTCTTTACCAGCAAATGATAAGGGAAAGATTGACGTTGCAAAGGCAATTGGTAATCAAGGTACTCTTTCTGTAACCAAGATGGCTCCTGGCGACAAGACACCATATACCGGTGAAGTAAATTTAGTTTCTGGTGAACTTGGTGATGACTTTACTTACTACCTTGCTCAATCTGAACAAATTCCTTCAGCGGTTGGTCTTTCAGTATTCGTTAACCCTGATGAAAATATTGACGTTGCTGGTGGCTTCATGATTCAAGTAATGCCTGGTGCTAGCGATGAAGAAATCAGCAAGCTTGAAAAGACATTGAAGAGCTTGCCATTGGTATCACAAATGTTACGTGATGGTGATACGCCAGAAGATATTTTAAAGAAGATTTTTGGCGATGACTTAAAGATCCTCGAAACGATGCCAGTTCGTTATGCATGTGATTGCTCGAAGGAACGTTTTGCCCATGCCCTTGCAAGTATTTCTAAAGATGATATGAAGAAATTGATTGACGAAGACCACCATGCGGAAGCTGTTTGCCAATTCTGCGGGAAGAAGTACGAATTTAACGAAGACGAATTAAAGAAGATCTACGCAGAAATGACTGCAAATGATGATAAAAAATCAACAGATGAAAAGTAATTTTTGGTGCTAAGCGCGTTGATATGCTATGATAGTTGAGTTATCGGACAATTAAAAATGAAACTGGATGGCCAGCACAGTTTCTTAAGCAGTAATGAGGTGAAAAAATGAAGTGGAAGATCGGTAACGTTGAAATTCCTAATCAAGTTGTTGTTGCACCAATGGCTGGAGTAACCAATTCCGCCTTTCGGGTTATCTGTAAAAGATTTGGTGCTGGCTACGTTGTCTGTGAAATGATCTCAGACCGTGGCATTATGTACCATAATCAACGAACTTTAAATATGATGGATGTCGACCCGGAAGAACATCCGATGGGAATTCAAATTTTCGGTGGAACTAAAGAGACATTAGTTGAGGCTGCTAAGTATGTGGATCAACATACAGCAGCTGACGTGATTGATATAAATATGGGGTGTCCTGTTAATAAGGTTGTAAAAACTGACGCGGGTGCACGATGGTTACTGGATCCTAATAAAGTCTATGAAATGGTGTCATATGTTACTGATGCTGTTAAGAAGCCAGTTACCGTTAAGATGCGAACTGGTTGGGACGACAAGCATATTTTAGCTGTTGAAAATGCTTTAGCAGCTGAACGTGCAGGAGCTAGCGCGATTGCGATGCATGGTCGAACTCGAAAACAAATGTATACGGGACAAGCAGATTGGAATATACTAAAAGAAGTAGCGAGTCAATTGAAAATTCCGTTCATGGCTAATGGTGATGTGAAGACACCAGAAGATGCTAAGAAGATTCTTGATATGACTGGCGCAACCGCCGCGATGATCGGGCGGGCAGCGATGGGGAACCCATGGATGCTAAAGCGGACTGAACATTACTTAGCGACTGGTGAGCTGCTCCCAGAAGCAACTCCAGAACAAAAGATTGAAATGGCCAAAGATCACCTTAATCGTTTGGTTGATTTAAAGGGTGAATATGTTGGTGTTCGTGAGTTCCGGGGGTTATCGACGTACTATATCAAGGGTATTCCGCGTGCTGCCCGGACTAAAGTAGCGTTAGTTGAGGCAGAAACACTTGATGAAATGAACGATATTTTTGACCGCTTTGCTGAACAAACTGCAGAACGGGCTGCAAAAAGACAGCAAGCCTAATTACGAGGAGGAGAACTTAAGTGTCACAAGAACTAGATCAAATGCGCGTTCGGCGTGAAAAAATGGAAGAGTTAAAAGAAGCGGGGATTGAACCATTTGGCCGCCGCTTCAAACGAGACCATCTTGCCCAAGACTTGCATGATAAGTTTGATCAATACGATAAAGAAGAATTAAACGAGATGGGCGCCAAAGTAATTATTGCGGGTCGAATGACAAGAAAGCGGAGTAGTGGTAAGGCTGGGTTCGCTGACTTTGTTGATCGGACTGGTAAGATTCAAGTTTACGCTCGTAAGGATATGGTCGGGGATGAGCCTTACCATGTTTTCAAGCGGTCAGATATTGGTGACTTCCTTGGAATTGAAGGGGATGTTATCAAGACAGATACAGGTGAATTAACTGTTCGTGCACATAAAATTACCTTCTTGTCAAAAGCATTGCGTCCGCTTCCTAATAAGTGGGATGGGGTTACTGATCCTGAAACTATCTATCGTCAGCGCTACCTTGATTTAATTTCTAACCCAGAAAGCTTCAAGCGTTTCCACCAACGGACAGCGATCATCAAGGCCGTCCGGAAGTACATGGATGATAATGGCTTTACAGAGGTTGAAACTCCAATTTTGAACACCCAAGCTGGTGGTGCTAATGCGCGGCCATTTATCACTCACCATAATGCGCTTGATATTGATATGTACTTGCGGATTGCTACCGAATTGTACCTTAAGCGGTTAATCGTTGGTGGCTTTGAACGGGTATACGAATTGGGCCGGATTTTCCGGAATGAAGGGATGGACCCTCACCATAACCCTGAATTTACGACAATGGAAACTTATGCTGCTTACTTTGACTTCCAAGATGTTATGGATGAAACAGAAGGAATCGTTAAGGCAGCAGCTAAAGTTGTTTCAGATGATGGAAAGATTACTTACCAAGGACGTGAAATCGACCTTGGAGGAAACTTTAAACGGATTACGATGGTAGATGCCGTTAAGGAAAAGACTGGCATTAACTTTAGCGATGAATCAATGACGGACGAAGATGCTAAGAAGTTAGCCGATGAACATAAGGTTGAATATAAGCCTTACTGGACAAAGGGCCATATCTTGAATGCATTCTTTGAAGAGTTCGTTGAAGATACACTGATTCAACCAACTTTTGTCTATGAATTCCCAGTCGAAGTTTCACCATTAGCAAAGCGGAATGCTGATAATCCTGCGATGACTGATCGTTTCGAATTGTATGTTGATGGTAGCGAATTGGCAAATGCCTTTAGTGAATTAAACGATCCAATTGATCAGAAGGAACGTTTTGAAATGCAAGCAAAGGAAAAAGCTAATGGTAATGATGAAGCTGAACCAGTCGACTTAGATTACGTTCAAGCCCTCGAATACGGGATGCCACCTACTGGGGGACTTGGTATTGGAATCGACCGTCTTGTAATGCTCCTTACTGATGCTAAATCTATTCGGGATGTTATTCTCTTCCCAACAATGCGTCCAGAAAAGGAAGCTAAGAACGATTCAAAGAAAAAGAAGAAGTAAGCTGAATGGTTGCTCATAGCCTTTGTAAGTGATTCAGAATAGAATTTACCATTAAAAAGTAAATGCGATTGAGGGTATGTATACCCCCAATACACCATTTTTAGAGGATTAATATAAGAAGAGTCCAACACAAAAACTTTAAAAACCCGTATCTGATTTACTCAGGTACGGGTTCTTTTTTATGTTAATATTGAAAAAATCTAATTATTATTTTTGGCTGGTGATGGTTTATTATAGCCATAAGCTCCAGTGACTGAAACAGTAGTATTTGGATTAAGACTTGGATCAGCAGCTCCTGGTAGGTGAAACTCACTATTAGCTGGCGGAGTTACTGCTATTTCTGTTGAGGGAGATAATTGGGGGATCCAATCATAAGGAATCCGATAAGCCCGATAAATTAGATGATCAGCAATATATGGATAAATATATTCCCAAACTATTTCGTGACTTGGCGTAACCTCTAAGAAACGTCCACCGGCACCTTCGTCAATTAATGTATTTCCATTTGGAAGTCGTTGGACGCTACCTTCTAATGGAGAGTAGAAGTAATTAGCGTGGGCTGCTGCTTTATAGCCCATATCCTTTGCAGAAAAGCTCCATTTCTTTTCTAAAGTAATTGGGTTAAATTCAATAACTTCTGATCCATCAATGCGTGTTGTTCTTATTCCAGTTGAGGAGGTTTGATTAGGTGCACCATAGCCGGCCCAACCTCCATTATTGAGAGCAAGAATATTTCCTGCACCAGGTAAACCTTTAGGAATTAAATGTACATTATGCATCCCTACTAAGGGTCCTAAATTACGTAAAGTAAAACTCTTAGTAAAGTCGGGACCTAATAGCCAAACGATTTTCCCGGTATCGTGGTCAACAATCCAGCTCATCATTGCTTCACGTGAACCCATTAGAATGTTATTCGGTTTAAATCGCTGGTCACCCTGATCAAACCATTTATTTGGTCCAAGGTAGCTAGCATAATTAACATGAAATACATCCCCTTCTTTACTAGCAGATTGAAAGTTAGGGTTCTTAAAGATTGCATTTTTTTGTTCATCGGTTAATGGAAAATCATTAAAATGATCTAATGTACTCCAAGACCAAAGCTTGTTGCCATTGCGGTCAATTTCTAATAAGACATGGTCAAGAAGAGGATAGGGTGATATCGAGCCAATTTTTCGATCATGGTGAGTAAGAAGTAAAACTTGTTTAAAGTCATCTTTTGTTTCTTGTCCAGGTACAAAATACCCTACAGGATTTCCCTCAAGCTGATAATCGTGGTGAACTCTTGCAACCCATGTTTTGCCGATACCTTGATCGATAACTTCTTCATTGTGAGTAAATGACCATCGAATGTTACCATCCCAATCAATTTCGGTTAAATCTGCATAGTCTTGATAAGCGTCACTGCTTTTTCGACAGCGTAAAGAGCCAAAAACATGGCCACCTTTAATCATTTTATTAGGGAAGCCTTGTAGATCTTTCCATTCATGAACAATTTTTCCGTTCATATCGATTAAGATTGTACCTTCATTTTTAGCGTTGAATAATGTATAGCCCGACCAAGTTTTATTAGGTTTGAAGTTAGTAACTCCGGTTGGAAATATTGATTGTCCCATTTTCCCACTCCTTTGATTGTTCAAAACTTAGAAAGTGGTAAGTGCAAGTTAGAGAGATTTTTTACTGCTGTGATGATAGCAGGTTCTGTGGTGTCTAGACCGGTGATAACAAAATAATCTAGTGCTTTTAGTAGGATCTGTTCTTAACACTTCCCAGATATCGCTTACATTATTGATCAAATAAATATTATAATCAATAATTTTGCAGAGCTAAGAATTACCAATTACTTTAAAATTGGCATATCGTAGTAAATATTAATAGCACTCAAACCGGAAGCCAAGAGCTGCGGTAATTAACCAGGAGTTTTGAGTTTATTTTTAGAAAAGCAGAAAAGATAATTTCATGGGGCTAAGTTAGATATAGTAGAAGGAATTTTTTAGAAAAAGTTACTGATGCAAATTCCGTGAGTTTTTACTAAATTAAAGATTATTTACCAATTATTCCTGCTTTAATACATACAATTAAATTTGATAAAAAGCAGAAAGCTCGGTTATTTTAAATAATGAAAAAAGTTAAAAAAGGTGTTGACGAAAGGATGAAATCCATGTATAGTAGTTATCGTTGTCAAAACAGTTAAGTGCTGTTAAGTTGATTCAACAAAAAAGTTAAAAATAATTGTTGACATCTGATTGGCAATATGATATATTAATAAAGTTGCTGATTGAGTTATCAATCAAAAGAAATTCAAAATTAATTAAAATTTCTTCTTGACAAGTTAATCTGATGCATGTTATAATAAATATGTTGATTAGCTGCTTGGTTAGCCAACAGGTAGACCTTTGAAAACTGAACAAAGTTTCGACGAATCAAATGTGTAGGGTCTTCAATCACGATGTGATTTGAAGCAAAACATTTGCGAAGTCAATTCGCTTAATAACAAAGATAATTGAGAGCTATTCAAGTTCTTATATATTTTATATGAGAGTTTGATCCTGGCTCAGGATGAACGCCGGCGGTGTGCCTAATACATGCAAGTCGTACGCACTGGCCCAACTGATTGATGGTGCTTGCACCTGATTGACGATGGATCACCAGTGAGTGGCGGACGGGTGAGTAACACGTAGGTAACCTGCCCCGGAGCGGGGGATAACATTTGGAAACAGATGCTAATACCGCATAACAACAAAAGCCACATGGCTTTTGTTTGAAAGATGGCTTTGGCTATCACTCTGGGATGGACCTGCGGTGCATTAGCTAGTTGGTAAGGTAACGGCTTACCAAGGCGATGATGCATAGCCGAGTTGAGAGACTGATCGGCCACAATGGAACTGAGACACGGTCCATACTCCTACGGGAGGCAGCAGTAGGGAATCTTCCACAATGGGCGCAAGCCTGATGGAGCAACACCGCGTGAGTGAAGAAGGGTTTCGGCTCGTAAAGCTCTGTTGTTGGAGAAGAACGTGCGTGAGAGTAACTGTTCACGCAGTGACGGTATCCAACCAGAAAGTCACGGCTAACTACGTGCCAGCAGCCGCGGTAATACGTAGGTGG
>OFHA01000151.1_pt1 | contig 62999 bp, 53 predicted proteins | sample 1521891 | NCBI WGS metagenome assembly OFHA01 (sample SAMEA3504089, study PRJEB24116) | mouse gut metagenome | biome: mouse gut; feature: mouse-associated habitat; material: faeces | place: Denmark | collected 2011
GCACTGAGCCTTGCGATCGACCGCGACTATGTTGCAAATACATTGATGCAGGGAACTTACTCACCGGCAAGCAACTTCATGGGACCTGGCTGGATTGACACAGACGGCAAGGAATTTATGGAAAATGCAAACGGCGGTCAGCCTTATATGGATAATTCCGATTATGAAGCTAATCTGGAAGAAGCAAAACAGCTTCTGGCAGATGCAGGATATCCAAACGGGGAAGGACTTCCATCCTTGAAATATTCTACAAATGATATCGCTTATCATAAAGTAGTAGCAGAATACCTGCAGCAGGCATGGGCAGACATCGGCATGGATATTCAAGTAGAGATCGTTGAGTGGGCAAGCTTTACACCGCTCCGTCGTAATGGTGATTTCGATTCTTCCCGTAATGGCTGGGTAGGAGATTACAGTGATCCGTCTAATATGTTAGATGTATTATTCTCATCCAATGGTAACAATGATGGAAAATACAACAATGCAGATTATGATGCAGCAATGAAAGAAGCACGTAAGACAATTGATCCAGAGAAACGTTCGGCAGCCCTTCATAAAGCAGAAGACATCCTGATGGAAGACATGGGATGTATCCCGATTGCTTATTACAATGACTTCTGGCTGCAGAGCAGCAAGATCACAGGTATGTGGCATTCCGCATATGGTTACTGGTACTTCATGTATGCTGATATTACAGACGGAGCAGCAGAACCCGCAGAAGAAGCTGAATAAAGTAAAAATTTATCGCAGATAAATTTTTACGCTACCCCACATTTCTGAAAGGAGATGTGGGGTTTCTTGTATAAAGTGCATAAATACAGTTTTTATTTTTATAGTTTTTGCATAATTGCAATACATTCAACTATGTGCTATAATGAGGACAAGATAAGTTCCGGTGTAAAAATGTGATAGGACAAAATCTTACTTTTAGTAGGATTCTGTCCTTTTTTGTGTTTTAAAAGGGACTATCATAATAATGCTAAAGGAAAAGAAGGATGAAGCCAAAAGATTTAAACTACATTCACCGACTGCAGAAACCCGCTTCAGCTGTCGATGTGGTCATTGATACGGATGCTTACAATCAGGTAGATGACTTGTATGCTTTAGCGTATCTGTTGCTCTCGGATGAAAAATTAAAATTAAAAGGGATATTTGCCGCACCGTTTTACAGCCCGCCAAGTATGGGGAGGATACGCCAGAACAGCAGTCCGGGCGAGGGCATGCATCAAAGTTATGATGCTATTATGGAACTGCTTGATGTAATGAAAAGAGAGGATCTGAAAGAGATCACTTTTTATGGTTCAGAGGAAAATTTAAAAGATGAAGCCACCCCGGTAGAATCCGATGCGGCGCGGGAACTGGTCCGCCTGGCAAAGGAATATACTCCGGAAAAGCCCCTCTATGTGATTGCCATAGCCGCCCTTACGGATATCGCGTCCGCTATTTTACTGGATCAGTCCATTGTAGACAGAATTGTGGTTGTGTGGCTCGGCGGGCATGGGTTGGACTGGCTTACCTGTACGGATTTTAATGCATCACAGGATATTGCGGCGGCCCGCGTGCTCTTTGGATGCGGTGCGGCGGTGGTACAGCTTCCGCTGAATGGAGTTGTAGCTGAGTTTCGTATTTCCAGAATTGAACTGGAATACTACCTGAAAGGTAAAAATAGCCTCTGCGATTACCTTTTGGATTGTTCTCTGAATATTATGAAGGATACACCCATATACAACTGGTCCAAACCTTTGTGGGATGTGGCGGTTGTGGCATGGCTGCTGGATTCGGAGTTTATGGAAGACCGTTATGAACACAGTCCGGTTTTTGAGTATGACCTTCACTATGGCATAGACCACAACAGACATTTTATCAAATATGTATACCATATCAACCGGGACATTTTATTTGAAGATATGTTCCGTAAATTTATTACAAAAGCCTGATAATCAGCAAAGCTGATATAAAAAATAACAAAGGAGGGTATTTTATGAAAGTAAAAAAATTATTATCAGGACTGCTTATTGCAGCAATGTGCATGAGTCTGACAGCATGCGGAAGTGAGGCGGAAGTTGCGAAGGAACCAGATTCCGAAGCATCAGAAGATAGTACGGAAGATAAGGAAGACGGGGAAACGGTCATCCATCTGATGATGAGTAATTCTCAGGAGATAGGCGTGAGCGCCGCTGTTGAGGCATTCAACGAAGCATATGCCGGAAAGATCAGATGTGAAGCGGATTATATTTCCTTTAATGACGTATTTGAAACGCTGGAAGTTCTTATGAGCAACCAGTCCACGGAATATGATATCTTTGCGGCAGATGGCCCCAATGTATCCGCCTATGTAAACCGCGGATATCTGCAGCCTCTGAATGAGTGGATCAGCGATGATGAGATTGCCATGTTTACGGATTCCATGATTACGGAAGGGACAGTGAATGGGCAGTTTTACGGTGCGCCGATGGGGGACTCTTCCCTTGTGATGTATTATAATACCAAACTGCTGGAGGAGGCCGGAATTGAGATTGATTTTGATTCTGTTACACCGGATAACCGTCTGACATGGGAGGAACTTACAGAATATGCAAAACAGGCTCTTGCCGTGTTGGATCCGGATGGAAATAACGGGATCTATGGTATTGAGTTCCAGCAGGTAGGACGTGTATATCAGATGAATGTGCTGGCAAATTCCCTCGGAGGGGCACAGATCAGTGAGAATGGACTTAGTGTGGACGGCGTCATTAACACGGATCCCTGGTACGAAGCGCTGGAGTTCTATCAGACAAACGTTGAAAACGGTATTTTTACAAGGGGTATCGGCGCAACAGATACTTCCAATTATTTCCAGTCCGGAAAAATACTGTTTTATCTCGGGACAACCGCCCTTCCGGCAACATTTGAGAAAAACGGGTTTGCAGATTATAGCTACACCTATGTTCCCTGTTTTGAAGGACATGAGAGCGATGTAAGAACTTCCTGCGGAAGCTGGACAATCGGTATGAACGTGTATTCTGAAAAGCAGGAGGCAGCTGCAGAATTCATCAAATATCTGACGCTCTATGACGGCGCCGATGTTTATATTGACGCATCCGGTATGGTGCCGGCGCTGAGCAGACAGTTTACGGATGAGTTAAAGGCAGAGAAACCGTTTATGGAGATGGCGGAATATGAAGCTTTGAATACTTCTCTTGTAAGAGCGGTCACTCCTGCATATAATGAGTACAACACAGCGATGGATGCCATGTGGGATAATGTCAGAAATGGCGCTGATATCAAAGAATCTGTTGATAACTGTATTGCCGAACTTACGACGGCTTTCAAAGAATACGAATAAAGTATAAGGAAAGAGGGCTGCATCGAAACATATCAATGAGATGGTGCAGCCATCTTATTACAAGGAGATAAAAGAAAAGTGTCTATGAAATCCAATTCCAAAAAACTGAATGGAAGCCCGGCGCTTAGAAAGATGGCGCCCTATCTGATGCTGGTACCGGCGATTGTTGTTATTTTTATATTTAAGCTGTTGCCGATGGTGTCTGTTATAGGGGAATCCTTCATGCGTGACGGCGAGTTTACCTTTCGCACATATGAGATTTTGTTTGGGGACAGAACCTTCTGGCAGGCTCTTTGGACAACACTGAAGATGAATCTGGTTATGATACCGTTACAGATTATTTTATCTTTCATTCTTGCCCTGCTGGTAAACAATATGATCAAAGGAGTCGGCATTTTCAGAAGTATTTACTATTTGCCGGTCACCATGGCAATTTCAGTCGCGGCGATCACGTGGGATCTGATGGCAAACTATAACAGCGGCGTGTTTAACAGTATTATTTCTTTTTTGGGGTTTGAAAAGCAGGGATTGTTTACGGATGCCGGACAGGCATTGTGGTTTATTGTGATTATGGCAACCTGGAAGGGATGCGGTATGTGGATGATGTATATTCTGGCAGGACTAAAAGGGGTGGATACTTCTATTTATGAATCTGCAAAGCTGGATGGAGCAGGATATTTCCGTACATTGTTCAGTATTACACTCCCGCTGATCAAAAGGACAATGCTGTTTGTTGTGGTGGCAAATACCTCTGCCAATATGCTGTTGTTTGCTCCGATGAAACTGATCACGGAAGGCGGGCCTCAGAACAGTACAAATGTGCTGATGTATGAAATTTACAAATCGGCATTTCGAAACGGCAATGCTTCCAGGGCGGGCGCCATTACATCCATTTTACTGCTGATCGTTCTGGCGGTTGTAATCATACAGTTCCGCATGTTAAATGAAAAAGATAATGATTAGGGGGAGCAGGGTTTATGCACAAATATGAAAGATTGAAAAAAGTACTGTTGTATATTGTACTGGCAGGTATTGCCATTGTAGCAATATTTCCGTTTTTTTATATATTGATGGCGTCCTTTCGGACAAATATGGAGATATTTGAATATGCGCTTCCGTTTACCTGGAAAACACTGATTCCCCAGGAATGGACATTTGATAATTATATCGCTATTTTTAAGGGATTTAACTATGGCTTGGCTCTTAAGAATACTTTGGTTGTTGTGGTTGTTTTAGTACCTTTTGTTTTGACTATATCAGCGTTAGGCGGATTTGTCTTTGCATTTTTCGACTTTAAGGGAAAAAAATTGCTGTTTTCCCTGTGTCTGATCTCTTTTATGATTCCTACGGATGCGATCGCGCTGCCGCTGTATGATCTGGTTTCCGATATGAAACTGGTAAATACCTATTGGGGTATGATCTTTCCGAGTGCGGCGAGTGGGCTGGCAATGTTTTTATTTACCCAGTTCTTTAAGGAGATTCCAAAAAGCCTGCTGGAAGCGGCACGTATCGACGGCGCGAACTGGCTGCAGATATTTTGGCGTATTGTACTGCCGTTGTCTGTCCCGGTTACTATTACGGCCGGTTTGATGGTGTTTGTAAACGAATGGAATAATTTCTTCTGGCCTTTGTTGGCGGCAAGAAAGGAAGAGATACGAACTCTTCAGGTTGCGCTGTCCTATTTCTCCGATGAGAATGAGGTATTCTTCAGTTATATTTTTGCGGGAGCTGCCATATCCGCCATTGTACCGGTACTTTTGTTCCTGCCTCTTCAGAAATACTTTGTACAGGGCATCTCCAGCAGCGGCGTAAAGGGCTGATGCGGGCAGCTACGGAGAAAAGATTTAATCTGAGAGGAAGAGGAGAAGGTGAATGCAGAATTTTTTAGCGCAGTTGGGTGAAGGAACAGAGATTTTGATGATCCTTTCCATTATTCTTTTTGCAGGATTTATTATGACAAGGCTGACGAACACTTTGAACCTCCCGAAGGTAAGCGGATATATTCTTGCCGGAATACTGATCGGTCCCTGCTGTCTGAATTATATTTCAAAAGATATGATAGGGCATATGGGATTCATAAGTGACCTGGCGCTGGCATTTATCGCTTTTGGGGTTGGTAAATTTTTTAAGAAAGAGGTGCTGCTTCGGACCGGTAAAAAAATCATCATTATCACATTGTTTGAGGCGCTGACGGCAGGTATTCTGGTTACCCTGTTTGTAAAGCTGGTTTTCGGGCTTGAGTGGGAATTCAGTCTGCTGCTTGGAGCAATTGCCACGGCAACGGCGCCGGCAAGTACTATGATGACTATCAATCAGTACAAGGCAAAAGGAGAATTTGTGGATACACTGCTGCAGATTGTGGCACTGGATGATGTGGTGTGCCTGCTGGCGTTCAGTATTGTTTCGGCTATTGCCAGTGGAAAAGCGGCCGGAGGAGCAAGTATCGATGATATTGTGCTTCCGTTGATTTATAATCTTTTTGCCATATTATTAGGATTTTTCTGCGGATATTTTTTGAGCAGGCTTTTGATACCGACCAGAAGCAAGGACAACCGTCTGATCCTGGTTATTGCCATGCTTCTGGGAATTTCCGGTATATGTGCGGCAGTCAATATTTCACCGCTGCTTTCCTGTATGGTATTCGGCGCTGCGTATATCAACCTGACGGAGGACAAAAAATTATTCCGCCAGATTAATAATTTTACACCGCCAATCATGTCCATATTTTTTATTGTATCCGGAATGAACCTGGATCTGTATGCATTAAGGACAGTGGGTATAATAGGAATTAGTTATTTCGCGGTGAGGATCATCGGAAAGTATGCCGGAACTTATGTGAGCTGCCTTGTAACGGATACATCTCCCGGCATTCGGAACTATATGGGGCTGGCATTGATTCCGCAGGCGGGAGTAGCTATCGGACTGGCATTTTTGGGACAAAGGATGCTTCCGAAGGAGACCGGCAGCCTGATGCTTGCCATTATTTTGTCCTCCTCCGTATTGTATGAGATGATAGGACCGGTTTGTGCCAAGCTGGCATTGGTATTTTCAGGGTGTATACCGTCGGAACATCTGCTGAAAACGGATTCCGATCAGGAGGAGAAGCAGGAAAGACGGAGGGAGATATCGGAGGAAAAAGAAACGCGGAGATTATTGGATTCGGCAGATTCCGGTGCGGAACAGGAAAGCTTTGCCGAGATGGTGGAGGAAATGAATGCCGGAGTAGATGAGCGGGATGATGATGATATCGAAAAAGTGATACCTGTTTCAGTGGAAAAAGAGAAAGAAAAGGATAAAGAGAAAAAAAAGAAAAAGCATCGGAAAATGGAGCGTAAGGGTGCCTGAAGACAGGATAAGCACCGATTCTTTTGCAGAGAAAGTAAAGAGGTTTAGATATGAAATCGGATTTAAAACAAATTTTGCATGGCCATCGAATCGTTGCTGCTTTGTGCAATGAAGATGAACTGGATGATCTGTGCCTGTCCAACGTAAAAGTAGCATTTATTTTATGCGGCGATTTTAAAACATTGCCGGGAATCGTATCAAGGATTAAAAAAGCACATATTATTTCGTTTGTTTATATTGATTTTATTGACGGGCTTTCCACCAAGGAGGCGGCTGTTGATTTTGTGAAATATTATACTTGCGCGGACGGGATTGTCACGACGAAATCCAATCAGGTAAAAAGGGCTCATGTATTGGGGCTTTTGGCCGTACAACGTTATTTTGTTTTTGACACAATTGCCATGTACAATATCAAAAAACAGATGGCGTTGACCAATGCGGATGCTGTGGAGGTTCTTCCGGGTGTCATCAATCATGTCAACGGGTATCTTTCTTCTAACGGAAAAGATCCGTTAATTGTGGGAGGTTTTATTAATAGTCAGGATGATATTGAGAATGCATTTAAAAGCGGCGCCCTTGCCATAACCACTTCCATACCTGGCCTGTGGTATTTATAAAGAATGTAAGTTTCATCCTCTATAAAAATTTTGACGGGTTCGGCAGCCCCCCCAAGATTGTTGCAAATCATTTTTCACTGGTTTATAATCATATGTGGAGGGAGGCTGACATGAAATTACAGGAAATCCAACTCACATTGGTCGAACAGCAGATATTAAACAGTTATTGCTCCATTCTGGAGGGATTGGCGGATTATCTGGGTTCCGGCTATGAAATAGTTTTGCACAGACTGGATAATTTTGAACATTCCGTTATTAATATAGTCCATGGAGAATATACAGGCAGGCAGATCGGGGCGCCCATAACAAATAAGGCGTTGGAAATGTTGAAAAAATTTAATGAGAACGGAATTTCCAGCGAGACCTATTATTCCGCAAATTCCAAGGGAGAGCCGTTAAAGAGTACAACAATCGCTATCAGAGGAGAAAACGGCCGTATTATCGGTTTACTGTGTATGAATTATTATATGAATACGAGTTTCAGTGAGTTTATCAATAATTTTATTCCTTCACAGAGTACCGCTATCGAAAATCTGCCCGTTACGGAAACGTTTGCTTCTAATGTGGATGATATGATCCTTTCGACCTTGGAACATGCCAGACGTCAGGTTTATCAGGATATGAGTATTCTTTCCTCCAATAAGAATAAAGCGATTATTAATTTGTTGTATGATAAGGGTATCTTTCAGATAAAAGATGCCGTACCTAAAGTAGCGGATTTGTTGGGGATATCGAAAAATACGGTGTATCTTCATTTAAGAAATTATTCAAATACATAGATTGATATAGTACAAAAGACAGGTAATGGACCTGCAACAAGATATGTTATTAGAGAAACATCTGATGAAAAAATCACACAGCTTCAAATTGCATTAGATAATCTCAAAACAAAGGAATAGGACTTTTAACTTTTGATTATCTTTTGAAACTGTGCAAGATGAGGGAAAGAAGGATATACTTTAAAAAGGCTTCTTATGATTTTAGATCATAAGGAGCCTTAAATCTTGGAATAAATACATAAAATGAAATATTTGCTATTAAATAGATGAAATAAAAACTATTGACTAAATTATAATAATGTTATAATCTAATAATATGTAATATAAAACTAAAATTTTTACAGAAAGGAGGTCCGGAATATGAAAAGTAAAATTTTAACTACAGAGGCTCCGGCTGCTATAGGTCCTTACGCACAGGGGATTATAACGGATAAATTTGCCTTTGTTTCAGGCCAGATACCTGTTGATCCGGCGACAGGAGTTATTGCGTGCAGTGATATAAAGGGGCAGGCAAGACAGTCGCTTTTCAATGTTCGGAATGTGTTAAAAGCGGGTGGATTTACGTTGGAAGATGTTGTGAAGACTACCTGTTTTATTACGGATATGAAAGACTTCGCGGAATTTAATGAAGTATATGGGGAATTTTTTAAGGATAACTGTCCTGCAAGATCCTGTGTTGCCGTGAAGGAACTGCCTAAAAATGCTTTGTGTGAACTGGAAGTAATTGCATGTAAATCATAAGGAGAAGACAAATGAAAATACTATTAATGTGTGGGGCGGGGGCGTCCAGCGGGTTTATGGCGCAGGCTATGCGTAAAGCGGCAAAAGTGCAGAATATGGAAGATATTGAGATCATTGCCAGAAGTGATGCTGAGATGATGAATAATCTGAAAGGGACGGATCTGATTATGTTCGGCCCGCATCTGGAGTATAAGAAGGATGCATTGGAAAATGACCTGAAACAGTATCATATTCCCTTTACTTTTATTGACAGGGATGCTTACGGTTCGATTGACGGAGAGGCAACTTTAAAGCAGGCGCTTGCTGCTTTGAAAGAAAAGAAAGTTGAAACCGGCAGTGGGGAAGAGAAAAAGGAAACGAATGCCGCGCATGCTGAAAAAAATACTGCGAAAGAAAACGGGCAGGAATATCAAAAAGGTTTTATGGGTTGGATCGCAAATTCTTTGTCCCCGAAACTGAATAAACTGACGCAGAATGTATATATCAGTGCGATCCAGCAGTCTATCATGAGCATTCTGCCAATGATCATGATAGGTTCCGTATCGTCTATCATCGGGGTGTTAAAGCGTTTCACATTCTTAAGCTGGCTTCCGGATATCTCGATGCTGAATACTTTTTCATTTGGCCTGATCGCAATATTCCTGGCTGTGCTTGTTCCCATGAAGGTACTGGAAAAGAGGGGCAACGAGAAACTGAAAATATCGGCTATGCTGACCAGTGTTGCGCTGTTTTTTATTATCGCTCTGCCGGTTATGGACGGTGAGGCCGGTACGATTAATTTTGTGATGGATAAGATCGGCACGGGCGGTATGCTGACGGCTGTTGTCACTTCCGTATTTACGGCATGGATTTTTAATATCGCTTCCAAACATTCCGTATTTAAAAAGGATACGGTTATGCCGGATATCGTGGTAACCTGGGTGGATGCGCTGATTCCTGTGACGGTTTGCCTTGTGATCGGTCTTGTGATTATGAATATCGGGTTTGACCTGCCGCTGTTTATCAGAGGTATTTTTGCTCCGATCTCCGCATTTGGACAGACCTGGTTTGGCGTAGTTCTGATCTGCTTTTTGACCTGTTTTCTGTATTCCTTTGGTTTTACATGGATTCTGTTCCCGATTGCCTGGGCAATCTGGATGGAAGGCATGGATGCAAATATGGCGGCTGTGGCGGCAGGAAATGCGGCTGCAAATATTAATCTGATGGAAACGGTTATGGGCATCACTTATCTCGGCGGTCAGGGATGTACGCTGGCATTGGTGATTATGTGTATGAGGTCCAAAGTAAAAAGGTTAAGGACAATCGGAAAAGTTTGTATATTCCCTGCGATATTTAATATTAATGAGCCGATTGTATTCGGAGCGCCGGTTGTCTGGAATCCCATTTTAATGATTCCGCTGTGTTTAAATTCCATTGTTATTCCGAGTATCATGTATCTGGTAATGAAGATCGGCATTGTACCTGTTCCGGGAGCGCCTATGCAGATGTGGTATCTTCCCAATATTATTCAGGGATATCTGGTGACAGGAAGTATCAGTGGTGTTATTCTGGTCATAGTCCTGTTTGTTGTTTCCTATCTGATATGGAGTCCGTTCTTCAAAGTATATGAGAAGCAGCAGTTTGAGGAAGAAAATGCGGCATAAATGAAAGGGAAGGGGTATTAATAATGAATATGGAACATGCGCAGGTTGCGATGCAGATTATCATGCATGCGGGTGATGCCCGTACAAAAACGATGGATGCTTTAAGGGCTTTAAAGGAATTTGACATCATACATGCGAAAGAGCATCTTTCAGGGGCAAAAGAATATCTTGTCAAGGCGCATAATGTCCAGACGGGAGCGCTTCAGGAGGAAGCGGAAGGAAAAGAGATTGAGTATTCCATTTTGTTTTCCCATGCCCAGGATACCTGTATGACAGTGTACAGCGAGATGAACATCGCCGAACATTTCATTGACGTTTGTGAAAACATAGATAAGCGTTTGAAAGCGCTGGAGAATAAGTGATGGTTCATGGATGGGAGTAAATATGAATTATTTTGATAGTGAGAATGTCAATTTAAAAGCGCTGAAAAAGAAAGCGTATAATTTCAGGTGGGCGGAAGTGCCCGAGGGCATGATTCCGCTTACGGCAGCAGATCCGGATTACCCTTGTGCGCCTGCAGTAAAAAAGGCGATGCAGGATTATATTGAGGACGGCTATTTTTCCTATACACCGAAATGCGGGCTGGAAGAGTTTAAATCCGCCTTTTCCGATTATGTAAAGACAAGAAAAAATGAGGATATCCGGAAGGAAAACGTATTGCCGGTGGACAGCGCGGCAAGAGCAATGTATATTATAGCCAAAGCTTTTTTAAAACCGGGCGATGAGATGATCGTTTTTGATCCCTGTGATTTTCTGTTTCGGGAGTCCTGCCTGGCAGCAGGCGCGGTGCCGGTTTATTATCCGGCCAAACTCGATACTGAAAACAGAAAGATGGACCTGTCGAAACTGGAAGATTATATTACCGATAAGACAAAAATGCTGGGGCTGTGTAATCCTCATAATCCATATGGGCTGGTATATACGAAAGAGGATTTGGACCATATCATGTGTATCTGTGAGAAACATGATATTCTGATTATGAATGATGAGATATGGTCCGATATCGTATATCCTGACGCAGCGTTTCACAGTATATATTGTCTGGGAAATGACAGGTGCAGGCGGGTTTTGTCGGTCTTTGGATATTCAAAGAGTTTTGGGCTTGCCGGGCTTCGGATCGGCTGTGTATATGCTTCCGATAAAACGATGTTTGAACAGGTCGTTGCGGCCTCTGATGTGATGACGACAGCCGGCGGGGCGGCATCCATTTCGCAGGTAGCGGCTGTTGCCGCAATGAATGATGCGAGAGAATGGCTGGATGATTTTATAAAACATCTGACAGATAATCGGGATTTTGCGGTAAACTATATCAATCAAAATATCCCGGGGCTTATTGCTTATAAACCGGAAGCGACTTATCTTTTATATGTAAATATAAAGAAGCTGGGGATGAGTGCTGCGGATTTTGTGGAATATTTAAAGGGAAATTCAAATCTGGCGATTATTCCCGGAGGACATCAGTTCTTCGGAAAACAGTCGGAAGGATATGTAAGGATCTGCATTGCCACAAGCCGGGAGATCCTGGAAGAGGCTCTAAAGAGATTAAAAGAGGGTGTGGAACTTCTGGCATCAGGAGAAAAGAAAGGAACGGATATATGAGCAGAACAAAGTTTCCGGAAAATTTTTTATGGGGAGGCGCTACGGCGGCTTATCAATGTGAGGGAGCCTGGGATGAGGACGGCAAAGGTTTTGCTGTCACGGATCTGCTGACGGCAGGAAGTAAGGAAGGGCCGAGAAGGTTTACGGGAGAATTGGAAGATGATACCTATTATCCGGCAAAAACGGCAATAGATCATTTTCATCACTACAAGGAAGATATTGCTTTGTTTGCGGAGATGGGATTTAAAGTTTACAGAATGTCGATATCCTGGGCAAGAATTTTTCCAAATGGGGACGACATAACACCCAATGAAAAAGGACTGGCTTTTTACCGCAGTGTTTTACAGGAATGCAGAAAATATCATATAGAGCCGTTGGTTTCCATCTCCCATCACGATATGCCGCTTGCCCTGGCAAAAAAACAGGATGGGTGGCTTTGCAGAGATACGATCGACGCCTATGTAAAATACTGTGAGACGATTTTTAGAGAGTTTAACGGACTTGTAAAGTATTGGATCACTTTTAATGAGATCAATATGACCATGAATTATTTTGGTGATATTTTCGGCGCAGGCATTTTATCAAATGGGACAACGCTCTTAAACATTGCTTATGCGGATCAGGATTCTTTATCTCCGGAGAAAATGACAAAAAGGTTTACGGCACTGCACCATCAGTTTATTGCAAGTGCAAAGGCTGTCAAATTAGGGCATCAGATCAATCCTGAATTTAAGATAGGCTGTATGGTCGCATCGGATGCGCACTACCCCTATTCCTGCAACCCGGTCAATGTGATAGCCGCTCAGAAAAGCATGAGAAGGCTCTGGTATTGCGGAGATGTCCAGGTAAGAGGGGAATACCCTTATTTTGCGAAACAGTACCTGGAGGAAAAGGGTGTAAGGATGGAAATCAGCGAGGAAGATAAAAAGATTTTAAAAGAGGGAACCGTGGACTTCTTCTCGCTGAGTTACTATACATCGGGATGTGAATCTGTCGATGAAAAAAAGGATATGACAGCGGGAAACTTTTCTCTTGGGGCGGCAAATCCGTATCTGAAAAAGTCAGATTGGGGATGGGTGTTTGATCCTCAGGGGTTAAGATGGGTTTTGAATGAGATTTATGGCAGATACCGGATTCCCATATTTATTGCGGAAAACGGGCTTGGAGCGATCGATACGTTGAGTGAAGACGGCCATATTCATGACTCCTATCGCAGTGATTATCTGGATGATCATGTAAAAGCCATGCGGGATGCAATAGAGGACGGAGTGGATCTGTTCGGCTACACCTGGTGGGGACCGATCGATCTTATCAGCGCCTCCACCGGAGAGATGAAAAAACGATACGGCTTTATCTATGTGGACCGCGACAACGAGGGAAACGGCAGCCTGAAAAGAATAAGGAAAGATTCCTTCTATCGCTATAAGGAAATTATTGAGACGAATGGGGAATGCGTGAAATAGGTGATAAGCCAATGAACGTACGCAGGATGTGTGATATATGATAATAAAAAACGGTAAAACTGCTTTGTGAAATGTGGTTTTGCCGTTTTTTTGGAGGAAGAGAGATAATGGAGAAAGAAATTAATAATCTATATAATAAATATATACAAGAATTTACATCAGAAGAAGTGATAAAAACACTGGAGACACATACGGTTGGGGAACCCACAAGAATTATTTTTTCGGGTTTTCCCAAAGTGCAGGGTGATACAATGATGCAGTGCAAAGAAAATTATGAAAAATATTTTGATTGCTATCGTCAGAGTCTTATGGCAGAACCGAGAGGGCACAAAGATATGGTTGGAGCAATACTGATGGAGCCGAAAGATCCAAAAGCTGACTTGGGCGTTATTTACATGGATGCAAACCGTTGGATCAATATGTGCGGACATGCTACGATAGGATGTGCAACTGCGGCAGTGGAGACGGGGCTGGTAGAAGTGACAGAGCCGGTTACAAGGATAATATTTGATACACCTGCCGGATTGGTTGATACAACGATACGGATAAAAGAGAAAAAGGCAAGGGAAGTTTCTTTTGAAAATATTCCAAGTTTTCTGTATGGGGATGACTATGAGATTCGGATATCTGATGGAAGGCTGATTCATTTTTCCATTGCTTATGCAGGTTCCTTTTTTGCATTAGTTGATGTAAAAGAGCTTGGAATAAGTATTGGTATGGAAACAGTTTCGGATTTACGGTATATTGCCATGGAGGCAATTGCTGAAATCAATAAAAAGGTGAAAGTAAAGCATCCATGCTTAAATATTTGTGGTGTTGCAAATATGGAGTTTTATGAATTACAGGAAAGTAGTAACCTTTGTCAGAAAAATATCGTAATCAGCGAGGAAGGGCAGGTAGACCGTTCTCCCTGTGGAACAGGGACAAGCGCAAAACTCGCATGGCTCTATGCAAAAAATAAGATTGATATAGGGGAGGAATTTATAAATAAAAATTTTACGGGTGCTGTTTTTCGAGGCTGTGTAAAAAGGACAGTGATGGCAGGAGGTTATATGGCAATCATACCACAGATTACCGGAAGCGCCTATATTGCAGGTGCAGCGGCTTATGTAATGCATGAGGATGATCCCTATAGATGGGGACTGGAATTAAGAATATAAACACAAAAAGTCGGACGTCCTTAATATATCCCTGTGTCTTTAGAGCAGGCTGTTACCGGTATCAAGAAATTATATTTTGTCGATTCAACAACTGTAATCACAATTAAAATTTATTGAGTTTTCCGATATCTCATGGTATGCTAGGCAAAAGGTATAAACTGTATACGGATTGGAAAGAAGAGGCAGAGATGGACAGAATATATGAGCAGATGGAATATGACGGTATAAGGCCAAGTGAAGCATATGCGCCAGACGGCGCTTTTCTTGCATTAAATGAGCAGAATGTTTATGTGACACATACTTCAAATTCGGATTTCGAGGTGATCAATCAGAGGCATACTTCCGTGGAACTTCTTTTTTGCGAGGAGGGGGAGGCGGATTATAAGATCAATGAAGAAATATATTCTGTCGGCAAAAATGATATTCTGATCATCGGAGCAATGGATTTTCATTTTCGGAAGATCACAAAAGTCCCGTTTAACCGGTACGGCCTGACGATGCTGCCCACTTATATGAGAACAATTCCGGCGGTCAATGATTATCTCAGTATTTATGAGACCTTAAGCCCTGAAAAGAGTATGCTACTAAAGGGACTTCCCGACAGGGAGTTCGCGGAATATGTCCATATTCTGAGACATTTGAGAGAAGAGACAAGAAATGCAAAGGCGGACAGCGCCGAGATTGTTGCGGCATATATCCATATACTGACTCTGATGTTAAAGAGAAAACTGAATTTCCAAAACAGTAAGATAACCCATTCTCCTCTTCATCAGACCATGCTGCAGATCAAGAGTTATATTGATCTGAATTATAAGGAGGATCTGAGCCTGGAAAAGTTAGGAGAACTCTTTTATTTCCAGCCCGGAACGATCAGTAAATATTTTAAACTGGAATTTAATACAAATATCAAAAAATATATCAATACGGTAAGAGTGTCAAATGCTGTTCGCCTGCTGGAAAAATCCAATATCAGTATAGAAGCGCTGGCAATGGAAGTAGGATATGCTAATGTCAACACGTTTCTTCGCCAGTTTAATGAGATGATGCAGATTTCACCGCTGCAGTACAGGAAAAAACATCTGGCATACTTAAATAAATGCCATACGATTAATTTGTCCTGAAAGGTGCGGCTTTTATCTGCCCTGTTATCCGCCGTATCATATCCATTATGCTTGACATAGTTTTCAGATACTCCTACAATGAATGGAAAAAATCGAAAAAGAGGAAATCCGTATGGAAAAAATGTATGAGCAGATGGAATATGATGACAGGAGGCCAAAAGAGGCCTATACTGCGGACGGAGCTGCTTTTATCGAAATGAATGAAGAAAATGTCTATGTGACGCACTCTTCCGATTCCGGTCAGGGGATTATCTATCACAGGCATAATTCAATAGAACTTCTTTTTGGGGAAGAAGGAGAAGCCGAATATAAAATAAACGGAGAAATATATACGATTGGTAAACATGATATTCTGATCATCGGAGCGATGGATTTTCATTTTGCAAAGCTGACGAAAGTACCTTTTAATCGATACGGGCTGACCATGCTGCCGGTTTATATGAGGACAATTCCTGCCGTTAATGAATATCTTGATATTTATAAAACACAGGATTTTGATGGCAGCAGCCTCCTGAAAGGACTTTCGGACAAAGAGTTTGCCGAATATATTCATATTCTGAGACATTTGCGGGAAGAGACCAGAACACCAAAAAAGGACAGCGCTGAGATTGTTTCGGCATATATCCATATTCTGACGTTGATGCTGAAAAGGAAGCTGCATTTTCAAAATTCCGAAACGGTTCGTTCACCGCTTCATCAGACCATGCAGCAGATCAAAAGTTATATTGATTTAAACTATAAAGATGAGATCAATTTAGAGAAGCTGGGGGAACTGTTTTACTTTCAGCCCGGAACCATCAGCAAATATTTTAAGATGGAGTGCGGCATAAATATTAAAAAATATATCAACACGGTCAGGGTATCAAATGCTTTAAGGCTGTTGGAAAAATCTGATATCAGCATAGAAGCGCTGGCAATGGAAGTAGGATATACAAATGTGAACACATTTTTGCGCCAGTTTAATGAAATGATGCAGATTTCACCTCTGCAGTACAGGAAGAAACACCGGGCATATCTGAAAAAACATCGAACGATCGATCTGTATTAACACAATAATTTTTGCGCAGAAATAACTGTTACGTAAAAACCATCATTGGGAATAAATGGTGGTTTTTTCTTTTTCGTACAAAAAATGATGATTTTTAAGATAAATTCGGTGACATTTGCCTTTTGAAATATGCTATTTTGTTAATATGTTAGGAAGATGAGCAGAATATACCGGTATAATTCCGTTTTGAATTGTGCACGATTTGAAATGGAGGCAGTTTGACTTAACGAAAACTTAAAAACGATAATCCAAACGAATAGGGAGGAATCAAATGTATAAGAAAATTTTGGCAGTTATTTTGTCAGCAGTGATGGTGGCAGGTACATTGGCAGGCTGTGGAAATAATTCCGCAGATACATCCGATACGGCAGATGCTCCGGCGCAGGAGGAAAATTCAGAGGCAGCAGGGGAAACGGAAGAAGGCCCGGGCGAAGGCGCGGCGCTGGGTGATGAGAATGTTACTGTCACAGTTTTATGCGCATACGCGAGTGAAGATCCCCATGGTCAGTATATCTATGAGTATGCTGAAAAATTTATGGAGCAGTACCCCAATATTACAGTGGAAGTGACAGCAATCAGCAGTAATGATATTTACACAAAACTTGCTGCAATGGCAACATCACCGGATGATCTTCCGACACTGTTCTTTACGAGTGTGGATCAGGCTCCCAGCCTGTTTGATCTGGGACTGATGGAAGATCTGAAAGGCCAGCTTGATGATGAAACATTGAACTCTTTTGCAAATGGTATCATTGAAGCCTGCACATTAGATGATCAGATGGCATTTTATCCCATCGATGTTCAGCCCAGTGCTGTGATCTACAGAAAAGACAGATTTGATGAGGCGGGGCTCTCCGTTCCCAAGACATGGGATGAGTTCCTGAACTGTGCAAAGACGCTTACAGTGGATTCTGACGGTGACGGCGAGATCGATCAGTGGGGATTTTCCATGGTTGGTTCCAATAACTCCTCCGGACAGAGCCGTTTCCAGAGTTACTTATGGAGTCAGGGATATACACTGGTTGATAATTCCACCGGCGAGTGGACAACAGATATCGGTTCCGAAGGCTTTGTGGATGCATTTACATTCTGGACAAATATGAACAATGTTGACGGCGTGGTTCCGACAGGTATCACGGAAGTGGATTACGCTACGGCGGCAAACTACTTTGCAATGGGTTATACAAGCATGATCCTCTCCGGCAGCAACGCTCTCGGCGTGGCTTATGCGAATAACCCGGATTTGGAAGGAAAACTTGGTTCTTTCCCGATTCCCGGCGACCATCCCGGTACAATGCTCAATGCGGAAGGATATGCGCTCTGCAGCATGGCTGATGATGCGGAAAAAGCGGCGGCAGTTGAATTTTTGAAATTTTTCAGTGTCAATGATCCGGAATATAAATTCTGGCAGTCCAGCGGAAAGATTCCTTCAACAGTTGAAGGACAGAAGGTAGACTACATTACCGGCGATGACTACGCAGGTTATCTTGGCACCATAGATGCAGGATGTATTGATGTAATCAATTTCCCGGGCATGAGCGCTTTAAAGAGTGTACTTGGTGATGCTTACTCAGCAGTATTCAGCGGTGACAAGACGAACGAACAGGCGGTGGATGATCTTGTAAAAGAGATGGAAACATTGCTGGAAGAATACAACTAAACACCCATATCAATAAATTGATACCGCATAAAACAAGTGGGGAGTTTTCCTCACTTGTTTTGCCAAAAGGAAGCATCGGATCAATCGTTTTATGAAAGATCGCCGCTTATGAAAGAAGGAAGTGAAATGAAAAATATAACAAAAAAACAGACAAAGAAAGGCAAAGTGGAAAAAAGGCAGTCCGTGGGATATGCTTTTATCGGACCGGCGGTTTTTGCCATGGCCGCCATGATCATTTACCCGATGGCATACGGACTGTATATCAGTTTTTATAATACAAACCTTGTGACGAAATGGAAATTTGTGGGGCTAAGATACTATATTCAGGCATTTACAAATTCGGAATTCTATTCTTCTGTCCTTTTGACTTTTAAATTTATGATACTTGTTGTGATAGGACACTTCCTGCTTGGATTTATTCTGGCTTCGCTTCTGAATAAGGAATTTAAGGGAAGGACGCTGTTCCGTGTGATCTTTATGCTGCCCTGGCTGTTCCCGGAGAGCGTGATAGCGCTGCTTTTTACATGGATACTGAACCCGATGTACGGCGTATTAAATGCCATTTTAAAATCAATGGGACTGATCAGCAGCAATATGTCGTGGCTCAGCTCAGGAAGTCTGGCGTTTCCGACTATCGTGTTTGTCTGTATCTGGAAAGGATACCCGCTTGTTATGACCATGATCCTCTCCGGTCTGCAGAGCGTATCAAAGGACTTATATGAGGCGGCCATGATCGACGGCGCGACAAAATGGAAACAGTTTCTGCATGTGACGATACCGGGACTGCGCCCTGTGCTGACAACAACGCTGATTCTGGACAGCGTATGGTGGTTCAAACAGTACACGCTTGTCTATACGATGACCGGAGGCGGTCCGGGCAAGGCGACGGATCTGGTGAGCCTGAGTATCTACGGAACCGCTTTTAACGACCTGCAGTTCGGAAAAGCGTCCGCCTGGGGCATCATTGTATTTGTGATATGTTACCTGATCAGTAAAATTTACAGACTTATATTAAAGGAGGAATAGACAGATATGAAAACAAAAAAGAAATTGATGTCGGCAGGAAGATATCTTGTCCTGATCACGCTTTCACTGTTTATTATCGTTCCTGTCCTGTGGATGGTTTCCACGGCATTTAAGGGAGAAGCCCAGACTTATTCGCCTGTGCCGGTGTGGATTCCGCGCCCCATATCTCTCAGTTCCTTCCAGAAATTTTTCGGGTTGTACAGTTTCGGTAAGATGACAAGAAACTCTCTGGTTACCTGTCTGGGTTCCATGGTGATCTGTACGGCGTGTGCCTGCTTTTCCGGCTACGGCGTTACAAGATTTAAGTTCCGGGGAAGAAAACAGTTTATGGCATTTTTGCTGGTGACGCAGACTTTTCCCAGCGTTATGCTGGTGGTACCTTTTTATGCCGTGCTCAGTACCTATCGTCTGACAAATTCCCTGCTGGGGCTGACGATCGTATACGCGGCAACCAATATCGCGTTCAGCACCTGGATGATGACATCTTACTTTGAGACAATTCCGCTGGAACTGGACGAAGCGGCGAGGGTGGACGGAGCAAACAGCTTTACGATCTTCTGGAGGATTGTGCTGCCTCTTACGGTGCCGGGCATAGCTGCGGTAGCTATATTTGTATTGATCAACGGCTGGAACGAATATATGTATTCTTCGATTCTGATCTCAAAGGACGCGTTAAAAACGCTGACGGTAGGTATCGTTTCCCTGAATACCCAGAATCAGGTACACTGGAATGATATGATGGCGGCATCCACGATGTCCTGCCTGCCCCTTATCATCTTATTCCTCTGTTTCCAGAGATACTTTATCGCGGGAATGACCAGCGGTGCGGTGAAGAACTGATGCAGGATTTCAAAAAGGCGGCAAAAAAACCTGCATTAAAACAGGGTATGGAAGAAAGAGAAATAAATGATTGCTGCCGGACAGATAAAAAACAGTAATTGAAAAAGAGGATGGATCATGAGAAACATTACAATCAGAGACATTAAAACATTTATTACGGCGCCCCATGGCATCAATCTTGTTGTGGTGAAGGTGGAGACATCGGAGCCTGAGCTTTACGGCCTTGGCTGCGCGACATTTACATGGCGGTACAAGGCGGTTATCCCGGCGATTCAGGAATATCTGCGTCCGATGCTGATCGGCAGGTCCGTATACAATACGGAGGATATCTGGCAGACGGCAATGGGAAGTTCTTACTGGAGAAACGGCCCGATCCTGAATAATGCAATCTCCGGTGTGGATGAGGCGCTCTGGGATATCAAGGGAAAGATTGCGGATCTGCCGCTGTATGAACTGTTCGGCGGAAAGTGCCGGGAAGGCGTTGCGGTTTACAAACATGCGGACGGAAATACGATAGAGGAAGTGAAAGAAAATCTGCATGCATTGCTGGAACAGGGGTATCATTATATCAGATGCCAGATGGGTACTTATGGGGGAACCATGAACGGTGCGCCCCAGAAGCTGAACAAGCCGGAGAATGCACCGGATGGTATGTATTACAGCACAAAACTGTATATGCAGAGTACGGTGAAGCTTTTTGAACAAATCAGAAACGATATCGGCTGGGATGTGGAACTTCTGCATGATATCCATGAACGGCTTACCCCTATCGATACGCTGAATCTGGTGAAGGAGTTTGAGCAGTTTAAGATGTTCTATGTGGAGGATGCCCTCAGACCGGATCAGGTGGGTTATTTTGAAAAACTGCGGAGCCAGACCGCGACGCCGCTGGCTATGGGAGAGCTGTTTACCAATTCTCTGGAGTGGAAGACGATTATTCAGAATCAGTGGATCGATTTTATACGGGTACATATCAGTGATATCGGCGGCTTGACACCGGCGAGAAAGCTTGCGGCATTCAGTGAGGCATATCAGGTAAGGACCGCATGGCACGGACCGAACGATCTTTCGCCCATCGGTATGACGGCACAGATGCATCTGGATCTGTCCTCGCCTAATTTCGGCATACAGGAGTTCGCAGGCTTTAATGAGGCGGAAGAGGAAGTATTCCCGGGATGCCCTGAGGTCAGAAACGGCTATGCGTATCTGAATGATAAGCCCGGTATCGGTGTTGATTTTGACGAGGAAAAAGCGAAGAATTATCCGGCCGTAGACACAATGGATTTTAGCTGGCTCTACAGCAGGCTGGAGGACGGTACGGCGGTCAGGCCATAACGTTTCCGGCCGGCGGAAGGGAGATTTATATGTATGATATGGTAATAAAAGGCGGCAGGATCATAGACGGGAGCGGCGAAAAGCCTTTTATCGGGGATATAGCCGTTGCAAAAGACAGGATTGTGAAGATTGCCGGCAAGATTGACGGGGCTGCAAAAAAGGTGATTGATGCCGCGGGAAGGACGGTTACGCCCGGACTGATTGACGGGCATACCCATTCCGAGCTTCATATTATGTATAACAGGCAGCAGCCCCATGCGCTGTATCAGGGAATTACAACGATCGTAACAGGGCAGTGCGGGCTGGGCTTTGCGCCTACCACACCGGAGGGAATGGAACGTTCTCTGAAAATGAACGGCGGTATTTTTGCGAACCAGGGAAAATATCTGCCGGCATGGAGCAGCTTTTCGGAATATCTGACGCTGCTTGGCGGTGCGGCAGTTAATGCGGCATCCAATGTGTCCCATAATGCGATCAGGGAATATGCGTGCGGTTTTGCGGATAAAAAGCTGGAGGGCGCTTCTTTGGAGATTGCGAAAGAAGAGACGGAAAAAGCGCTGCAGGCGGGAGCAACAGGGCTTTCCGTCGGGCTCTCCTATTATCCGGGTGGCTTTTCGGATACGGAAGAGATTATAGAACTCTGTAAGATCGTCAAAAAATATGACGGTATTTTCTGTGTGCATCAGCGGTTAAATGACGGTCAGATTCCACGGACTTCGCTGGAGGAAGTTGTGAAGGTTGTGGAGGAGACAGGAGTGCGCCTGAATATGCTGCACTACAGGACCGGCGGCTATGAGCATTATAACAGTGTATTCGAGCCCTTTGCGGAACTGGAAAAGGCAGGGGCGGAGATACATTATGAATTTTACCCTTATCTGGTGGGAGCGGGACTGCTTCTGGCGCTTCTGCCCGGCTGGGCACAGGAGGGCGGCTATGATGCGATTATGGAGCGCTTATCTTCCGTTTCGCTCCGCGAAAAGCTGCTGGCGGATATGCGGGAGCGGCATTCTCATTTCTTTGCGGAGGGACAGACGGCGAGGGTGGCGCTGACAAAAGATAAGTATTGTGATGCCATCGGTAAGACATTGAAAGAGATTTCGGAAGAACATCATGAGACATTTCAGGAGACGGTGATCAGGCTGCTTTTGGAGAATGAGCTGGAAGCGGGATTTGTGGGTGTGGAAAATCAGACCGAAGAGCTGAAGGAGAAACTGTATGATGATCAGTACCGCCTGTTTACGGATGACCGCTATACGGTAGGGAGCGATACGATACCGGAAGGCGTTTTGTGCCATCCGAGGACTTTTGGAGCCCTTTCGAGGACAATCCGCATGATGCGGGAGAGGAATGTTCCGGCAGAATATGTGATCAGAAAACTTTCCGCACTGCCCGCTGCGATATATCATATTAAAGATCGGGGATTGTTGAGAGAAGGCAGCTTTGCGGACATCTGCGTTATGGATTATGAGGCTCTGTGTGACAGGGCGGATTTTGAAAATCCGAGAGTCGTGGCGCAGGGAGTGGAGACGGTAATCGTCAACGGGCTCCCCGTGCTGGAAAACAGTATGATAACAGGGATTTTAAGCGGTGAGAGTGTAAGAAGAGGGATGTGACAGATAAAGATGTATAGTGGAATCAATGCCGTTTAGTTAAACCCTTTTCCGAGCGGGAGCGTGGAGACGGAGCATTTTATGTTCCTCCAGGTGTCCGATAATGTTAATGAGATGATATTGACGGCGGAATGTATGTTTACAGGAAATGAAGGGAATGGATATTCATATGAATTGCTACGGGAAATTACATATCAAAGAAATAATCAATGCCAGTGAACCCTATACAAATCTGGGAGGTTCATTGATGGAAAAAGAGACGATAGAAGCGATGGCACAGGCGGCGGGCACCTGTATTGAGTATGAGAAACTCAGGGACGCCGTATGTGAGAAGGCGGCGCAGCTTACCAACAATGAAGCGGCTTTTGTCACAACCGGCGCATCCGCCGGACTGGAACTTTCCGCTGCCGCCTGTATGAGCCTTGACAGCGCGGGGAATCTGGATATGCTGCCGGAAACTTCCGCTTTTTCCAAAAATGAAATTCTTGTGATGGATGGGGATGTACTGGATATCATTCCCTACTGGAGACTGACCGGGCTGACGGGGGCGAAAATTATCAAAGTAAAACCCGATGTGGAATCCATAAAAGCCGCGGTCTGCGAGAGAACGGCGGCGTGTATGCTGTTTCCCGCATCTGTTTATGAACGTGGCATCCCAACCTGTGAGGAACTGATACCTGTCCTGAAAGAGGCGTGTGTCAAGGTGATCGTCGATGCGGCGGCGCAGCTTCCTCCGGCATCCAATTTATGGTATTACACAAAAACACTGGGAGCGGACCTTGCTATTTTCAGCGGCGGGAAACATATCAAGGGACCTCAAAGCACGGGGCTTATTGTGGGAAACAGAGAATTGATTGATCTTTGCAGAACGGCCGCAAGCCCTAATCCGGGGCTGGGCAGGGCGTTTAAGACCGGTAAGGAAGAGTTGGCAGGTTTTATTACGGCGCTGGAGCTGTTTATTCTGGAGGATGAAGAGGAGCGGTTTAACAGGCAGGAAAAGCGGTTATTGAAAATCGCGGAGATCGTAACGGAGAGAACGGGAATCCGGGCGGAGATGCTGCGGCAGGGAAGGCTTGGAACATATCAGCCGTTACTGCACCTGTATCTGCCGAAACCTTTGACTGCAAAAGAGTGTAATATATATACCAGAAGTCTTACGCCCGGAATAGATGTGGGCGTGTATCCGCCGGAGTTTTGTATGGAAGAAAATACGGTATTTATAAATGCCTATAACCTGAAAGAAGGACAGGCGGAGGCAGTAGCGGAAGGAATATGCGGCTATATCTCAAAGATGTGCGGATAGAAGCGGAGAGATATAAAGAAGAAACGGCGTGAAGATGTTCATGCCGTTTTTATACTTATTCCCCCTTGACATCTTTAGGAAAAACCAGCAAAATAAAAAAATAAGCAGTAATTGGTATATCTGGCTGCCTCCCGGCAGCGGAACGGAGGAGAAATTGAAGATTGTTATTTTAGAGAGAAACAGTGTGGGGCTTGACATTGATGTGGAGCGTTTAGGGGAGTTCGGAGAGTTGGAGATTTATCCGAATACCGTGACGGCAGAAGAAGTTGCCGGGCGGGTGAAGGATGCGGATATCGTGGTAGCCAATAAAGCGCCGATGCGGGAAGAATCCCTGAAAGATGCAGAAAATATTAAACTGATCTGCGAATTTGCAACAGGTTATGACAATATAGATGTGGAATACTGTAAAAGCAGAAATATCCTTGTCTGTAACGTGAGGAATTATTCTACTGCGATGGTGGCGCAGCACAGCATTGCCATGGCACTGTTTCTGATAGAAAAACTTCATTATTATGATGAGTATGTAAAATCCGGCGCATATGCCGCGCAGAGCCGTTTTTCCCATTTTGATAAATCTTTCTGGGAACTTGAGGGAAAGACCTGGGGTATTGTGGGAATGGGAAATATCGGCAGAAGCGTAGCAAAAATTGCGGAGAGCTTTGGCTGCAGAGTGATATTTTATTCCGCTTCCGGCAACAGTACCTGTACGGATTATGAGAGGGTAGATTTTGATACGCTGCTGGAGCAGTCGGATGTGCTCTCGCTTCACTGTCCCTTAAGCGATCGGACCAGAAACCTGATCGATCTGGCGGCATTGAAAAAGATGAAAAAATCTGCGGTCCTTATCAATGTGGCAAGAGGGCCCGTGGTAAACAGCAGTGATTTGTATACCGCATTGACGGAAGGAGAAATTGCGGCGGCAGGTCTGGATGTTTTGGAGAAAGAACCGATCACGGAAGAGAATCCGCTGAGTAAATTTACGGACAGTAACCGTCTGATTATCACGCCCCATATGGCATGGGCAGGGTTAGAAGCGAGAGAGCGCTGCGTGGACGGCGTATACCGGAATATTAAGAATTTCCTGGCGGGAGAACCGAGCAATTTGGTAAATGGGTAATACCTGACAATATATGACGAAGATATAAATTTTAACAGGCAGAACCGGTACTGTGATTCTGAGAGAACAAAGCCTGTTATGACAGTGACAAAAGAATACGCAGATGAAACTGCCGCAGGGAGATTGCCTGCGGCAGTTTTTGACATATAAAATGTATATTTTAAAAAATTTCAAACACATATAACCTGATGATCTTAAAGAATTCCGCAGATTTCATCAATCCTGCGCAGTTCTTCCTCCGAGAACTTCGTATTTTGAATTGCTTTGATATTATCCAGGATCTGGGCCGGCTTAGAAGCACCGATCAGTACGCTTGTCACAATACCGTCTTTTAAAACCCATGTCAGAGCCATTTCAGCCAGCGTTTGACCGCGCTCAACAGCGAGAGCGTTCAGGGAGCGCACTTTCGTAAGCATTTCTTCCGTGACGGAATTTGCATTTAAAAACCTGCCGTCTGTTTTTACCCGGGAATCTTCCGGAATACCGTTCAGATAGCGGTCTGTCAACATACCCTGTGCCAGAGGGCTGAAAGCGATAATGCCTTTTTTCAGGCGGGCGGAGGCTTCTTTTAATCCATTCTCCTCAATCGAGCGGTCAAAAATGGAATATCGGTTCTGGTTGATAATAAAAGGACAGTGCAGAGAGTCCAAAATAGCCGCCGCCTTTTCAAGGGTTGCCCCGTCATAGTTGGAAAGACCTGCGTAAAGCGCTTTGCCGCTCTTTACGGCCTGGTCGAGAGCGCCCATGGTTTCTTCCAGCAGCGTATCGGGATCCATGCGGTGATGATAGAAGATATCCACATAGTCAAGCTGCAGGCGTTTAAGGCTCTGATCAAGGCTGGCAAGCATATATTTGCGGCTTCCCCATTCCCCGTAAGGGCCCGGCCACATATAATATCCGGCTTTTGTGCTGATCACGAGTTCATCCCGGTAGGCAGAAAAGTTTTCTTTTAAGATACGTCCGGTATTTGTCTCGGCGCTGCCGTCTTCGGGCCCATAATTATTTGCAAGGTCAAAATGCGTGATGCCGTTGTCAAAAGCGGTAAAACACATATTGCGCATATTGTCGTAATTACAGTTGCTCCCAAAATTATGCCAGAAACCCAGTGAAACGGCAGGAAGCCTGAGCCCGCTGTTTCCGCAGTGCGGGTACTGCATGGTATCATATCTTGTTTCGGATGCTTTGTACATATGGTATTCTCTCCTCTCTTTATGTGCGGCGCTTCACATCACACCGTCTGCGAAGTGTGCGGCAATTGTTATATTATAGCACGGAAAAGGAAAGACGGAAAGTAACAGTTCAGCCGAAAGGCTGAACTGTTACGGCGGAAAGAGAAAGTTCTTTGTTTTACTTGACATCTTTCAAAAAACCCAGCAGAATAAAAGAATAAATAAAATAACAGGCAGCTTATTATAACAGGAGGCAGAAAATATCATGGGAATTGTATTAAAAAACATTCTGGCGCTTTTACCGGATGGCGACAGAGATGTCATTCGTGAGACGGATATTTATATTGAAGGAACCAGGATTGCGTCTATCGGGGAAAAGCCGGAGGGTTTTTCGGAGGATAAGGTGATCGACGGAAAGGACAGGTTTGCCATACCGGGGCTTGTAAACTGCCATACACATTCTTACATGTCCTTTATGCGGAATGTGGCGGATGATTTAAGTTTCATGGACTGGCTGTTCGGCTCGATCGATCCCATTGAGCAGCAGATGACGGATGAGGATACTTACTGGGGCGCCTGTCTTGCCATTATTGAGATGATGAAGAGCGGCACGACCTGTTTTAATGATATGCAGATGAATATCCATCAGACTACCAGGGCGGTAAAGGAATCCGGTATGCGTGCCGTGATCAGCCGTGGGCTGGTGGGAAGCGGCAATGATGAAGCGGGACAGATGCGGCTTAAGCAGGCTTACGAGGAGAGAGACGCGGCGGCGGATTGCGACAGGCTTACGTTTATGTTGGGACCTCATGCCCCCTATACCTGTGACGATGGATTTATGCGTATTGTGTCTGAAGAAGCAAAGAAGAACAATATGCGGATTCATGTGCATCTTTCCGAGAGTGAGAGTGAAATAGAGCAGATCAGGGAGAAATACCACTGCACACCGATCGAGATGGCGGAGAAAAACGGACTGTTTGATGTACCGGCGGTGGCGGCGCACTGTGTTCAGATCACGGAAGAGGACATGGACATATTAAAGAGAAGGAATGTCAGTGTGGTGACAAATCCGGCCAGCAACATGAAACTGGGGAACGGTTTTGCGCCGGTTCCCGGGATGCTGGAAAAAGGGATCAATGTGTGTATCGGCACGGACGGAGCCGCTTCCAACAACAGCCTGAACCTGTTTCATGAGATGAGCCTGCTGGCCCTGATCCATAAAGGGGTAAAAAGAACGCCCCAGTGTATCAGCGCGGGGGAGACGATCCGCATTGCCACGATAAACGGCGCCAGGGCCCTCGGCCTGGATGGAGAGATCGGTTCTTTAGAGGAGGGAAAGAAAGCGGATATTGCTATTCTGAATCTGAATACGCCGTCTTTGACGCCGCGGAATAATCTGATTGCTGGGCTCTCCTATTCTGCTAACGGTTCTGAAGTGGAAACGGTGATCATCGACGGAAAAATTACGATGGAAAACCGAAAGATATTGACGATGGATGAGGAACTGGTGTATAAAAAGATTAATGAGATCATCGTCCGCATGGGGCTGGATAAAAAAGAATACTAAAATAAGTATATTTTGACAGTTTTTATGTGTGTGGTTGATTCATATGCAGGGGTATTTTATAAAGAAAGATATTTCTGCGGGCAGTGATGACAGGACAGACGACCATCACTATAATAAAAATTCGGCTGAATATCTCATCATTTTATTGGAGGAAAGAAAATGAACAGTGAAATCAGAGACATCCATTTAGCCGAATCCGGCGAAAGAAAGATTGAATGGGTAAAACGGAACTGCGATCTGCTCCGCACTCTGGAGAAAGAATTTACGGAGACGAAGCCTTTTGCCGGAAAAAAGATTGCCCTTTCCGTGCATCTTGAGGCTAAGACAGCCTATCTTTGCAAAGTGCTGAAAGCGGGCGGAGCCGATATGTATGTGACCGGATCAAATCCCCTTTCCACGCAGGATGACGTGGCGGCCGCACTGGTAAAGGACGGTCTGGAAGTTCATGCATGGTATAACAGCACACCGGAGGAATACGATACCCATATTCAGCATGTACTGGAAGCAGGTCCCAATATCATCATTGATGATGGGGGAGACCTTGTCAATATGGTTCATACAAAAATGCCGGAACTGATTCCGGCGATTATCGGCGGCTGTGAGGAGACCACCACAGGTATTATCCGTCTGGAAGCAATGAATCAGGCAGGAGAATTAAAGTTCCCTATGGTAAGGGTAAACAATGCGGACTGCAAGCATTTCTTTGATAACCGTTATGGCACGGGACAGTCTGTGTGGGACGGGATCAACCGCACGACCAACCTGATCGTGGCAGGAAAGATTGTGGTAGTTGCCGGTTACGGCTGGTGCGGTAAGGGAACCGCCATGAGAGCAAAAGGGCTCGGTGCCCGGGTTATTGTCACGGAGATCGATCCGATCAAGGCAATCGAAGCGGTGATGGACGGGTTTGATGTGATGCCGATGAATGAGGCGGCAAAAATAGGTGATTTCTTTGTGACGGTTACCGGCTGTGACAAAGTAATCGATGAGGAAGACTTTGCGGTAATGAAAGACGGCGCGATCCTCTGCAACGCAGGGCATTTTGACTGTGAGATCGATATGGCACGGCTTCGGGAGATCGCTCTCGAGACCAGAGAACAGAGAAAGAATATTATGGGCTATAAGCTTCCCACCGGTCAGTGGATCTTTGTGCTGGCGGAAGGAAGGCTTGTAAATCTGGCAGCAGGCGACGGACATCCGGCGGAGATTATGGATATGAGCTTTGCGATTCAGGCGCTCTCTGCCAAGTACCTGGTAGAACATGGAAGCGAACTGACAGAAAAACTGATCGATGTGCCGCGTGAAGTGGATATCGATGTGGCGAAGAGAAAGCTGGCTTTCCTCGGCAAAGAGATCGATGTTCTGACACCGGAGCAGGAGAAATATCTGAACAGTTATACACTGGCATAAATACCGGACTACGGATAACGAAAACCGCCAAAGCAGAAACGAAAAAACTGCTTTGGCGGTTTTAAGCTACAATAACTTATGCGGGTTCAAAACTTCTGATAAATTCTACGGTCAGCTTCGCGCAATGTTCCGCAGCTTGTCTTTCAAAAGTCGGAAAATCCATTTCTCCTGCGGAATCATCCGCTTTATCGGAGATGGCGCGGATAATGATAAAAGGCAGCCTGTTTAAGTAAGAAACCTGCGCGACTGCTCCACCCTCCATTTCGGCACAGTCCCCGTGAAATACGGAGACAAGCCGCTCTTTTGCATCCCTGCTGGAAATAAACTGATCCCCGGTCACCACAAGCCCGGTGAGCACATGAATATCGGGGTTTACCCTTCTGCAGGCGGCGACGGCGGTATGAACCATCGCCCGGTCGGCGGGAAAGGCAAGCACATCAATGTCCGGGATCTGGCCGGGTGCGAAGCCGATAGGAGAGGAATCCATGTCATGCTGCAGCGCGCTTTCGGAGATAAGGATATCGCCGATATCCAGCTTCGGGTTCAAAGAACCGGCTACGCCCGTATTGATGATATGGGTTACGCCAAACAGGTCGGTCAGGATCTGTACGCACATACCGGCGTTTACTTTGCCGATACCGCACCGTACAACGACGATGGATCTGCCTTCTAATGTGCCGTCATAAAAATCCATACCGGCTTTGGTAGTGATCGTGTCTACCGTCATCAAATTTTTCAGGGTTGCCACTTCAAGTTCCATTGCTCCTATGATACCTGTTTTATTCATAATTCTGCTCCTTTTGCTGATTGGTTCGATATAAAAACTTCTTACTAAAAACACTATCGAATGGACGGAAAAAAGTCAAGGAGAATTAAGTTTCGATATTCGCAGGTATCTTTATCTGAATATCCGTGTAAAGACGTTTGCCATCTGGCAGTTTTCCGTCCACGAAATAATCAAAAAAGGTAAACTATAATTGTCTGAATTGCCGCCGGAAGGTAAAAATAGCTTGTAAGATTTCCTCAGAGGATTTATGATAGAAGAAAATAAAAACAGTTTTTGACCGGGCTGAATTTCAGCGGTTTGAATGCGGATGCATCAGGAAAAACTGTGAATGGAGAATGGAGGGAATATCTTATGGGCAATGTAAAAAAACTGATCGAAAGCGGGAAGGCGGTACTGGGCATAGAGTTCGGTTCCACCAGGATCAAAGCGGTGCTGGTGGATGAGAAAAACCAGCCCGTTGCATCGGGCGGCCACGACTGGGAAAATCAGCTTGTGGACGGTATCTGGACCTACTCGCTGGATGCGGTTTGGGCGGGTGTACAGGACTGTTATAAGAGCCTTGTGGAGGATGTAAAAAAACAATACGGCGTATCGGTCAATCGCTATGCGGCAATCGGGTTTTCCGGTATGATGCACGGTTATATGGCGTTTGACAAAGAAGATAACCTGCTGGTGCCGTTCAGGACGTGGAGAAATACGATTACCGGGCAGGCAAGCGAGGAACTGAGTGAGCTGTTCGGCTTCCATATTCCCCAGAGGTGGAGTATCGCCCATTTATATCAGGCGATCTTAAACAAAGAAGAGCATGTGTCGAATGTGGTCTTTTTTACAACGCTTGCCGGCTATATCCACTGGAAGTTAAGCGGCAGGAAGGTACTCGGCGTGGGCGAGGCTTCCGGTATGTTCCCTATCGACATCGCGACGAAGCAGTTTAATCAAAATATGATCGCACAGTTTGATGCGCTGACGGAGCCGAAGGAACTGGGCTGGAAACTTGGGGATATTCTGCCGGAAGTTCTGGTGGCAGGCGAAAATGCGGGTGCGCTGACCGAAGAAGGCGCAAAGCTGCTTGATCCCACCGGCGCGCTGCAGGCTGGAATACCGATGTGTCCGCCGGAGGGCGATGCTGGTACAGGCATGGCGGCAACGAACAGCGTGGCAAGGCGTACCGGCAATGTATCCGCGGGAACTTCTATTTTCGGTATGGCAGTTTTGGAGAACGATCTTTCCAAACCTTATGAAGAACTTGATATCGTGACAACACCGGGCGGCGATGCGGTGGCTATGGTGCACTGCAATAACTGTTCCTCCGACCTGAACGCATGGGTAGGCATCTTTAAGGAGTTTGCCGAGAGTTACGGTATGGAAGTTGATATGGGGAAACTGTTCGGCGTACTGTTCAACAAATCCTTAGAAGGAGATAAGGACTGCGGAGACGTGCTGGCTTACAATTATTATTCGGGAGAGCATATTACCGGTTTTGACGAGGGAAGGCCTCTGCTGGTGAGAAAGCCCGACAGCAGATTTCATCTGGCAAACTTTATGCGTGCAAACCTCTATACGACAATGGGCGCATTGAAGGTCGGCTTTGACATTCTGGCAAAACAGGAAGGGGTAACTCTTGATAAACTGCAGGGACACGGCGGGCTGTTTAAGACAAAAGGCGTGGCACAGAGTTATCTTGCGGCAGCGACAAATACGCCGGTATCCGTTATGGAAACGGCCGGTGAGGGCGGTGCATGGGGAATGGCTCTTCTTGCATCCTATATGGTCCGGAAAGAAGAGGGTGAGGACCTGGGCGCTTATCTGGAGAAGAAAGTGTTCGGAGAGTCAGAAGCGTACGTGTTGGAGCCGGATGCTGCGGATGTGGCAGGTTTTGAGAAATTTATGGAACGCTACAACGAGGGACTGGCGGTTGAGCGGGCGGCAGTGGAACATATAAAATAATCTGCGGAAAATAGCGGACGGCAATAAATAACAGAAAGCACGTTTTGAGAACTTTTTATTGTCCGTCATGAAAAAAAGCAGGTACCCGGACCTGGGATACCTGCTTTTATCATGACTTTGTGCAAATGTCCTAAATTTATTATCTGATTTTAAGGAAGTATTCTGGGCTACAAAATCTTGACAAGGTGTAAAACAGTGATACAATATATGGTAGACGCCTCAAAATAAGGATTGGGGCGTTTCTTAACAGGTGAACACTGCGGGGAAGCCCGGCGCAGAGTTTTCAGAAAAAACGGGCGGAAAAAGGATAAAAGCAGAGTATGAAAATTATTAAAAGAAGCGGCCAGGAAGTAGCCTATGATATTTCCAAGATCATTGCAGCGGTAAGAAAAGCAAACAACAGCGTGGTGGATGCCGATAAAATGACGGATCGGCAGATCGATGTCATCGCGGACAACATGATCCGCCGGTGTGAGAAGATGAACCGTTCTCTTTCGGTGGAAGAGATCCAGGATATGGTGGAGAACGAGATCATGAACCAGCGTGCGTTTACCGTGGCCAGAAGTTATATCACCTACCGTTACAGAAGGGCGCTTGTCAGGAAGGCAAATTCCACTGACGAGCAGATCTTAAGCCTTTTAGAGTGCAGCAACGAGGAGGTAAAACAGGAAAACTCCAATAAGAATCCCACCGTGAACAGCGTACAGCGGGATTATATGGCGGGAGAAGTCAGCAAAGATATCACAAAGCGGTTTTTACTGCCGGCTGATATTGTGGAAGCCCATGAGAAGGGCATAATCCATTTTCATGATGCGGATTATTTTGCGCAGCATATGCACAACTGCTGTCTTGTCAATTTAGAGGATATGCTGCAGAACAGCACGGTGATCAGCGAGACAATGATCGACAAGCCAAAGAGTTTTTCCACGGCATGTAATATAGCGACACAGGCGATCGCGCAGATTGCCAGTTCTCAGTACGGCGGGCAGAGCATCTCGTTATCCCACCTTGCGCCTTTTGTGCAGGTGAGCCGTGAAAAGCTCAGAAAGCAGGTAAGGCTGGAATTTGACCGTGCGGATTTGGAGATGGATGAGGAGAAGATCAACCAGATTGCGGAAATGCGCGTGAAGGAGGAGATCAACCGGGGCGTGCAGATGATCCAGTATCAGGTGATCACACTGATGACCACTAACGGACAGGCGCCGTTTATCACGGTCTTTATGTATCTGGACGAAGTGCCGGAGGGACAGACAAGGGATGACCTCGCGGCGATTATTGAGGAGATGCTGAACCAGCGGATCAAGGGTGTGAAGAATGAAAAGGGTGTGTTTATCACGCCGGCGTTCCCGAAACTGATCTATGTGCTGGAAGAGGATAATATTCATGAGAACAGTAAATACTGGTATCTGACCAAACTTGCCGCAAAATGTACGGCAAAGAGGATGGTGCCCGATTATATTTCCGAAAAGGTAATGCTGGAGTTAAAGGGCGACGTGTATGTCTGCATGGGCTGCAGAAGCTTTTTGACGCCGGACAGGTTTACGGATGAGAATGTCGGAAATCTGGCAAACGCGGGAAATTATGATCCGAACAGGCATAAATATTACGGAAGGTTCAATCAGGGCGTTGTTACGCTGAACCTGGTAGATGCGGCCTGCACATCGGGCGGCGATAAGGAAAAGTTCTGGAATATCATGGAGGAGAGACTGGCGCTCTGCCACAAGGCTTTGATGTGCCGGCATGAAAGGCTCAAGGGGACACCCTCCGATGTGGCGCCGATTCTCTGGCAGAACGGGGCGCTGGCAAGGCTGAAAAAGGGAGAGACGATCGATAAACTGTTATATAACGGTTATTCCACGATTTCCCTGGGTTATGCCGGACTGTGCGAATGTACGCGCTATATGACGGGACGTTCCCACACGGATCCGACGGCGACGCCTTTTGCCCTTGAGGTGATGGAGCGGCTGAATGCGGCATGTAAAAAGTGGAAAGAGGAATCCAATATTGATTTCAGTTTATATGGAACGCCGCTGGAATCCACTACCTATAAATTTGCGAAGGCACTGCAGAAGCGGTTTGGCGTCATTACCGGCGTGACGGATAAAAACTATATCACGAACAGCTACCATGTTCATGTGACGGAAAAGATTAACGCTTTTGAAAAACTGAAATTTGAGGCGCAGTTTCAGGCGCTCTCCCCGGGCGGCGCGATCAGTTATGTGGAAGTGCCCAACATGCAGGATAATCTGGAAGCGGTGATGACCGTGATGCAGTATATTTATGAAAATATCATGTATGCGGAACTGAACACAAAATGTGATTATTGTCAGAAATGCGGCTATACCGGAGAGATTCAGATTATCACGGATAAGCACGGCAAACTGATCTGGGAATGCCCCAACTGCGGAAACAGGGATCAGGATAAAATGAACGTGGCAAGAAGGACCTGCGGTTATATCGGAACCCAGTACTGGAATCAGGGAAGAACGCAGGAGATCAAGGAAAGAGTACTGCATCTTTAAGAGAAAATGGCGCGGAAAACAGGTTTGTTTTCCGCGTTTTTAAAAAGGAGGGAACAGTCATGCATTATGCGGAAATCAAAACCTGTGATATTGCCAATGGCCCGGGAGTCAGGGTAACTTTGTTCGTCAGCGGCTGCACCCACAGATGTCAGAACTGTTTTAATGAGGAGACGTGGGATTTTCATTACGGAAAGCCGTTTACGGAAGAGACGGAAAACAGTTTGCTGAATGCCCTGCGCCCCGCTTATATAAAAGGGCTGACACTGCTTGGAGGCGAACCTCTGGAGCATAGTAATCAGCAGGGACTTCTGCCGTTTATACGGCGGGTAAAGAGAGAACTGCCCGAAAAGGATATCTGGTGTTATACCGGCTATACTTTTGAGACCGATGTGCTGGGGAGAATGTGCACGGAATGGAAAGAGACAAAAGAACTTCTCTCCTGCCTTGATGTTCTTGTGGACGGGGAGTTTGTGCAGGAATTAAAACATATGGGTATCCGTTTCAGGGGTTCGTCAAACCAGAGGATCATCCGCGTGGGAGAGTCCCTGCGGGAAGGGAAAACCGTTTTGTGGGATGAGGATGAAGAATGAGTAACAGTGCAGCCGAAAGACTGAACTGTTACAAGAATGAAGATTTGCCTCTACAAAAATATTGACACTTAAATAAGAGAAGAGTATGATAAAAAGGGTCAAAAAAGCAGAATAAAACGATAGAAATAAAATGACCAGTGGAGGCAAAAAATGATACAGATTTCGGAAACGGCGACATTATTATTGATGCTGGGTTTTGCGATGTTCCTGGGACTGATGCTGACGCGTGCGCTCAGAAACTTCGGCATTCCTGCGGTAACGGCTTATTTGATAGCAGGGCTTTTGATCGGCCCGAGCCTGATAGGAAGGCTAGGGATCGGATTCCGCACGTTTGAGGATGTGGAAAGCTTCGGCATCCTTTCGGATGTGGCACTTGGATTTATTGCTTTTTCCATCGGAAACGAGTTCAGGCTGGCGGAACTGAAAAAGACCGGAAGACAGGCAACGATAGTAGCTATCGTACAGGCGTTGGCGGCAACGGTGCTGGTGGATGTGAGTCTGATTGCGATGTATTACATATTTGACCTTGGCAGCAGTATCGGGATTCCCACCTGTATCTGTCTGGGGGCTATCGCGACGGCAACGGCTCCGGCGGCAACATTGATGGTTGTCAATCAGTATAAGGCGAAGGGGCCACTCACAAGTATTCTTCTTCCGATCGTAGCTTTGGACGATGCCGTCGGGCTGGTCGTTTTTGCGGTATCTTTCGGTGTTGCGAAGGCCATTTATTCCGGCGCGGCAATCAGCGTAATCACGGTGCTTGTCAATCCCATGCTGGAGGTGATCGGTTCATTGCTTCTGGGATTTGTAATGGGGATTATCTTTGCGCTGTTGGAAAAATGGTTCCATTCCAATACAAGGCGTATGGGTATTTCCATCACCTTTGTTCTTCTGACGGTCGCACTTTCCATGGTAAGAATGGAAATACCGGGAACGGAGATCGAACTGGGTTTTTCGAGCCTGCTCGTATGTATGATGCTGGGTACGGTCTTTTGTAATATCTGTGATTTTTCCGCGGATATTATGGGGCGTGTAGATAACTGGACGGCGCCGCTGTTTGTTGTATTTTTTGTACTCAGCGGAGCGGAGCTGGATCTGAGCGTATTTACCAATTTGACGGTGGTGGCGATAGGCGTGGTTTATATTATCGCGCGTTCCGCCGGTAAATATCTGGGGGCTTCCGTCAGTGCGAAGGCAACAAAATGTGATCCGCAGATCTGCAAATATCTGGGTGTTACACTTCTGCCTCAGGCGGGCGTGGCGCTTGGCATGTCCGTAACGGTTGCTCAGGAACTGGGAGAAGAGGGGGCGATTATCAGAAATATTGCATTATTTGCGGTACTGATTTACGAGCTTCTTGGTCCGACACTGACAAAGATCGCGCTGACAAAGGCGGGAGAGATCAAGCCGAGACCGGAGGGACAGGACAGATCCAGGTTTGCGCCGGAAGGCTAAAATATTTGTATATAAGATGCGGCATGGAAGAATTTCTTTCATGCCGTTTTATTTTATTTTTAGAAAGTAGATGAAATTATTATATTTTTAGAAAATAATCTTCTTTCTGGCATTGAAGGATTGAGTTTCTGACAATTATCATATACTATGTTAAAGGACGCCTTTGAGCTTCCATTTTATTGCAGGGCTGCCCGGCAGCGGAATGTGAGGAATCATGAAGAAAAAGCTATGGATAGGAGCAGTTGTTTTATTGCTGCTCAATACCATATTATTTGGCATGTTGATCTATCAGAAGAAAATCAAAATTAACCATCCCACGGAAACAGACTATCCGGTCCGCGGCGTGGATGTTTCTTACTACCAGGGGGATATCGACTGGAAGGTACTGGCAGATGAAAATATAGACTTTGCCTTTATCAAAGCGACGGAAGGCAGCGGTCATATTGATACAAAGTTTGAGGAAAACTGGGAACAGTCAGGAAAAACGGATTTAAAAAGAGGTGCCTATCATTTTTTCAGTTTTGAGAGCAGGGGAGAGGCTCAGGCGGAACATTTTATTTCGGTAGTGCCGAAAGAGGAAGGCATGCTTTCTCCGGTGGTGGATATTGAATTTTACGGGAATCGCTTTTATAATAAACCGGATGTGGAAGAGACAAGAGCGGAATTGCAGAGCCTTCTGGATGTGCTGGAAGCATACTATGGGGTAAAGCCGCTGATTTATGCCACGGAAAGTTCCTATAGTACTTATATCAGGGGAGCTTTTGATGAGTATCCGCTCTGGATCCGCAATGTTTATTTTTCTCCCAATATGGGAATGCCCGGAAAATGGACTTTCTGGCAGTATGACAGTGAGGCAAGGCTCCGGGGTTACAGTGGGGAAGAGAAGTATATTGATTTAAATGTGTTTCATGGAAAAGAGGCGGAATGGATGAATTTTTTGGAAAATCATACCGTTTCCGGAGATCATGATACAACTTTGATACAAAGCCAATAAAAAGTTTAAAATAATTTAAACAAAACTTAAGATAAGTGCATCTTGAAAGTAGGAAGGAATACAGCTATGTCTAAAAAAGCACTGTATGACTCGCTGGTGAAACACATTGTGGAGAACCAGAACCAGTTCTACCGTGCCGCATATTATTATGTGAAAAACAGGGAAGCGGCATTGGATGTGGTGCAGAATGCCATATGTAAAGGGTTGGAAAATTATGAAAAACTGCAGAGTAAAGAGGCGATGGCAAGCTGGTTTTACCGGATCGTGATCAATGAAAGCCTGATGTATCTGCGGAAAGAAAAAAAATACATAGCATGGGATGAGTCGGATAATGACCTGTTGGAGGGAAGCTATGAAGAACCGGCTTATGAACCAAAGCTGGAGGTTATTTCTAAAATCTCCGAACTGCCGACAGAAATGCAGGTAGTGATCCAGTTACATTTTTTCGAGGAAAAAACATTAAAAGAGATTGCCGAAATTACGGATACCAACTTAAATACCGTGAAATCCAGATTGTATGCCGCATGTAAAAAACTGGGAAAAGAACTGGAAAAAGAAGATGAAGAGCTTCTGACAAGATATGGTAAATCATTGAAGAAGGCGGAGAGGGAAAGCCGGAATGGAATATGATGCTTTTCGGGAAGAAAAACTGAAATATGAAGATATAGAGATACCGGATGAACTTCTTTTGATGGTGCGGGAGACAATCGCTGCGGACAGGCGTAAAAAAGCAGTGAGGCAGCGGGCGCGTATAATCAGGATGGTGGGTTCTGTTGCTGCGATCCTGTTTCTGTGCCTGACAATAGGGGTGAACAGTTCCTATGCATTTGCCGAGACAGTAGTGAAGATACCGGTTGTTAAGAGCGTGGCAAAAGCTGTGATCGTCAGAAGTTATAAAGCCGACATTATTGCCCTCGATGAGCAGAACAGCAAACCGCCCGAACGGGTACCGGATTCGCAGCAGACGCCGGTTGAGACATTGCCTGCGGTCAGCGGCAACGATATTGTTTCGGAAAACGAAGAATCGGAACAGCCTGTATCACAGGAGCCTTCCGAAGTGCCGGAGGGGCTGGATGCATGGAAATCTGATATGACGCTGGAGCGGTTTAAGGAAATTACGGAGCTTTATGCACCGGAGATGGAAGATCGATATGCGCAGGAACCTGAAAAATTAAGGACAATCCTGCTTGCGGAAGTGGCGGAAAAAGATATCTCGCTCTATGGTTATCATGAGGATGGAAGAATAACTGGAACGGCCCTTCGCGTAAAAGATACGTATCAGTATTTTGACTGGATCTATATGAACGAAAGCAAAAAACTTCCCGATATTTCGGTTACGGACGCTGACGGAGACGGAGAAGAAGAGATTGTTGTCCTTTTATATAATGGAAGCGTATTAAAAAAGGAGATCTCAAATGAAGATATAGCATCGCCGGAGGATACGACGGCGAAAGATGCTACGGAGGAGCCGGAAAAAACGGAAGCGGATTCATCAGAGAAAGAGATAATGGCTTCGGATTCCGCAAAACAGACGTCAGCAGAGGGCAGTGCAAATGTCGCCGGTTCCGTAAATTCAAAAACGGCGGAAAATGCGGCGGATACTTCCGATACGGTAAAACCTGATACATCAGCCGATGAAAAAACCGCAAAGCAGGATGAGAATACGAAGGATACTGCCAAAACAACTGTGGCGGAAGAAACCGCAGAAAGTATAACGCAAGATACTATTTCAGGCGATAATCTGACGAAAGAAGAGACAACCAATACCGTTTCCGGAAATGATATACAGGTACCCTCTACAGGAGAAGAAAAACCAAAACCGGAACAACAGGCAGGGGAACTCTGGGTAATATCCACTAAAGAAGAAACCTGGACTGCCGCTCTGCTCTCCGCAAATGATTACGAAAGCCAGATCCTGCACCAACTGAAAGCAGAATACAATGAAGAAACCGGTTCTCTTCGGCTTTACCTGCTGGAAGAGCCCCTGGGTAATTCTATAAAGCTGCCTTCGGAACAGAAATCGGCTTACGAAAAAGTGAACCTCGCTCCGGAACGAAAGTTCACGATAAAAGATGGTATCCGCCTGAACTTTAAGCTGGAAGCAATCTTTCAGAACGAAAATAAACAAAAGACGGTCATCACCCTTCCCGTAAACCTTCAAGCTGAGATTCATTTGGAGGCCGGTTCTCTGAGTATAGAAAATATATGCGTAATATAAAATAGTTACATATTGATTTTATCCGCAAATAAAAACGGTATCCCGGCAAAATGTACGGAGATACCGTTTTTTCACAGGCGAAAACGTGCCTGAACAGGATAGATGCTGCGTTTTACAAAGTTTCTCCCTGAATCAGCTTCATAATACTGCTGATAGAACTCATCTGCATCGAGCTGTTCATCGCATCAATATAAATCTGCCGTGTACAATAAAGTTCCTGTACCTTCTCCACCAACAGTTCAGGCGTCAGTTCATCTTCCTGGATTACCATACTGTATCCCTGGGATTCGAAAGAGGCGGCATTTAAGAGCTGATCACCCCGGCTGGAACCGGCAGGCAGGGGAACCAGCAGATTCGGTTTTTTCAGTGCCAGAAGCTCACAGATTGCGTTTGCGCCGGCGCGGGATATGATGACATCCGCCATTGCAAACATATCCTTTAATTCGGCTTTCAGATATTCAAACTGCTTATAGCCGCTGACATGAAGCAGCAGATTATCCACCTTGTCTTTACCACAGATATGAACCACCTGAAAATCTTCCAGCAACTTATCTAAAGCTTCCCGCACAATTTTATTGACGCTGGCAGCGCCAAGGGAACCTCCGATAACCATCACAACAGGTTTGGAAACCGTAAATTTGCAGAGGTCCAATGCGGCGATGCGGTTGCCGCCGGATAATTCCTCGCGGATCGGAGAACCGGTCAGCACCGCTTTTTCCTCTGGCAGCATCTTTAATGTTTCCGGAAAGTTGCAGCAGACCTTTCTGGCGACAGGAATGCAGAGTTTATTGGCAAGTCCCGGCGTCATATCAGATTCGTGGATGATACAGGGTATGTGCAGAGAGGCTGCCGCCCTGACAACGGGAACGCTGACAAAACCACCCTTGGAGAACAGTACATCCGGTTTTTCTTTCTGCAGGATTTTTTTTGCCTCCGCATATCCTTTTATCACGCGGAAAGGATCGGTGAGATTTTTGAAATCCAGGTATCTTCTGAATTTTCCGGTTGCGATGCCATGATACGGAATTTCAGGAAAATCGGAGATCAGTCTTTTTTCGATTCCGTCGTAGGAGCCGATATAAACAATTTCATAGCCCGCTTCCCTCAGATGCGGGATCAGCGCAATATTTGGCGTAACATGGCCGGCGGTTCCGCCACCTGTTAAAACAATTTTCTTTGACATGAAAAGGACCTCCGCATTTACTGACTGACAAGTGCTGCTTCTAATGCTTTTGCCAACTGATCCGGGCAGGAAGTGGGCCTGTAGCCGCATTTTAATCCTTTGAGTCTCCTGATGGCTTCTTCCGCAGGCATTCCTTGGATGAGGGCCGCTACCCCCTGTGTATTTCCGCTGCAGCCGCCGGTAAAGCGGACATCTTTTACAATACCGTTTTCCAGCTCAAAATCGATCCCTCTGGAACAAACTCCTGATGGTGTGTAATGCATATTCCTCTCTCCCTTCTGTACTTTAGGCCATCCGCCTTTTGTTCTCCCGAAAAGGAACCCTTCGGCGGATCTGATCGATTTTTCATCGACAAACTCCTTTATTAAAAATGAATTATAACAGAAAAAAAAGTTACTTTCCAGAGAAAGAAGGAAAAAGCTGTCACATTTCGTAAAATTCTGACGAGATTCTCTTGTTGAGGGAAATGCTTTTTTGGGATTATACTGAAAATTACCAAAACAAGAGAAGGGAGTCCGTAAAATGGAAAGTTTTTTTACAGAACATAAAATACTTGTCGGTGCAATATTAGTATTGTTTATTTTCAGCCTGTTATGCCAGGTCATAATAGGTTTTCTTTACCAAAATATGATAAAAGAGACATATAATATGTCATCCACAGAAAATAAAATGCTGAAAGCCTGTAAATTAAAATTTACAAACCGTTATGAGCTGCATGAAAAAGTGGCGAATATCCCTGTTTTCGTGGACAAGTTCATACATGGAATCAGACTGGGGGCGCTTCCTGTAGAAAGTCTGCATCATCTTGGCGGCCAGCTTCTTCTGCTCAGTGTTTTTCTGGCGGGGGCGGGCGCCTGCAGGGCAATCATAAGGGAAAAGACAGTAGGAGAAATTCTTGCATTTTACATACTCTCCTTTGTGATGCTCTATGCTTACTTTGCGATTTCTGCGGCGGTGGATATCAAAGGGAAGAAGGAGGTTTTGAAAACGAACCTGATTGATTATCTGGAAAACAATATCAGTGTGCGCATTCCCCAGTCAAAAAAGGAGCAGGAGAGACTGGATGAACTGGAAGCGAAAGCAGAGGCGGGTAAAAGAGATGTGCGGAAAGGAAATGATGGACCGGAGGAAGAAGTGAAAGAAGCCGCACAAAAGTCTGCGGAGATAGCGGATTTTGCCGCCCATAAAAAGAAGGAAATGGAAAAGAAGCTTGCGCCGGAAGAGGTGGAAGAACTGGAAGGACTTTTGATGGAATTATGGAAATTCTATTGAAAGAAAACAGGTTCTTTGTTAAACTATTACCAGGAAAACCGGCGTCTGTCTGACTTTTTAAAATGAAACCGGTAAAAAACGAGCAAAGGAGTAAAAAAATGAGTAAAGTAACGTTTGACTATTCTAAGGCGGCACCCTTTATTGCGGAGCATGAAGTAGAAAATATAAAAAAGCCCGTACTGGATGCAAAAGAAGTTCTGGCCAGCAGAACCGGAGCGGGAAATGATTTTCTGGGCTGGATCGACCTTCCTGTAAACTATGATAAAGAAGAGTTTTCCAGGATTAAAAAGGCGGCAGAGAAGATCCAAAGTGATTCGGAAGTACTTCTGGTGATCGGTATCGGCGGTTCCTACCTCGGGGCGAGGGCGGCTATCGAGTTTTTGCGTCACAGCTTCTATAATATTGTAGATAAGTCTGTCAGAAAGACGCCGGAAATTTATTTCTGCGGTAATTCCATCAGCTCCACTTACCTGAAAGATTTAATGGATGTGATTGGGGACCGGGATTTCTCCATCAATATCATCTCCAAGTCCGGTACAACCACAGAGCCTGCTATCGCGTTCCGTATCTTTAAGGAGATGTGCGAAAAGAAATATGGCAAGGAGGAAGCGGCAAAGAGGATCTATGCTACTACCGATAAGGCAAGGGGAGCCCTGAAAAAACTGTCAACGGAAGAGGGCTATGAGACCTTCGTGGTGCCTGATGATGTGGGGGGACGTTTCTCCGTGCTGACGGCAGTGGGATTGCTCCCGATCGCGGTTTCCGGTGCGGATATTGATAAACTGATGGAAGGTGCGGCAAGCGGCAGAGAAGCGGCGCTGCATAATGCTTTTGAAGAAAACGATGCCCTGCAGTATGCGGCAATCCGCAATATCCTGTTGAGAAAAGGCAAAGAAGTTGAGATCCTCGCAAATTATGAGCCGGCAGTCCACTATATTTCCGAGTGGTGGAAACAGCTTTACGGCGAGTCCGAAGGGAAGGATCAGAGGGGTATTTTCCCTGCCAGCGTGGATCTGACGACAGACCTGCATTCCATGGGACAGTTCATCCAGGACGGTGCCAGGATTATGTTTGAGACGGTTATCGATGTGGAGAAGAGCAGGGAGACTCTGATCATCGGTGAGGAATCGGTGGACCTTGACGGGCTGAACTATCTGGCAGGACAGACCGTGGATTTCGTGAATAAATCTGCGATGAACGGCACGATTCTTGCCCACACGGACGGGCAGGTACCGAACCTTATGGTAAAGATTCCGGAAGTAAATGAGTTTTATCTGGGGCAGCTTTTCTATTTCTTTGAGTTTGCCTGCGGCGTATCGGGCTATATGTTGGGAGTCAATCCGTTTAATCAGCCCGGCGTGGAGAGCTATAAGAAAAATATGTTTGCGCTGCTTGGGAAACCGGGATTTGAGGAGCAGAGAGAAGCGCTGCTGAAAAGGCTGTAGAATACGGGCGGTCCTTTAGAAAGATTTGTATATGTAATATAAAAGGGGACGATTCCGAGCCTGTTTCCCCGTATATGAAAAAGAGATGATCCCGCGAAAACTCAGGCTTTGTCCCCGAATTTTTGTAGAATCATCTCTTTTAATATAATAAGTATATAGATACTTGCAAAATTTGGAAAATTCTGTTAGACTATTTTTAAAAGCATATATTCTTTGAATTTCTTATGGCTGTGCCATGATCTAAGGAAATCATTCCTGTCTGACTTCAAATGAGACCTGTGCTTTTTATTTCAACTATTAAAAATTGCATGGGATTTTGAAGGAAACGGATAAATGGTTTTTGGCATGTTTTTCCTTCCGAAATCCCGGAAGGAGGAAACGTGAGTAAGAAAAAGAACACAAAAGACAAGGGAGTAAACGCGAATACCCATTATAAGGATACGGTATTTCGGATGCTTTTCAAAGACAAGAAAAGGCTTCTGGGATTATATAATGCCGTAAGCGGAAAACATTATACGAATCCTGAGGAGCTGGAGATCGTCACATTGGAAAGCTCTACTTATATGGGGATGAAAAATGATCTGGCGTTTGTTGTTGATTTCGGATTGTATTTATTTGAGCATCAGTCCACAATCAACTATAATATGCCGCTGCGGTTTCTGCTCTATATTTCATCGGAGTACAGTAAGCTGGTGGGGCGGAGGAAATTATATGAGGAGAAACTGACAAAGATAGCAACGCCGCATTTTATGGTATTTTATAACGGAACGAAAACGTGTGCCGAGTGCCGGGAATTAAAGCTGTCAGATGCATTTCTCGTCAGGGAAGAGACTCCGGAACTTGAGTTGCGGGTACAGGTATTGAATATTAACAAAGGATTCAATGAAGACTTGAAGGAGCAGTGTAAAACGCTTGGGGAATATATGCAGTATGTAGATAAGGTCAGAAATTATGCAAAGGAAATGTCCATAAATCATGCGGTGGACAGAGCTGTGGATGAGTGCATAGAGCAGGATGTGCTCAGGGAATTTCTGCAGAAGGAAAAAGCGGAGGTAAAGCATATGAGTTTGCTGGAGTATGATGCGGAGCTTGCATTGGAGATAGCTAAGGAGTCGGCGGCGGAGAGAGGATTTGAGGAAGGGACGGCGAAAGGCCTTGCAAAGGGACTTGCCGAAGGAACAGCGAAAGGCCTTGCAAAGGGACTTGCCGAAGGAACAGCGAAAGGTTTAGCAAAAGGCTTGGCAGAAGGTCTGATGAAAGGAAAATCCGATATGCTGGTAAAAAATATTAATTCGGCTATGCGGAATTTTCATATTGACTTGTCGGAGGCATGCCGGGGACTGGGGGTTACGGTTGAGGAATACGACAAAGCGAAAGAACTTCTGGAGAATGAGAAAGAATAAATATATATGAAAAGATATGATAGTTCCCGGAAAAAAATGCCGGGTATTCTGACTGCCGTGTTATGTATGATATTCTTTTTTTCTTCGGCGTTTATTTTGTATATGGGTATGGACTATCATAAAATAGATGAGTTATATGAAAAATCCGCGGCAGAGTTTACAACAGTGCAGGAATCCGGCGCGGATTTTAAAGCAGGGGTAAAAGAGATAAGAGAGCCGGTACCGGTTACGATAGATTTTGCGGCGCTGCGGAATATAAATGAGGAGATTGCAGGTTGGATTTATTGTGAAGGAACAAAGCTTAATTATCCTGTGCTGCAGGGGACGGATAACGATTTTTATCTGAGCCATACTTATGACAGAGCGGCTAATCGCGCCGGTTCCATTTTTGTGGAGGCGCTGAATGCACCGGGTTTTGCAGACTCCAATACCATCATTTACGGACATCATATGAAAAATGGTTCTATGTTTGCCGTACTCAGGAACTGGGCAGATCAGGCATATTATGAAGAACACCCGGTAATGTGGCTTCTGACACCGGAGCAAAATTATCAAATAATACTGTTCAGCGGTTATATGACAGAAGCGTCATCTGCTGCCTATACAGTTTATCAAAGTCCCTGTTCGGAGTTTGATGAGTATATACGGGCGGCATGTGCGAATTCGGATTTCAGGGCGGATGTGGAAACAGATCCGAACGGCAGATTTGTCGTGTTATCTACCTGTGAGTATGATTTTGAAGATGCCAGATATGTGCTGCACGGTATGCTGGTACCATATGGAAAAAACTGAAATAAAAAATAAAAAAGATTATGTGGAAACAAAAGGAGGCGTTATCATGGATCAGATGACCACGATACCAGCCAAGCGACAGCAGAATATCATGGATTATCTGGCGGCAAAACGCAGTATTACAATCAAAGAGGCGGCCGTATTATGTGGGGTATCGGAGGCGACAGCCAGACGGGATCTGGACGACATGGCTGCAACAGGACTTTTGGAGAGAACGCACGGCGGAGCGGTACTGGAGCGGGAGAGAGGCACAAGCCTTGAAAAAGTACATGGTGAGAAAATGAAGGTGATGATTCCGGAGAAGACTAAAATTGCGACGGAAGCGGCAAAGATGGTCAGGGATGGTTACAGTATTTTTCTGGATTCAGGAACAACTACTCTGTTGCTTGCAAAACAACTTCAGGCATTTCAGAATCTTACGGTTGTTACACATAATCTGGATATTGCATATAGAATAAAGCTGGATGCAACTTCTAATTTAGTGGTAACGGGGGGAACCAGAAGAGATGGTTACAGTGTATTAGTGGGACCTATTGCGGAGGAAACAACCCGAAAATTAAGTGTGGATATCGCTTTCCTTGGAGCGGATGCCATTAATCCAAAAGACGGGGTTTTCAACAGTAATTTTGTGGAGATCGGTATCAAAAGAAGTATTATAGCCTGTGGAGAAAGCAGGGTTCTTTTGAGTGACCATACAAAATTTAACCGTAAAGCGCTCACGAAAGTATGCGATATAGAAGAGTTCGATACGATCATTACGGACACGGGCGTCAGCGATGACGTAAAGGAGATATTGGAAAAGAAGGTCTCCCGTTTGATCCTGGTATGAATTTAACCATAAAATATAAAAAGCAAAGAAGCTGTGCTGATGATAGGCGCAGCTTTTTTGTGTATCCGGAGATAAACTGCAAAACATATGCAATTAAACAATTTGAAATAATAAGCAATAATTTGAAATATAGTTTTAGTTTAGATGATAATTATTGCAAAATATATCAAATAACTATTGCAAAATATTGCAAATGGTGATAATATTATTTCATGAAAGAAAAAGAAAAGGCTGAGTGGAAGAAAGGAGAGACATGAGCTGGTTAAAAGAAGTTGTGGGCAGAGAAAAGGCAATTATTTCCATGCTGCATTTACAGGCAATGCCAGGAGATCCGGGGTATAATAAGGAAAAAGGAATGAAATGGATAGTTGAAAAAGCGAAGGAGGATCTGGAGGCGCTTCAGGAGGGTGGGGTAGATGCCATTATGTTTAGTAATGAATACAGCCTGCCTTACCTGACGGAAGTCAGAAGGGAAACCGTAGCTTCCATGGCAAGGATTATCGGAGAATTAAAACCATACATTTCCGTACCTTATGGTGTAAATGTATTGTGGGATCCGAAAGCGTCTCTGGATTTGGCGGTCGCCGTAGACGCAAAATTTATCCGTGAAATCTTTACGGGAGTGTATGCCAGTGATTTTGGACTTTGGAATACAAACTGCGGAGATGTGGTGCGGCATCAACATGAGATAGGAGCCGAAAATGTCAGGCTTTTGTTTAATATTGTGCCGGAAGCGGCAAGATACCTGGCGGATCGTGATTTGAAGCAGATCGCAAAATCGACCGTCTTTAACTGCAGGCCTGATGCTTTGTGTGTTTCGGGACTGACGGCAGGTTCTCCCACCGATATGACGATGTTGAGAGAAGTAAAAGAGGAAGTGCCGGACACAGTAGTGCTTGCCAATACAGGATGCAGAAAAGAAACGATAGAAGGCCTTCTTGGCATCGCGGATGGAGCGGTAGTGGCAACAACCTTTAAATATGAAGGAAAGTTTGAAAACCAGGTAGATATGAATCGTGTAAAAGAGTTTATGGCAGTTGTAAGAAATTTCAGAGGAGAAGCTTAAGATGATATCAGAAGAAAAAATTTATGAAAGCGCACTACATACATTTGCAAACGAAGCGGATGCAGTGGCAAAGCTTGCCTGTACCGTTGACCGGGAGAACTATATTAAAGCCGTGAGGATGATTGCAGAATGCAGTGGCAGGATTATCACTACCGGCTGTGGGACATCAGGTGCCTGTGCCAAAAAGGTTTCCCAGGTATTTAACTGCGTAGACCGCGCGTCCCAGTTTTTAAATCCGGCGGATGCGCCTCATGGAGATTACGGCATGATTCGCCCGGGTGATATTGTAATTATTATATCCAAGGGCGGAAAAACGACGGAAATGATCAGTCTGATTCCGGTGGCAAAAGCAAGAGGCGCTAAAATTATTACGGTGACGGAAAATCCTGATTCTCCGATTGCCCGGGAGAGTGATCTGAACCTGATCCTGAATACCGGTCAGGAAGCTTGTCCCTATCAGTGTTTATCCACAACATCCGTAACAGCGGTATTTGCACTGTTTGACGCTGTTTCCATAGGTTGTATGCTCTATAACGGAATCGATAAAGAGTATTTTAAACAGGTGCATCCAGCAGGCGGTGTGGGAGCCATGTTAGCGGAAGAGAGCTGATTGAAAACAGAGAGGAAAAAGAATGAAGCTGATCGTAACGGAAAGCTATGAAGAAAGCAGCCGCGTGCTGGCAGATATGTTTGAGGAGGTGATCACGAAAAAGCCGAATGCGGTCTTAGGGCTTGCAACGGGTAGTTCCCCGGTAGGGCTGTATCGATACCTAGTGCAGGACTATAAGGCCGGAAAATTAGATTTTTCCAAGATTCACACAATAAACCTGGACGAATATGAGGGGCTTTCAAGAAGCCATGAACAGAGTTTCGGATATTTTATGGATAAACATCTGTTCTCCGAAGTGAACCTGAAAGAAGAAAATATTATGTTGGTGGACGGCGCCGGAGATATGGAAGAACAGATAAAACGTTATGATGATTTTCTGGAGGAAAACCCCATAGATATCCTTGTGCTTGGTATAGGGAATAACGGACATATCGGGTTTAATGAGCCGGATGAAGTGTTTTGGGCGGGAACACATCTCGTGAAGCTGGAGGAAGAGACGATAAAAGCGAATGCCCGGTTTTTTGAAAAAGAGTCCGATGTGCCGGGAAGGGCCGTTACAATGGGAATGTCCGGTATTGTAAATGCTGAAAAAGTAGTATTAATTGCCAGCGGGAAAGCAAAGGCGGATGCTGTTTGCAGGCTGCTTGAGGATGATAAAATAGATCCCATGTTGCCCTGCAGTATTCTGAAAGTATGCAGGGATGCGGTTGTTATTGTTGACAGAGAATTGTATGAGCAGACTGGTAGGGATGAAAATGAGTAAATATGTATTGGGCTTTGATTTTGGAACTCTCTCGTGCAGGGGTGTTCTGATAGATCTCGCAGACGGAAGTTTGAAAGCGACGGCGGAACACTCATACAAAGACGGTGTGATTGCAGGAACAATGAAGCATAAACGGATATCTCTTGAAAAGGAATGGTTTTTGCAGAACCCGGATGACTGGGTGGAAAGTATGAGTATTGTCTCAAAAACCATGATCCGGGAAGCCGGGATATCTCCGGAGGATGTGATTGGGGTGGGGACGGATTTTACAAGCTGTACATTGCTTCCTGTAAAAAAGGATGGTACACCGCTCTGTAAACTGGAAAAATTCCGCGATATTCCCAATGCATGGCCCAAATTATGGAAGCATCATGGTGCCCAGCACTATGCGGAACAGATAGAGGAATATGCCAAAGAAAATACGACTTGGCTGAAAGAATATTTCGGAAACTCCGTTTCGTCGGAATGGGTATATCCTAAAATTTTGCAGGTAGTGAAAGAGGCTCCGGAAGTTTACCGAGAGGCGGACTATTTTATGGAAGCGGTAGATTATATTGTTATGCTGCTGACCGGAGAAAATACAAGAAATAAAGGGATACTGGGCGTAAATGCCTTCTGGGTGGAAGGAAAAGGCTACCCGGACAGAGCTTTTGCGAGGGCGCTGGATACGATGATGGAAGACGTAGCTGAGACAAAACTTTCCGGCAGGATTGTAACCGTAGGTGATAGTGCGGGACATGTAACGCTAAAGATGAGCAGGCTGCTTGGAATTACAACAAAAGCAGTTGTCGCGGCGGGACACAGCGACGGCGCAGTGGCAGGCTGCGGAGCAGGGGTTATCAAAAGCGGCAGCATGATGCTTGTTATGGGAACATCCACCTGTCATCAGATGATGTACCGGAAATTTCATTCTTTTGACGGTGTGTGCTCCGTTGCGGCGGATGGGATGGTGCCAGGGTTATACGGATATGAATCCGGGCAGCCGGCAACAGGAGATATTTTTTCCTGGTTTGCTGAAAACTGCGTTCCGAAAACATATGAGGAAAGGGCAAAAGAAGAAGGAAAGAGTATATTGGAATTTCTCGGTGGGATGGCGGAAAAGTTGTATCCCGGAGAGAGCGGGCTGGTGGCCCTGGATTGGTTTAACGGAAACAGAAGCATTTTATCCAATTATAACCTGTCTGGTATGGTCGTGGGACTGACATTGGAGAGCAGACCGGAAGAAATATACAGAGCTCTGGTAGAAGCCAATATATTCGGTTCGAGAAGGATTCTCGAAAATTACGAATCTCATGGTGTGATAATCAGTGATATTTACGCGGTGGGAGGAATTGCGGGAAAAAGTCCATGGATTATGCAGATGTGCGCGGATGTTTTTCAAAGTGATATAATTGTTCCATTGTTTGAGAATGTACCTGCCCGGGGAGCCGCTGTCTGCGCGGCGGTGGCAGCAGGATCGGAATATTCGGAACAGGGATGTAAAAATTTTGAGGAAGCTTCGGAAAGACTGATTCCGAAAGAACGGATTATATATCATCCAAATATGGAAAAAGCGGAGGCATATGATAAAGTTTATGCCTGCTACAGGAAACTGCATGACGCGTTTGGAAGGGATGACTCTTTTATGAAACATTTGAAAGAGCTCAGAAAGGGAAAAAAGCGCCATGAGTAAATTATACAACAAGAAGGAGGTCACTATGAAAAAGAAGTTACTTTCAGTATTATTATGTATTGCGGTAACAGCGGCTATGGTCGGGTGCGGAAATACCTCACAGGAAGCTGAGGCAGAAACTGCGTCTGAGGCATCGGCGGCGGAAGATGGAGAGATACCGCCGGCTGAGGAAGAGAGTACGGGCGGGGAAGAGGAGTCTTACACAATTGCAACGGTGGTAAAAGATATGTCAGATCCCTGGTGCCTCAGACATCAGGTGGGGGTGGATGAGTATGCACAGGAAACAGGGCATAACGCTTATGTAAAAGGCCCTTCCAAGACGGATTCCGCAGAACAGATACAGGTGCTGGAAAACCTGGTGGAACAGGATATTGATGCGCTCTGCGTGGTTCCCATTGATCCGGAAGCATGTAAACCCGTTCTTTCCAGGGCAAGAGAAAAGGGAATCATAGTTATTACCCATGAAGCAGAAGGATTCGATGCCTGTGATTATGATCTGGAAGCCTTTAACAATCAGGAGTATGGTGAGGCTATGATGGACGAGCTGGCAAAATCCATGGGGGAAGAAGGCAGTTATGTAACCATGGTGGCATTTCTTTCCTCCACCTCTCATAATCAGTGGATGGATGCCGCGGTGGCGCATCAGAAAGAGGCATATCCAAACATGCAGTTAATACCGGAAGAACGTATTGAATGTGAGGATAATATGGATATGGCTTACAATAAGGTAAAAGAGATCATTAAGAAATATCCTGATATCAAGGGATTTATAGGGGCGTCCAGTTATGATCCTCCGGGAGCTGCCAAGGCAATTGATGAGCTCGGTATGACCGGCAGTATGTTTGCGGTAGGCACAGGTGTTCCTTCCGTATCCGGTCCCTATCTGGAATCCGGTTCTAATCCGTGTGTTCTGTGTTGGGATCCGGCTCTTTCCGGTAAAGCAATGTGTGAACTGGCAGTGATGATTTTAAACGGTGAGGCGGATCAGATTCAGACAGGGCTTGATCTTGGGATTGATGGCTATAACAATGTGAATGTAAACGGGACAGATATCAGTGGCAGCGCGGTTCTTATCATTAATAAAGAGAATATGGCGGATTACCAGTTCTGATAACGGTAGTCTATGACAAAATGCCTGCATACCTTTTCCGACAATGAAAAGATGTGCAGGCAATATTCATAAATAAAGGCGGAAATGGGATGAGTGAGGTATTGCTGGAAATAAAAGAAGTGTCCAAACATTTTGGCGGTGTCAAGGCGCTCGATAAAGTGGGACTGACAATCAATAAGGGGGAAATTCATTGTCTGGTCGGAGAAAACGGCTGCGGCAAGTCAACACTGATCAAAATAATATCAGGTTTTTATAAACCGGACGGCGGAGAGATATGTTTCGAGGGAAAAATATATTCTTCGCTGGAAATCAATCAGTCAATTCAGATGGGTATACAGGTGATTTACCAGGATATGTCTATCTTTCCCAATTTAACGGTGGCGGAAAATATTGCCATGAATTTTGAACTTTATAATAAAAAGAAACTGGTAGACTGGAAGAGTGTAAAGAAAATAGCAAAGAAATCGCTGGATCATATCGGAATTGATATTCCGCTGCATGCGACGGTTGGAAAACTGTCCGTAGCGGATAAACAGTTGATAGCCATTGCGCGTTCCATTCTATATCATTCAAAACTGATTATTATGGATGAGCCAACCTCGGCTTTGACAAGAAGGGAAGTAGATAAATTATTTAAGGTAATCCGACAGCTTCAGAGTGAAGGGATTTCCATTTTGTTTGTCAGCCATAAGCTGGATGAAGTATTTGAGATTGCGGATCAGTTTACGGTGTTCAGAAATGGGAAACTGATAACTTCCAAGCCGGCAAAAGGGGTTACGGATGAACAGTTTGTTTATTATATGACAGGGAGAAAAATAAAGGAAGAATACTTTACCGCAGAAAATGCAGATATGGAAAAATCTCTTTTCCGCGTGGAAGGCCTTTGTCTGAAAAACGGTTTTGAACAGATCAGCTTTGACATTCATCCCGGTGAGATATTGGGAATAACCGGACTGCTGGGATCGGGGAGAACGGAACTGGCGAAAACACTTTTCGGCATGTATATGGCGGATGCCGGAAAAATATATATCGAAGGCAAAGAGATTTCTCTGAGATCACCGATGGACGCCCTGCGGCAGAAAATAGCCTATGTACCGGAAGATCGGCTGACAGAAGGTCTTTTTCTGACGCAGTCCATAGAAAATAATATGATTGTTTCCAACATTGACCGGCTGAGAAAGAAAAGCAGAGTAGTGGATTTTAAAAAAGGTAGCGCAGACAGCAGAAAATGGGTGGAAGATTTAGGAATTAAACTTCACGAATTAAAGGACGGTATTCAGACTTTATCCGGCGGAAACCAACAGAAGGTTGTACTTGGTAAATGGCTGGAGACAGAACCTAAGGTACTTATCTTAAATGGGCCGACAGTCGGTGTGGATATCGGGGCAAAATATGATATTCATCATTATCTGAGGGATCTTGCAGGACAAAAAAAGATGGCGATCCTGTTGATATCCGATGATATCAGCGAAGTTTTGATGAACTGCAACCGCATTTTGATCATTAAGAGCGGACGCATAACCGGAGAATATAAAAATACGGATCTGGACAGTTCCCGTTTGCAGGCACTGATTACGGAAGAAAAGGAGGCGGAAGCGGTATGAAAATAAAAGAACTGTTAAAACACAATGAATGTTATGTTGCTGCCATTATCATCGTATTGTCTTTCGCAATTCATATAACAAGCGGACAGTTTTTTACGGCAAATAACCTGGTTGACCTGGTAAGGAGCCTGATTGTTCCGGGGATGATGGCTTCCGGGCTGTTTATGGTTATTGCCTCCGGAAATATAGATGTGTCCTTTCCCTATACGGCAATGCTCTGTATGTTTGGGGTGACGAAACTGTTTCAGATGATGCATTATGAGGGACCGGTAATATTTGGTTTTTTGCTTGCAGGGCTGATGGGTATGCTGCTTGGACTGATCAATGGTATTCTTGCCGCATGGTTAAAACTGCCGACATTGATCATCACATTGGGGACATGCACAATTTATCTGGGATTTACACAGGGGGTATTAAAGAGCAGTGTGATTTCGGTACTGCCGGAGCCCCTTGCGGATATGGCGGCAACGAATCTGTTTTCTGTCAGAAGCGCGTCTACTAATCTTGGAAGTTCCATGCCGGTCAGTATCTTCCTGCTTATTGCAACATTGCTTCTGGTTGGATTTATTATGAAATTTACCATGTTAGGGAGAGGCATTTACGCGGTGGGAGGCGATCCGGTTGCTGCTAAGAGAGTCGGCTTTCATGTTTCAGGCATTAAGATCTTTGTATTCACGTTCTGCGGTTTTATCGGCGGGATCACGGGACTGACACAGGTGTCATTATCCGGCATGTGCCAGATTAACTTTTTTGATGGGTATGAAATGACGATTATTGCCGCGGTGGTATTGGGAGGCGCCAGCATTGCGGGAGGAAGCGGAAGTGTAACCGGAACTTTTCTGGGGGTTCTTTTGATGAAACTGATTTCAAATAATCTGATCCTTCTGGGAATACCCACAAACTGGAGCAAACTTATGACAGGAGTATTGATTATAGTCGGTGTAAGTACTTCCGCTTATAAAATGACGGCGGCAGAAAGAAAAGTGACTTCCAATATATTAATTTGCGGGGACGGGAAGGAGGCAGCGGATGAATAGAATAACGAACTATATTCAGAAAGAATCTAACAATGTCAAATTACTGCTTATGCTGTTTCTGTCTCTGCTGGTTTTGACAATAGCGACAAAAGGACAGTTTTTCTCGTTGAACCAGATGCAGCTTGTGGCATATCTGTTTCCTGAGATGGGAGTGCTGGCGCTTGGCATGATGCTCGCCATGATCAGCGGCGGGATCGATCTGAGCGTGGTGGCAGTAGCCGATCTGACAGGCATATTAAGCTGTATGCTGCTGAAAATGATAATGCCGGCAGATGCATCCCTGGCAACACAGATATTCGTATTGCTGGTAATTTTATTGTGCAGTCTAGCGATGGGAGCTATTTGTGGTATTTTTACCGGATCTCTGATTGCGAGAATCGGCATACCGGCTATGGTAGCCACGCTGGGCGCATCGGATATTATCCTGGGACTGGCGGTGGGTATCACAAACGGATCTTCCGTAAAAGAGCTGCCGCCCATTTTAAACGAGGTTGTAAATTACAGAGTTTTCGGAGTGATTCCAAGCACAACACTTATATTTGCGGCCTGTGCCGGGGTGATTGCATTTCTGCTAAACAAGACCGCGCTGGGATTTAAAATATATATGATTGGCTCCAATAAAGACGCATTTAAATATTCGGGGATGGATAATAAAAAAATTCTGACAATGACATATATGGTAAGCGGTATGCTGGCGGCGGTTTCGGGACTTTTGATGTGCGGACATTTTAATTCTGCCAGGTCGGATTTTGGAAAATCGTACTTGACGCCTTCTATTCTGATCTGCGTGTTGGCGGGTGTCAATCCAAACGGCGGGAAGGGGAAAATGTGCGGTATGGTAATTGCTGTTATTATATTGCAGATGCTCTCTTCCGGATTTGCCCTGTTCCGGAATATTTCGGATTACTATAAAAATCTGATATGGGGACTTGTACTTATACTTGTTATGATTGTGAATGTAGTGTCGGAAAAAAAGAAAACAGCAAAATAGAAAACAAAAAGAGACTTTTACGGTGCTCCGGTCGGATAACGATCGGAGCATTTTGTGTTTCGGCCTGTGCTCAAGGTTGCATTCGGAGAAAACGCCTGATAAAATAAGAGAAAATACGAAACTGTTTTTGCGGATAACCGATGAGGCGGATAAACAACAGGGAATATACTATGACAACGGAAAAGATAAAATACCCTTTAAAAAATAAACTGATTATACTGGTACTTGTAGCAATGGTACCTATTCTTTATATCACGATCTATCTGATTATATCGCTGTTAAACTACAGCCGCGCCTATGACCAGATCGTAAGCAGTATGACGCTTGCGAATAATTATAATATGAATTTTAAGGAGGAGATGGATGAGAGCCTATATAAACTGGTGGTCAGCAATGTCACCTTTGATACCATTGAGGAGGATGGGACATTAAAAGATCCTTATAAACTGATAGGGGAACTCAGGGAGGAAAGCAATAATCTGCTGTCGATGACGACGGACAGGGAAAGCCGGGTATGGCTGCAGAGCCTTTTGCGGAATATCGACACATTGGAGGACAGAGTGGATGATATCAAGTTAAACCAGGAGGCGGAAGGGCAGTATGAAAAAAATATAGATATGCTGTATAATGATATCTATATCCTGACGGAACTGGTTCAGGATGATATTCAGTATTATATTTATTATCAGACAAAAAGTATAGAACAGTTGAAGGTCAGGCTGAATAAGGAAGTGGAACATGTTATCCTGATCAGCATTCTGCTGGGGGGCTGCATCGTGGCTGTGGTGATCCTGATTACCAGTGCCATTTTGAACAGCATCACAAAGCCCATACAGGAACTGTGCCGGATTACCAGCCGCATAGCGGAGGGGAATTTTTCGGACCGGGCGAGGATGCAGACGGAGGATGAACTGGAAGTGCTTTCGGACAGTGTAAATGATATGTCGGAAAATCTTGAGGTTATGGTGAACCAGATTAAAGAGGATGAGCGAAAGATGCGTCATGCGGAACTGCGCCTTTTGCAGGAGCAGATTAATCCTCATTTTCTGTACAATACACTTGATACGATCGTCTGGCTGATCGAGGGAGATGATCCGGAGAAGGCGGTGGATATGGTTGTGGCTCTCTCTGAGTTTTTCCGTCTGGTACTGAGTAAAGGAAAAGAATATATTTCGATCCGGGAGGAGAAGGAACATATCCGTGGCTATCTGGAAATACAGCAGGTGCGCTACCGGGATATTCTGGATTATGAAATCAGGATCGATCCGGAACTGTATCCGTATAAAATTCTGAAACTGACGCTGCAGCCCCTGGTAGAAAATTCCCTGTATCATGGTATCAAATATAAGAGGGCAAAGGGCAAGATTTGGGTGACGGGAAAAATGCTGCGAAATGAAGTACCGGAAGAAGAGCGGATTTTACTGTGCGTCCGGGATAACGGAGTAGGTATGGACGAGGAAGAAGTAAAACGTCTGCAGGCGGAGATCAGTAAACCATGCAAAGAGACGGAAAAAGGCTTCGGACTTGCCAATGTAAACGAAAGGATTCGCATGAACTTCGGGATGGAATACGGAATGACGATAGAATCCGAAAAGGGAAGCGGGACAAAGATCAGTATCGTGATTCCTGCGGTAAAGCTGTATGAGAAATCGCAGGGTGAACTTACGTCGGATGGTGCGGAAAAAGAACAAAAAGAGGAACATTTATGAAAAAAATTCTGGAAAAATGCAAGCAGATGGTATTCGGACATGTGGGCGTCTGTATTTTGCTGCTTTGTGTTCTACCCCTTCTCCTGGTCAGCCATGGACTTTTTCAGGAAGTGGAGATTGAGCAGGAATCTTTTGATCCGGAGATGGAAGACCTGATCGTGGTAGGATTTTCCCAGCTCGGCAGCGAATCGGGCTGGCGAAGCGCCCATACACTGTCCGTACAGGATGCGCTGACAAAAGATACCGGTTATTTTCTGATCTTTAACAACGCCCGTCAGATTCAGGAAAATCAGATTAAAGCGATCCGCAGCTTTATTTCCCAGCGGGTGGACTATATCGTATTTGCCCCTGTGATCGAGAGCGGCTGGGAAACCGTATTGCAGGAGGCGAAAGATGCGGGAATACCGGTAATCCTGATAGACCGTATGGTAAATGTAAAGGATGAGTCCCTTTACACTACCTGGATCGGAACAGACGCCTGGGAGGAAGGAAAAAAAGCAGGGAGATGGCTGGAGAGATATTTAAGGGAGAAGAACCGTCAGTCCGAGGATATCAATATCGTGGTACTTCAGGGAACGATGGGTTCCACCGCAGAGATCGGCAGGACGGAGGGGTTTGAAGCGATTGCGGAAAATCATGGGAACTGGCACATTCTGGAATCTGCCACAGCGGAATTTACGGCCACCAGAGGAAAAGAAGTGATGCGGGAAATGCTCCGCCGGTATCCCAATATTGATGTGTTGGTATCTCAGAATGACGATATGACGATGGGCGCTGTCGAGGCGATGCAGGAAGCAGGCATCAGTTTCGGGGAAAACGGAAAAGTGACCGTTATTTCTTTTGATGCTATCCGCCCCGCGCTGGAGATGGTAAATGAAGGACTGATCAATGTGGATATAGAATGTAATCCGGTGCAGGGGGCCTATATAGATGAGATCATTAAAAGGCTGGAAGCGGGAATGTCGGTTGAGAAAAGCTATGTAGTGGAAGAAAATATTTTCACAAAGGAAAATGTGGCAAAATTTCTGGATGACAGAACATATTGACTTTATGGAATATCGGGGGACGCGCGCAGCGGGCTTTTGATAGCCGGAAAGGATAGAGAGATGCTTAAGGTGTTTTTGGTGGAAGATGAGAGTATAGTCAGGGAGGGATTAAAGAATAATATCCCCTGGCTGGAATATGGTTACCAGTTTATGGGTGAGGCGAGCGATGGGGAGATGGCGCTGCCAATGATCAGAAAGGTCCGCCCGGACGTTTTGATTACGGATATCAAAATGCCGTTTATGGACGGGCTGGCGCTGAGCCAGATCGTAACCCAGGAGATACCGGATATTAAGATTATTATTATTAGCGGCTATGATGAGTTTGAGTACGCGCAGCGGGCGATCCGGGTGGGAGTGGAGCAGTATCTGCTTAAGCCGGTCACAAGAGGCGCCCTGCGCAAGGTGCTTTTGGAGATCAGAGAAAAGATCGAGACGGAACAGGAACAAAAAAACTATCTGGAGACCTTTCAGAACGAGATGAAGGAATATGAGGATTATTCCCGCAGAAATTTTCTGGAAAAAATATTTGGGGGGGTTCTTTCCGTCCAGCAAATTTATGAGGAGGCGGCGAAGCTGTCGCTGGAACTGGATGGTCCCTGTTATAATCTGGTGCTTCTGAACCTGCAGGTAAAGCGTCAGAACTCCGAACGCATGGAGCGGGAACCGGAGGGATCGGATAAGGTGAGAGAAGCATTATTCCGGTATTTTATGCGTTTTCCGGAATATCTTGTCTTTCGTTGGAATATCAGCCTCTACGGCGTTTTGATAAAAGGCGAGGCGGAGCGGATGGAAGAATACAGAGATCGCTGTGTCAGTCAGATTGAAAAGATCTGTTCGGCAGAGGAGTTTTCCATGGAGTGGTATGTGGCAGCAGGGGAACCGGTGGAGAGGCTTTCTCTTTTGCCGGAGTGTTATGGGAAGGTAAACCATATACTGGCGCATCGCTTTTTCAGTCCGCAGCGGCATATTCTGACGGAAAAGGATGCTGCGGGCCTCCTGCCGGGGAAAGACACAAAGAGTTTCGAATCTGTGGACAGCGCCAAGGTAAATCCCGAGATTATCCAGGGATTTTTAAGGGAAGGAAAATTGGAAGAGATAGAGGATTTTGTAAGCGGCTATCTTGCAGGAGTCCAGGAGGCGCTGGAATCGAGGCTGTTCCGGGATTACCTGCTTCTGAACATGCAGTTTACGACAGTAAATTACATGGAAGCACTGGGCATAAACCAGCAGGATTTTCTTACCCGGGATGACCACGCCAGAGTACATGAGATATCCGTCAACGGCGGTAACCTGCGGGACTATATGCGGGAGCTTTTGGAGCGGGCGATTTCCCTCAGAGACAAGGAGAACGAGAGCCAGGGCAAGCGTGTGCTGACGAAAGGACTTGAATATATTGAAGATAATTTCAGCGAAGATACGCTTTCTCTGAACAGTGTGGCGGGAGCCATCGGCGTCAGCAGCAACTATTTCAGCAGTGTGTTCAGCCAGGAGATGAAAATGACATTTATTGAATATGTCACGAAAAAACGGATGGACAAAGCCAGAAAACTGCTCCGGCAAAGTGAAAAGCATACCGGCGAAATCGCGGCGGAAGTGGGCTATAAAGATCCCCATTATTTCAGCTTTGTCTTTAAAAAGACGGTGGGCTGCACACCGAGAGAGTACAGAAACGGAAAATAAACAATTTATATGTCGTGCGGGGGAGGGGCGCAGCTTTGCCTTGCGGCAAGGTGCCAGGTGAGTTTCTGCGGGGAGACGGCAGAACCCTTCATCAGTTTCAGGATCGCTTCGGCAGCTGTTGTCCCCATTTCATGGCTCTTATGAGATAAGGAAGTGATCCGTACGGAAGAGAGCTCACTGAGATAGGAATTGTCAAAGCAGACAATGCTGATATCTTCAGGAATCCGCAGATTTTTATAAGAAAACTCTTTTATGAGCCAGTAGGCGATCTCATCGTTGTAACAGACGACGGCGGTCGTATTTTTTAACTGTTTTGCAGCAAATTCCGATAAAAAGCCGGTGTCCTGCTTTGTCTGCAGTGCCGCAAGCTGTGCGGTATCAAAATAACAGATATGCTCTTCGCAGGAGAGGATATTTTCATCCCGCAGAGCGCAGAGCAGTCCGAAACATCTTTCCGTACCCTGTATGTCGTCTGATTTGAAAATCCCCGCTATTTTTTTATGTCCAAGAGAGGTAAGATATTTTCCAAGATAATAGCCGCCGCCGTAGTTGTCGTCCTTCACAGAAAGGAAGTCCGGTAAATTACCGTAGTTTCCATGAAAAAACAAAATGGAAACACCTTTTTTTGCCAATTGCTGATATAAGTCATGATTCGGTGTCGGAAAGCTGGTTTTGCAGCCTTCGCTTAAAATACCACGGACAGGGTGCTCTAACAGATGCAGCAGAATCTCCCGTTCTTTTGCAGACTGGTTGCCCGTAACATGGACCGCGGAAGAAAAACCGTTATCCTGCAGTATGTTGCGCATATCCGAGAGAAGTCCGGGATAGATATATTCCGTGTCGGAGGAGACCAAAATTGCTACGGTGTTTTTCTCCGCCCGGCCAAACAGCCCGGTAGTGTAGGAGCCGCTGCCCTGGCGTTTTTCTATTAAATGCGCCTCTTCCAGTACGGACAGCGCCTTTCTGACGGTCTGGCGGCTGACACCGTATTTTTGGCACAGAGCAGCTTCCGCAGGAAGGCGAAAGACATCTCCGGCGTTTTCTTCTATAAGATTTTTGAGTTGGTCAGCCAGTCGAATATATTTTGCGGACATAGAAATTCCTCATAATAATAGATGATTTATTTTATTATAAGCTTGTTCCGTTAAGGGATGCAATTCTATTTTTTCCATATTTATTTAGAAGTAATAATTTTAGTAAAAAGAGTAAAAAATTTCTCTTTTTTAAATACGCAGTTTAAAAATTCCCATGTTTTTTTGAATATATTTCTTATTTTATGCAATTTGGCATAAACTATATAAAGAAGATCCGGCTTAAAAAATCCGCAGAAACTCAAAAAATCTTAAAATTTCTTACAAAATCATAAAAAATCCAACCTGAGTCACAAAATTTGTATCAAAAAATGTCATAATACACAAAAATTTGTATTGTTTAGATGTACGAAATCATCTAAAATGCACAAAAAACACTTGCCTGCAAAAAGCAAATCGGTTAGAGTAAAGTTACGGAAACAGAAAAAACTGTTCCGACGCAAAAAAATAATATTCATTAGGGAGGAAAAAAAATGAAGAAAAAAATTGCGTTATTATTAGTTGCTGCAATGACGGTTTCCAGCCTGGTTGCATGTGGAAATGCAGCAGAAGAAGCTCCGGCATCAACTACGGAAGAAGCGGAAGCTCCGGCAGAAGAAGCACCTGCTGAAGAGGAAGCTCCGGCAGAGGAAGCAGAAGCACCCGCAGAAGAAGCTCCGGCAGCAGACGGAGAACTTGTAAGCGTAGGTTTTGCACAGGTTGGTCACGAGTCTGACTGGCGTGCGGCTAACACAAAGAACTATCAGGATACTTTCAGTGCGGAAAACGGTTATGAATTATCTTTCGTAGACTGCGATAATGACCATGCAGTTCAGATCGAAACAGTTCGCGGCTTTATCGAGCAGGAACTTGACTACATCTGCATCGCGCCGATCCAGTCCGCTGGTTGGGACACCGTTCTCCAGGAAGCACAGGACGCAGGCATTCCGGTACTTATCGTTGACCGTGCGGTTGACGCTGCTGACACTCTGTATACAACAGCTCTCGGCTGCGACATGGTTGCTGAAGGTGAGGCTGCGGGTAACTGGCTTGCTGAGTATCTGGACGGGAAAGATGCAAACATCCTTGTGATTGAAGGTTCCGTTGGCGCATCCGCTACACTTGGCCGTACGGAAGGCTTCAACAACATCGTAGCTCAGAACTCCAACTGGAAAGTTCTTGACTCTCAGTCCGGTGACTTCACACAGGCAGGCGGTCAGGAAGTTATGGAATCCTTTATCAAATCCTACAGCGATTTCAACGTAGTTGTATGCCAGAACGATAACGAAGCATACGGCGCGATGGACGCAATGGATGCGGCAGGG